>JAEEGL016710062.1_pt1 | contig 15906 bp, 12 predicted proteins | sample 9134231 | NCBI WGS metagenome assembly JAEEGL01 (sample SAMN16246548, study PRJNA631951) | gut metagenome | biome: gut microbiome; feature: rumen; material: fiber-attached | host: Bos | place: Iran: Karaj | collected 2018-10 | reverse complement strand
GGTAAAAATGGATATAAGAAAGCAGGATTGGAAACTGTTTAGAGAAAAAGTTCCTGAATGGCAAGAACTATATATGGAAAAGTTATTAAAGCAATACATAGCTCTACTATCGGATGAGAGTTGCTATGCGTCAAAGAGATTTTGGGAATTGGACGAGAAGATTAAAAAGGATAAGCGTACCCCTGGTGTACAGCTACAGCTAGACAAGTCCGATATGGAAATAGATACAGCTCATTTAATCATGGATGGTGCAATAACGCTTGATGACTTATCAGATTTCAGCAAGGAATTCCAGGATAGTGTTAAAAGTTTCATAGAAAGATTTTATTAGAAAGAAATTAAATGATATAGAAATCACCACTAGGTATAGAACTTTATAACAGCTTGGAATAATTACAGACAAGCTGGAATATTTGATAATATCGAGGAAGAATAAGTTATGTTTTTTATTATGGGAATTAATGATGGTCGTAAGGACTTTGACTTTGCTCAGACTATCATTTGTGATGGCTGCGGAAAATATGGAAGATATCAGGTCTTCATGCTCTATACCGTTCTCTCTCTTTTCTTTATCCCTACTTTCAAATGGAATGGAAGATACTATGTGCAGATGAGCTGCTGCGGCACAGTCTATGAACTTAATCCAGAGATAGGCAAGCGCATAGCTTCAGGAGAAGAGCTTCAAATTAAACCACGGGATCTAACCAAAATAAGCCAAGGCTATGACTGGACTGGAAAGAAAGTCATGGCTTTTGCAACGTCTGGAGGAAGCAAGATTGGTAAAACAGCATAAAAACTCCAGCCTTATGTTAACGGTGCTGAATCCGTTGATGCAAAGCTAGTATATTCGGCTGCTGACGTGGCAGATTATATGGAACGCCTTGGCAGTCGTATGCAGATGTGGCACATCAATGATAGAGGTGTCAGAAACAAAGAACCATTCATGACACCAATACTAAAAGAGGATGCAATGGAATTGGGCTATGGCAATATGAACCTCAGCAAATATGCAAAGCTTGCCAAGGAAAATGGAATAGAGGCTGTTGTGCTGGAAACTCATAAAAACTGGGTGGATAATGATCCTGTGAAAAGCATACAAATGAGTGCTGAATTTTTGAAACAAAGGTTTTAATCTAATAGACATTTTATAAATTAAAGATAAATTAGATACATTATAGCTAAAAAACGCACAGTCAAATGTGCGTTTTTTTTTATAATAAAATAGCAATAGTTTAATAGGAGGATGGGTAAAGATGGAAATATATATGAATAAGGAATATTCCCCGAAAGAGCGTGCAAAAGATTTAATATCGAAGATGTCCATTGAGGAAAAATTAGCTCAAACATATTCGATTTTTCCTTGGGAGAATTGCGATGTTGAGGATATGGGGGAAAGAACCAATAAGATGTCGAAGTATGGCGTTGGCTCTGTTTCATGTTTATATATTAGAGAGATAAAAACATTAAAAGAATGTATTGAATATCAAAGGCGTATACAAGCACAAATTATTGAACGTAGTCCTCACAATATTCCTGCCACCTTTCATATGGAGGGGCTCTGTGGAGGATTTATCCAGGGCTGTTTATCCCTGCCTTCTGGAATAAATCGTGGTGCTGCATGGAATCCAGAACTAGAAGAAAAAATGGGACAGATTGTATCTAAACAGGAAAAAGCATTAGGCATAACTCAGATACTCGCACCAGTGTTGGATGTTTCCAGGGATTCAAGAATGGGACGACAGGGAGAAACCTATGGAGAAGATCCAACGCTTGCCTCCGCTCTTGGTGTGGCTTTTATAAAGGGAATTCAAGAGGATGAACGAGCTGATGGACTTAAAGCAGAGAGCGTTGCAAAACATTTTATGGGATTTCATAATTCCCTTGGAGGCATTCACGGTGCAGAGAGTTTAACTCCACCTAGATTGCTAAGAGAAGTATATGGTAAGCCATTCCAAGCAGCGATATCTGAAGCTGAGCTCAGAGGAGTTATGCCATGTTACTGTACTTTTGACGGAGAAGCAGCTTCATCATCGAAGAGATTGCTTACAGATATTTTGAGAGATGAAATGAAATTCGATGGAATTGCTGTTTCGGATTATAATGCTATTTCCAACGAATATAATGTGCAGGGATTATATGAAAGTTTGTCTGAAGCAGGACTTAAATCAATGTCGGCCGGTATGGATATGGAATGGCCACAGCAGGATGCATTTAGTGATGAACTGATAGAGTGGTTTAAATCTGGAAAAGCTGACATAAGTATACTTGATACAGCAGTAGAAAGAATACTTGAGGCAAAATTTAGAATGGGACTTTTTGAAAATCCATATGCACTTGATTTTGATGATGTTGAAAAAATATACGCAGATGAGAACGATGTAAAAATAATAGAACAATTGACAGAGCAGTCGATTGTATTATTAAAAAATGAAGGTGTATTGCCTTTATCAAAGAATATAAAAAAAATAGCGCTAATTGGTCCTCATGGGGCGAATCCAAGAAGCATGTTTGGTGGATATACACATATAAGCATGGCGGAAGCAGTACACGCAGTAGCCAATTCTATTGCAGGAATTGGTGATGCTAACAAGGATGATAAAAATTATGTCTCTTATATTAAAGGTACAAAAATCCAATCTGATGAAACAGAGGAATTCGAAGAAATTTTAAAGCTTATAAAGCCTAATTGCTTGTCGTTAAAGGATGCATTAGTTAATGTAGGCTATGAAATTATTTATGCCCATGGTTATCCTATCGCTGGAGCTGATGACAGTGAATTTGAAGAAGCTCTTAAAGCAATTAAAGAAGCTGATGTAGCTATTCTTACTCTAGGGGGTAAGCATGGTTCTTGCTCTGTCGCTACTATGGGAGAAGGTGTTGATGGAACAGATATCAATCTTCCTAAATGTCAAGATGATTTTATAGTAAAGGCCGCAGAACTAGGGAAACCTCTTATCGGAATTCATTTTAATGGTAGACCGATTTCCAGTGATATTGCTGATGAGAAGCTAAATGGAATAATCGAGGCATTTAATCCATCAGAGTTTGGGGCTATGGCATTGACCAATATTCTGACAGGAAAAGTAAATCCTAGTGGGAAACTGCCACTTTCAGTTGCATATAATGCTGGCCAAATTCCTATTTATTATAATCATCCAAATGGTTCATCCTATCATCAGGGTGAAAGTATAGGATTTAAGGGTTATGTGGATTTGCCGCATACGCCAAGGTATTTCTTTGGGTATGGCTTAAGCTATACAGAATTTGAATATAGCTCCCTTTGCTTATCAAGTAAAGAAGTAGGTGTCGATGAAACATTGACAATAAGTTGTGATATCAAAAATATAGGAAAGATGGAAGGTACAGAAATAGTCCAAATGTATCTTAAGGATATTAGAGCATCATTCGTTAGACCTTGCATGGAACTTCAGGGCTTTGCTAGAGTTTCACTTAAACCGGGGCAAGTAAAAAGGGTTTCTTTTGAAATACAGCCAAGTATAATGGCATTTTTGAATCATGATATGAAATGGATGGTAGAAAAAGGAGAGATTGAGGTTCTTATTGGAGCTTCATCAAATGATATTAGATTAAATGACAGATATAAGGTGATTGATACAACTATTATTGATGGAAGTAAAAGAATGTTTTATGCAAAAACAAGTATTGAATAGGGTGTATAAGAAAAATGAAAATATACGATTTAAAGGTTAATCATATATACAATCCAGTTGGATTTAAAATGGATGATGTTGTGTTTAGTTGGAAAGTTAAAAATGCTATTGGAACTAAACAAAAAAATGCACAATTAATAATTGCAAGAGATCAGCAATTAAATGAGGTGATTTATGATTCTGGCATCAGAAAAGATATAGATTCTCTTGCATTTTCTGTTGATATTAATTTAACTCCACGAACAAGATATTACTGGCAGGTCACAGTTGAAAGTAATAGTGGAGATAAAGCAACATCTGATATTCAGTTTTTTGAAACAGGAAAGATGAAGGAGCCATGGCACGGAAAATGGATTAGCTGTAGCAATAATAGTGAAAGGCTTCCGATTTTCAAAAAAGCTATAAGACTAAATGAAAAAGTAAATAAGGCTAGACTCTATATTTGTGGTCTTGGATTATATGAGGCCTATTACAATGATAATAGAATATCCGATGAATATTTGACACCATACTGCAATGACTACAACGAATGGGTACAATACCAGACCTTTGACGTGACAGATTTGCTTACTTCTGATGGTAATCTATCTGTAATACTGGGAAATGGATGGTATAAGGGAAGATTTGGTTTCAATTCAATTAATCAGAACTCAGGCTTTTATGGAAATGAATTCAAGCTTATTGCTGAATTGCAAATAGAATATGCCGATGGTAAAACTGAAATCGTATATACGGATGATAGTTGGGAAGTAATTAGGTCTAATATTGTATTTTCAAACATCTATGATGGTGAATGGGTTGATGAGACTATTGAAGATACAAAACCAGAAGTAGCTTTTTATTGTGATGCTCCATGTGGAAATCTTACAGAAAGAATGAGCCTTATGGTTAGGCAAAGGGAAAAAATTGAACCCATTCAGTTAATTCATACCCCAGCTAGAGAGCTGGTATTTGATATGGGACAGGAGTTTACTGGGATATTTGAGCTGAGAATAAACGAACCGGCCGGTACAAAAATTCATATTCAAACAGGAGAGGTTTTACAGCAGGGGAATTTTTACAATGAGAATCTAAGGTCAGCTAAATCAGAATTCTATTTTACTACTAGCGGCGGCAAAAAGATTATAAGACCAAGGTTTACTTTTTATGGATACAGATATGTAAAGGTTGAAGGTGTTAGTAATCTGAGTGTTGATGATTTTACAGGCATTGCTTTATATAGTGAATTGGAATCTGTTGGCTTTGTGCAAACGGGACATGATTTGGTAAACAAGCTAATTAGTAATGTGGAGTGGGGGCTTAAATCAAATTTTCTTGATGTTCCAACGGATTGTCCTCAACGTGATGAAAGAATGGGGTGGACCGGTGATGCGCAAGTGTTCTCCCAAACAGCTATGTATCTAAAGGATAGTTACGCCTTTTATGCAAAATATCTGTATGACATGAAACTTGAACAGAGAAAAAGAAATGGTAAAGTGCCAGATGTAATACCCAGCTTTGATGTGGAGTCTACATCCTGTGTTTGGGGAGATGCAGCAACTATAATTCCATGGAATTTGTATATTTTTTATGGAGATAAAACAATACTGAGTAATCAATATGAAAGCATGAAGGGATGGGTTGACTATATTAGGTTAGTTGATGGTGATAATCATAATTGGGGAAAGCAAAGACACTACGGTGACTGGTTGGCTCTGGATAATATGGCGGGGAATACTGAGGCCGTTTATGGGGCTACAGATGAGGAATATATTGCAAATCTTTATTATGCTGTTAGCGCCACAATTCTTTCGAAAGCTGCTTTAGTACTTGGATTTTATGATGATGAAAAATACTATTTACAACTAGCTAACAAGCAAATAGCATTTATCAAGCGAGAGTATTATTCACAATCTGGCCGCTGTTGCATTAAAACAATGACCGCATTGCTTTTAACTCTAAAATATAATTTGTCGGATAATATTGAACTAACAACTAAACAGCTTAGAAAATTGTTTGCAGACAATAACGATCATCTTATGACTGGATTTGTTGGAACTCCTCTTATTAATAATATTCTAACTGAAAATGGTATGTCAGACATGGCATATAAACTTCTATTGAATGAGGAATATCCAGGCTGGCTAAGAGAAATTAAGCTGGGTGCCACAACAATATGGGAAAGATGGAATTCGCTTTTGGATGATGGTAAAATTTCTGGTATATCTATGAATAGCATGAATCATTATTCTTATGGCGCAGTGTTAGAATGGGTTTTTAGACATGTGGCAGGGATTAATGTGTTGGAAGAAAGTGCGGGAGCAAGAGAAATTTCCATTTCCCCTGTATTAAACTGGGAATTAAGATGTGTTAAAGCATGTTATGATTCGGCAGCAGGAAAATACGAAGTGAGATGGTGTCTTTTGGACTATGACAAAGTTAAGATAAACATAATAATTCCATTTGGCTGTAAAGCCAAAGTGACACTTCCACTTTCTGATACTGCATCTTTTGAATTGAAAACCGGTGAATATGAGTATTGCTACAAGCTGAACAAATCGCTCAAATTAGTTTATAATTTAGACACACCTATTAGAATTTTAAAAGAGTCTGAAAAGGTGTCTAAAGCATTAGAAGGTCTTTTGGATTTCGACAGGATTCCGCAGCAATATTTGTCAGTATCACTGAATGAAATGACTAAGGAATATTCGGGATTAACCAGAAAGTCATTGGAAAGAATAGAAGAACGTCTAGCGGGTTTGAGTTTGTAAACAATAGCAGGAGGTATTTATGTCAAAGCTTGATAGAATGGAAGAAATTTCACCAGAGGTAAAGAGTAGAGTACTGGCAGCTTTTGCATATGCCTCCGCAGAACTTGGAATGTGGGCTTTTAGTAAAAGAGGTGAGATCTTTTATAATACATCACCAATGGAGAAAGAGTTCTTTGACTTTTTTAAAGTAAGTGGATGCTATGATTATATGATGGAGAATGCTGATAAGCTTAACAAACCGTTAATGCTTAGCGACGATTTGGGAATGGTTTGGGTTGCAGAGGCACTATTTGCTGAGGATAATCATATTAAACTGATTTTTTTGATGGGTCCTTTTTTCTTAAACAATATAACCATGAACAACATCGAGGAAAAACTATCTGAAAAAGTGTTTTCGGTTATGTTAAAACGCCATATGGTAAAGGCGTTAAACCAAGTCCCTGTCGTGTATAGAAATGTAATTAGCATTTATATTAGTATGTTACATTTTGCCATTACTTCTGAACCACTTGCGGATGATATATTATATCAGCATGATAAAGACTCCATTAAGATAGTTGACAGTTTGGAGGAAAGAAATTATTTAAACGCCGATAACGAATTAAAGGGTGAGAGAATATTTCTGAATGCTATTAGAGAAGGAAATTTAAACTATAGAGAGATATTTGATGAAGTAATCAATTTCTCAGGGGAATTTTTGACAGATTCAGGAGAAACATTACGTGATGCAAAAAATACTATGTTTGTGTTCAATTCTTTATGCGCAAGAGCTGCAATGGATGGCGGCGTGGCAATTCCTGTTTGTCGAAAACTGGAGCATGATTTTGCAAATGGTATAGAGGAATGTAAGACTATATCAATGCTGCATAGCTTTAATGAAAATATGATTTACACCTACGTAAATACGGTTCACGCTCATAAAACCAACCCATTAATATCGAAGTCTACAGCAAAATGCTGTGATTATATAAAAACCAATGCCTACAGGGAGATTTCGTTGGAAAGTATATCTAGTGCATTAGGTTATTCACCTTATTATTTTTCAAAGAAATTTTATAAGGAAATGGGGATAAAGGTTACTGATTATATACGAAAAACGAGAATAGACTATGCAAAGATAGAACTCCTTAGTACAAACAATAGTATTGAGGATATAAGTGATAGACTTCATTTTGGAACAAGAAATTATTTTAGTAGAGTATTTAAGGAAGAAACTGGCTATTCTCCGGTAGAATATCGTACGAATTGTCAGGATTAATTGAACATGTATCAGAAATAGAAAAAAGGGATAAAAAATAGAGGGATAGAAAATCATAGATGATTTTTTATCCCTCTTATCTATTTATGACACGTGTAATATTGATTGACTATTTATAATCAAATTAAATAAAACATACAGGTATTTGAAAGGAGATTTATGTAATGGGAAAAGAAAAAAAGAATAAAGAGGAAAGAGTAGGCTTAGGAACTTTGTTATTGTGGCAAAGTAGAGCTGTATCTTCATCAGTTACGTATTTATTAATATCAACATTTTTAATGATATATTGTACTGATGCATTAAAAATGCCTGCTGCTGTAATTAGTGCTATTTTAGTGGGAAGTAAATTTATAGATGGCGTTACTGATATGGTTGCTGGGTTTATAGTAGATAAGACAAAAACAAAATGGGGTAAAGCTAGACCATATGAAATCTTTATTATTTTTATGTGGCTTTTCACATGGTTGCTGTTTTCATGTCCAGAGTCGTTATCTACAGCATTTAAGTGTGTATGGATATTTGTTATGTATGCACTTGTTAATAGCATTTGCAATACATTTTTGAACGCAAATAATGCACCTTATCTGGTTAGAGCATTTAAAGATACACAAATTGTAAAGCTTACATCTCTTGGAAGTATTTTTACAATGTTGACTGGACTTATTTTTAATATATTTTTTCCAATGGCCATGGGAAAAATTGCAGTAGATGCAGCTGGATGGAGTAGACTTGTTCTTATGATGGCAGTGCCTTTGGCTGTAATTGGAATTCTAAGAATGTTATTTGTTGAAGAAAAATATGATGTGGATAGTGCCAACACAAATGAAAGTGAACAGTTAAACGTAAAGGATGTTTTTAAACTTTTTAAAGTCAATAAGTATATCGTTCTTATAACACTTGTTAATTTTGTTTTCAATTTTGTATGCAATATAAATGTATCATCCTACTATTACAAGTACATTGTGGGAAACGTTGGAGCCATGGGGCTTGCATCAGCAGCAACAATTGTTGCTATACCAATGGCGTTTGCATTTCCACCACTTATAAAAAAGTTTTCAACTTCTAAGCTTATGATGGCGGGATTTTTTGTAGCTGCTGCTGGATACTTACTTAATTTTTTTGCAAAGGATAATATACCGCTTCTAATGATTGGTGCTATTTTAACTGGTGGTGGTGCAGTTCCTGCTTCTATTTTGCTTACACTTGTTATTATCGATTGTGCAGACTACAACGAGTGGAAAGGCATGTATAGAATGGAAGGCACTATGAGTAGTGTGGTAGGACTAGGAAAGAAAATAGGTTCTGCCATCGGTGCAGGTGCACTGGGTGTATTCTTACAGTTTTCAGGGTACACAGGTGATGCAGCGACAATGCCTTCAAGTGCTATCGTGATGATTAGATTACTCATGAGCTTCATACCAATGGTCTTATATGTAATTACAGGTCTTTCTATGATTACATATAAACTGGATAAACAACTACCTCAGATAAAGGCAGAATTGGAAGAAAAACGAAGACTTAGTAATGAAGAATAATAAATGAATTGAGGTTATCCATGGAAAAATATAATGCGTTGAAAGATCCTGATTTTTGCAAAGGATATATAGATGAAGATGAAATAAAAGAAAGAATATTAGACGATGGCAGAGTTCTTAAATATAGGTATATGCATGGGGGCTTTGAAGGAACAGGAATAAAGTTTTCATTTTCATTTCCTATGAAGGAATGTTATGAAGGGAGGTTTTATCAATATCTGTCTCCTTTTCCAGGACCAAATGAAGAAAAGGCATCACTACCAGTGCTTGGAATAGATGATAAAATCGGATTTTGCATTACACATGGTGCATATTATGTTGAATCCAATATGGGTTCATCAAAAGCCTTTGTTAACCATCCTGACAAAACAATGACTCATAGAGCCAGCGCAATGGCAGCAGAATATTCAAGGCTTCAAGCAGTAAAGGTTTATGGGTATAAGCATAGACCATATGGATATGTTTATGGTGGCAGTGGCGGAGGCTACAGAACCATTGCATGTATAGAAAATACGAATACATATGATGGTGCAGTACCTTATGTGATTGGTTCGCCATATGCAATTCCCAACTGCCAATCTACAAGAGCACATGCAGAAAGAATATTGCGTCATAAGATAAGTGAAATAATTGATGCGGTGGATGCAGGTGGATCAGGGAATCCTTATGAATCATTGAATGAAGATGAAGCGGAAGCTTTGAGGGAAGCAACATTATTTGGTTTCCCGCTAAAAAGTTGGTTTGCAAATGCTGATATGAATGATGGTGCATTGCCTGTTCTACTACCAGGGATTAAGGCTAAAGATAAATCATATTTTACTGATTTTTGGACTAAAGAAGGATACTTGGGAAGCCGCGAAAGTGCTTGTAGAGATAGGATACACTATAACACTAGGGTAAAACATATCTATATTCCAACAAAAATAAAGACTGACAATGAAATTGACATCAGAAATGGTGTGAATGATGCATGGAAAAAAATGTTTTCAGATGATTGTTTTGGAGATGATCCATGGATAGAAATTGAACAGGCACCCGTTAATAAAGATCCTTATTTCAAGGGGACAGTAGCTATATTTACTAAAAATGATGGTGAGAAGATTACTTTCTCAGTAAACAAAATCGAAAACAATATAATGTATATTACTTCCAGTTTTGGAATGAAGGACTTCGAAAAGGCCTTACTTTCTATTTCAGAGGGAGAGGAAGTATTTATTGATAATTCTGACTATATTGCAGTTCAGACATATCATCGCCACCAGGTGCCATCGCTGGATTATAAAGCCTGGGATCAGTTTAGAGATGATAAAGGGAATCCTCTTTATCCGCAGAGAAAAGAACTTTTAGGACCGATGTTTTGCGGAAATGGTCCAGGATGTAAGCAGAACGGAGAAGTCGACTGCAAGATAATTATTGTCGCAGCTCTAATGGATGAGCAGGCATATCCTTGGCAGGCAGACTGGTACAGAAGAAAGCTTCAATCAGTTAGAGGGGGAGATGATAGAGATTATTTACGATTATGGTATTTTGATAACTGTCTTCATGATGATATAACCGCTTCGGCTAACGAATTATATGCCACATCATATATTGCAGGCTTAAAACAGGCTCTTATAGATTTGGCTGCCTGGGTCGAGCAAAAAGTTGCACCAGCTGAATCAACACATTATAAGGTCAATGGGGGGAGCATAGAGATTCCTGATACTGCAGATGAACGATATGGAATACAGCCAGTTGTCAAATTCTATGCAAAAAATTCTAAATGTGCTCACGTAAAATCAGGTGATTCAGTGGAGTTTAAGACCATAGCTAGCGTTCCTAATCATACAGGTAAACTTACAGCTATAGAATACAGTTTTGAAAATGATGAGCACTTTAGCGAAAAAGGAACATTTAAGCTTAGCGATGATGGATGTTATGGCGAAGCTGTAGCTTTCCATACTTTCTATAAACCAGGCACTTATTTTGCAGTTGCACGAATTAAAGCTGAAAGAACTGGCGATAAGGGACAGTTATATACACAAATCAGAAATATAGATAGAGTAAGAATCGTAGTTAAATAATTAAGTTTGAACAAATTGCAGAGGGGATAGAAAATGTTTCTTAATAATGATGCAGATATCTTAAAACTAATAAAAGCAGTAAAAAATTGCAAGGAGGATGTATATCTTCTGACAGAAGAGGGAGATAATTTAAACCTTAAATCAACGCTCTGTCAATATGCAGTGGTGGCTATGGTTGCTAAACCTGAAATCCTTGTTAGGGCACAAATTAAATGTAGTAATGATGTTGACAAGGAAATGCTTTCGGAATTTATACATGATTAGTATAAGGCTACTATGAACTTAAAAGAGGTAACCACTCATATGAGTGGTTGCCTTCATTAAGCTAAGCCGTAGCACCTCCATCTATTACAAAATCCTGTCCAGTGATGAATCTAGAAGCATCTGATAAGAGATATAGAATACAGTAGGCTATATCATCAACATCGCCTAATAGACCCAAAGGAGATTCGTTTTCCATGTGCTTAACCAGGTCTGGATGTTCATATATTTTTTGAGTCATTTCGGTAACGATAAATCCAGGATATATTGTATTTACACGAATATTATTAGGACCTAAACGCTTGGCAATATTCCTTGAGAAACTTTTAACACCACCCTTTGCGGCTGAGTATATTATTGGACCACGTGCACTAATTGCTGCAAGAGATGAAATATTAACAATTGAGCCGCCTCCTGACTTTATGATTTGTGGGTAGGCATATTTAATAGAACTGATAACACCGAGCAAATCAACGTTGATAATATTTTGAATATTAATGGTATCTAATTCTTTTGTTAAATCATTATTTGCTCCTTGTGTGCCAGCACAAGTAACAAGACCATCCAAGTGACCAAAGTGTTTTATACATTCATTTATCATTTCTTCAACATCAGATTCTTTAGTGACATCCCCCGCAAATATATGGCAGGTTATTCCTGATTTATCAATTTCATTTTGGATTGCATTTAGTTTTTCACTAGATAAATCCATAAGCATAAGTGAAGCCCCTGCCTGAGCTAGAAGCAAGGCTGCTTCTCGGCCAATACCAGCCCCACCGCCAGTGATAATTATGACTTTTCCAGATAAATCAGTTAAAGTATTTAGTTTTCCGTTCATGATTAAAAACCTCCTAGAGAAAAATATTATTCAGTACATATAGTAATTTTAGTTTGAAACTGTTTTAAAACAACCATCAATCAATGGATAAGTGTTGTGTGAATAGAATAATAATTGTTAACTCAATGGAGAAATTGGTATGAATATAAAGAAAAATCAACAATATCAATCAACAGATTTAGCTATTCAGTCATATTTACTAGAACTTATTAAAGAAAAAACTTTAAATAGTATAACTGTTTCTGAAATATGCAAACATTTAGGAATTAATCGTTCCTCGTTTTATCTGCATTATCAAGATGTATATGACTTGATGGATAAAATAATTGTTAAGTATTTGGGACAAATTCATGAAGAGCTTACCAATGTGGCTGAAAAAACAGATGATTACACATTAGCTTTAGTTTTGGTAGCGAGACATATTAAAAATAATCAGGATTTTTACATAGCTTATTTCAATTATATTGTGCCAGCTCAATTAGAAAAAACATTTAAAGAGATGATTTATAAAATCTTTCTTCCCGAGTTGAATGCTGTGGGAGTTTATTCTGATTATAAGATAGAATACCATTTTGTTTTTGTGATGAATGGAATATTAGCAATGTTTCGCTGTTGGTTAGCAAATAAATGTAAAGAACCACCAGAAGAGATAGTGAAATTAGTTATGCAGACCATGTCTGCTAGTTCGGATTATATACGTTTAAAAAATCAGAAGGAGAGTACTTTATGAGAAATAGTTTTATTATAAATGATAATTGGCAGTTTGAAATGAAGGGGGAGCATTTTGATTATGATCCAAACAAATGGCAAACTGTTAATTTACCCCATACGTGGAATAATATAGACGGACAGGATGGGGGCAATGATTATATAAGAGGTACTGCTCAATATGTAAAAAGCTTTAACACATCACAGTTTGACATTACTGATTCATCTAAGGATATATATCTTGAGTTTAGAGGAGCTTCCATGTCTGCAAAGGTTTTTGTTAACGATAAGCAGGTTGAAAATCATTGTGGCGGCTTTTCAACATTTAGATGCGATATTACCGATTACATTAAAGGAGGGGATAATAAAATCGCTGTTCTAGTGGATAATAGTGAGAATACAACGGTATATCCTCAACGCGCTGACTTTACATTTTATGGGGGAATATACAGAGATGTTTACTTGGTTGTTGCAGACAAGAATCATTTTGATATGAATTATTATGGAAGTAATGGCATAAAAATAACACCTCAAGTGAATGAAAAAAATGCAAAAGTAACCTGTGAGGCATGGGTAACAGGGGGAGATGCTGTGGTATTTAGTATTAGCGCTGGTGAAGGAGAATGCTTTAGGTCAAAGACTGCAGTTTCAAATGGTTATGCCAAAACTGAAATAAATATTGATAATTGTCATTTATGGAATGGAATTGACGACCCATTTTGTTACGACGTAGATGCACAGCTTGAATTTAATAATGAGGTTGTTGACTACGTAAATACAATAATTGGGTTCAGAAGTTTTTTTGTTGACCCAAGGAAGGGGTTCTTTTTAAATGGAAAATCCTACCCTCTTAGAGGTGTTTCAAGGCACCAGGATAGATTAGGCGTTGGCAATGCAATAAATCTAAACATGCAAAAAGAAGACATTGAGATTATTAAGGAAATAGGTGCCAACACTATTAGATTAGCTCATTATCAGCACTCTCAGGAGTTTTATGAGCTTTGCGACAAAAATGGAATTGTTGTTTGGGCAGAAATACCTTATATAACTAATCATATGGATGAGGGATATGACAACACCATTTCACAAATGACAGAGTTGATTGTTCAGTGCTATCATCATCCATCTATCGTTTGTTGGGGATTATCAAATGAAATAACTGTTGGCGGAAAAATAACTGATAATCTCTTGAAAAATCATAATGATTTAAACTTGTTGGCACATAGATTGGATTCTACCAGGTTTACAACAATGGCTCATGCCTTTATGCTTGATATAGATGAGCCTATAGTAAGACTTGCGGATGTATGTAGCTATAATCTTTATTTTGGATGGTATTTAGGTGAACTGGAGCAGAATGAATCCTTTTTTGATGAATACCATAGCAAGTATCCAGATGCTGTTATTGGTTTTTCGGAATATGGAGCAGATGCAAACCCAGAACTTCATAGTAGTAGACCAGTTAAAAATGATTATACAGAGGAATATCAGTGCATATATCATGAACATATTTTGAAATGCATAAATGATAGACCGTATTTGTGGGCAACTCACGTATGGAACATGTTTGATTTTGCTGCCGATGGAAGAGAAGAAGGCGGAAAGAAGGGACAAAATCAAAAGGGCTTAGTCACATTTGATAGAGCAATTAAGAAGGATGCATTCTATTTATATAAGGCCTCATGGAATAAAAGGGAAAAATTTGTTCATCTGTGTGGTCATAGATATATTGATAGGTGTGAGGATAAAACTCCTATAAAGGTATATTCTAATATGCCTGCTGTTACTTTGTTTGTTGATGACAAAGAATTTGAAACAAAAACTGGTGATGTGGTATTTGATTTTGAAGTGCCAATAAGTGGAATCCACAAAATAGAGGCAAAGGCTGGAATGTGTAGTGATGTCATTACAATTAAAAGAGTAGATAGTCCGAATAAAAGCTATTTTCTTGAGGAAGCTGAACCAGTAATAAATTGGTTTGATAAAGATGATATAAAGCAGGGCTTTTATTCCATAAAAGATACTTTGGGTACGCTAAAAGAAAACTCTGATACTAAGGCAATAGTTGATGAAATGATGAATAAAATGATTGCAAGTCGAGGTGATGTGGCAAAATCCGCCAATAATAATGCAGGCCTGCAGAAAATGTTGGATAAGATTCCGCTTGAATCTTTGATAAAACAGGCTGGTAAAGCTGTACCAGAAGAGATGGTTAAACAACTCAATGCTTCTTTGCAACAAATCTCGAAAAAAAGTGGGAATTCATGACATCAATATTAAAAGAAGATGCAACGAAATAGAGATATTGCAATATGAATATTAAGCTTTTGCTTTTCTATAATCGCTTGGGGTGACCCCGTATATTTTTTTAAACACCTTTACAAAGTAATTATTATCAGAATATCCTACAAAGCTGCTGATTTCTCCTACAGGAAGATTTGTTTCCTTTAGGAGAGTGGCAGCTTTTTTACAACGCATTTTTGTAAATGTGTTTATGGCAGTTTCTCCTACTTCTGATTTAAACAGGCGTGAAAAATGGGATACGGACAGGTTTGCAGCATAGGCAATGTCATTTATGTTAATAGGCTCACTTAAGTGTAAATCCATGTAATGAAATGATGGGGTTGTAACAAGACAACAATCGTGGTATATTGTAGAATAATAGAGAAAGAACACACTGATTGATGTGTGTGGGTGAGGAAATGAGAACAAGATAGTTTAATTTAAGTAATCACATAGGCTCTTGTTTTTTGTCGGAAGACAAGAAACGGACAATAGCAGCATTTATCTGAAAGAGAAATGCTGTCCTGTAAAGCAGGATT
>JAEEGL015999244.1_pt1 | contig 15906 bp, 13 predicted proteins | sample 9134231 | NCBI WGS metagenome assembly JAEEGL01 (sample SAMN16246548, study PRJNA631951) | gut metagenome | biome: gut microbiome; feature: rumen; material: fiber-attached | host: Bos | place: Iran: Karaj | collected 2018-10 | reverse complement strand
TTCGGTCCAGCCTTTCTCGAAAGGCTGGCGAGGTCCGGGGGCAGCGCCCACGGTCGCCCGCCGCAGCGGGCGAAATCTTTGCGCTTATACAAGCGCAGGAAAGGTTTTAGGGAAACCCTCGCCGGGGGTTTCCCTAAGTGCAAAGCACAAAATCCCCCAACTTTCCGTGAAGAGGCTAAAAAAAATAAAAAAGGCCGTCTCATACGGCGCGGCACAGAAGACTTTTTCTTCCGCGGTCCGTGAGACGGTCTCTTATTATTTTCTGAATGCTCGTTCCGGCGGATCGTTTTCGCCGTGGTTTTACTGCACGCCTGCCGGATCTGTGGGCTGCGCGGGCGGATCAAGCGGGGCGATCTCCACCACCAGCTTTTTATCCTCCGTAATATCCCGCACCGTGATCCTGCAGTCGCCCGTGAGGCCGTTTTCGAGGAACACGTAGGGCAGCAGATTTACCAGATATTCCTCCACCACGTTGCTGATGCCGCGGCCGCCGTTTTCCAGATTGCCGCTCACCTTTTCCAGCAGCTTATCCATATAGGCCTGCTCGCAGGTAAGGATCACGCGTTTTTCGGCGGCGAGATTCTTTTTGATCTTGCTGATCTGCAGGTTTACGATCTCGAGGATGACCTTGGGATCCTTGATATAGTTGAACACCACGATATTGCTGCCAATGCGGTTCAGGATCTCCGGGCGGCCGATATTGATAAAGAACTCCTTGATGGCCGCGGTGATGGTTTTGCGCACCGTTTCGTAATCCATATCGATATTGATATTGGCCACGCGGGTGCCGCCGCGCTCCTCGCGGGTCACGCCGAGGTTCGAGGTGAACACGATGAGGGATTCGGAGAAATACACGGTCTCGCCGAAGGAGTCCGTCATACGGCCGTCGTCCAGGATCTGCAGGAATTTATCGAGGATGGAGGGATGCGCCTTGTCGATCTCATCGAACAGCAGCAGGTTGAAGGGCTTTTCCTTGACCGCGTTGGTCAGCTGGCCGCCCGCGCCGTAGCCCACGTATCCGGGAGGGGCGCCGAGCAGCTTCTGATCCGAATGCGGCTGCTGGTATTCGCTCATATCGAAGCGGGTGATAAAATTCTCATCGCCGAACAGAAACTCCGCAATGGCCTTGGCCAGCTCCGTTTTACCGGTACCGGTGGGACCGGCGAAGAACAGCACGCCCTTGGGCCGGGAGCCGGAGCTCTTCTGGATGCCCGTCAGACCGAGGCTGGCGCGGCAGATGACCTCGGAGGCCTGCCGGATGGCTTCCTCCTGCCCCTTGACGCGTTTGCTCAGCTCCTCGCGGATGGTAAGGATCTTTTGCGGATCGATCTTATCCCACTGGCTCTCGGTAACGCCGTAGCGGAAGAAATCCACGGCCTTTTTGCCGTCCTGAATGCGGAAGCCCTTTTCCCTGCACATCGTGATGAAGCCGTACAGGTCCGCGGTGGAAAAGCCCTCGGTGAGCTCCGCAAGCTTTTCGATGGAATCGGCCTGCTCCTTGGGCGAAAGCGAATCGTAATCCGAAAACGCGCCGAGCTCGCTGTGCGCCTTCAGCAGGCTGGAGCGCAGAGCCTTATCCAGCTTGGTGACGGTAACGGTCTTTACGTAGGGATTGTTCAGATACAGCCACGCGGGCAGGTCGTTTGCCTTTTCCACCACCAGATACAGGCTGTTCATCAGATAGGCGCCGGTCTCCTCGCTGGGCGCCGTTTCCGCTTCCCTGCTGGCCAGCAGCAGCCGCGCGAACAGGCCGGTCTCCGCGTCGCTCAGCACCTCCGCGGAAGCCAGAGCGATATTGGCCAGATCGAACACCACGGCCACCGAAACGTCGATGTTCTTCAGTGCCTCGCGGATCGCGGCGGCGGCGTTTTCCATATCCGTATTCTGGCCGTCCCCGCCGCATTTTTTTGCCGCGGGGCAGAGCTTATAGAATTTATCCAGGTCCTCGGTGCTGATCCCGTTAAAGAAGCCGTCCACCCGGTTATAGAACACTACGATATCGTAGTGCAGGTTCTTTTTGAGATAATCAAACAGAAAATGGTTCAGCGTCCGCTTTACGGAGCAGCTCTGGTCCTCTTCGTTGATCCATACCTGCTGATCGTGGATGTTGCCTTCCAGAATAAAGCAGCTTTTGATATTCTGGAACACGTCCAGATCGGTTTTCCATTTGGGCCATTCAATCATTATACGTTTCCTCCTCGATCACATAAGTCAGGGTGGCGCCGGACGCGAGACGGAGCCTGCTGCCGTTCTGTATCGGCTGGGCGTCGTTCTTCTTTACGCGGACGCCGTTGACGTAGGTACCGTTCATGCTGACGTCCTCCAGCATGGCGCAGATACCGGAACGCCGCGGCGTGATGCGGAAATGATACCGGCTGACGTCCGGGAACGGCAGCAGATACGCGGCGCACAGTCCGGAACGGCCGACCGTTACCGTACCCTCGCCGATCACGAACCGCCTGCCGTCGCCGGTCACGAGCACGTGACGGAGCACCGTGCGTTTTTGGGGCGCCGGGGCTTCGGGTTCCGGGGGTTCGGGCTTCGGGGGTTCGGGCTGCTGCTCCGGTCCGGCGGGCGCGCCGGTCTCCTTTTCGGGTTCCTGCGCGGGCTGCTCGGCGGGCGCCTCCGGCTCCGCGCCGGGGCGTTTCGGCGGCACGAACTCCGGCTGGTCCTTATAAACCTCTTCCGTTCCGCGCAGCTGCCTGCCGCAGACGCATCTCGGCGGATTGCCTCCGGCTCTTGCATATATGCTCAGGCGGCCGCAGGCACAACGTAAACAGTACTGCATATCTTACGTGCCTCCGATCGCTCTGGATTTGCCCTTTTTGCCGGCGATCATGCGGCGCTTGCGCATACGCTCGGCGGCGGTTTCCTGCTTGGGGGCGGCCTGCGGGACCTCGATCCGCTCGTAGGATTCGCCCACGGTATCGTTTTCGGCTACCACACGGATGATGTAGCCCTTCTCCTTCATGCGCTCCACAAGCTGTCTGCGCTTGGAACACAGGGAGGTCTTATGCTCGGCGGCGTCCGGGCCGGGATCGGGGCTCTCGGTCATTTCCAGCACGAAGCCGTCGTCCGTGGCGCTCACGAACATGGCGTAATCGGAATTGCCGGGCTCCGTAAAGAGCTGCCCGTCCATCCGGTCCAGCTCCACCTCGCCGCTGACCTCGAGGCCCAGCTCCTGCAGCGTTTCCAGCAGCGCTCTGCCGGCGCCCGCGCGGTAACGGTCCGTGACCTCCGCCTGCAAGGCCTCGTTGAGCGCCTCCGCAAGCTCCTGATTGGTGTATATGCGGCGGGGCTGCTCGTGACGGATGGCACAGATGGCGCAGTAAGCGGCCCACGCGCCGGCATCCAGCTCCTCATCGGGGCTGCAATCGCGCTCCAGATAGGCAAAACGCTCGGCGAGCAGCTTTTCAAAGGTCTCCACGCCCACGGTTTTGTCATCCAGCAGCCGGTTCATAAAGCTGATGAATTCGGCAACGGCCTTCTGCTGTTCGCCGTATACGCACAGACGCATCAGGCGCTTCGTAAACGCGCTGGCGATCTCCATTTTTCTGTATTCCGTGCTGTTGCGCGCGTGGCTGACGGAGAGCACCTCCGAAAAATCGATGGCCACGTACACGATCCTGCCGGTAACGGTATCCACCTCGGTAAAGAAGAGCTCGTCGTCGCTGAAGCCGGTATCCATGCGGCTGTGATCCAGCGCGGCGATGCCGTCCAGATGCATTACGGCGGTGGTATCCGCGTGCATATCGGGACCGGCCGCAGCCTGCCGCAGCATAGCGGATACGCCCTCCATTTCGCTTGCGACCTCTGCCACAAAGGTATTGACGCGATTGCGGACGCTTTCGATCTGCGCCAGTTCGCGCTGCGTTTCGGCGTCGATCGCGCGCATTTCTTCCGTAACGTCCTTTACGGCCTTTACGGTACCGGCGACCACGAAAGCCGCGCCGGCAACCGCCGCCACGGGAGCGGCGATCATCGCCGCGGGGATCAATAACATATATGCGCCGCTGCTCATGGGTTTTCCTCCATCGTTCGTAGCATGGCGATCGCCAGACTGCCCATGCCCTGGGCGTACAGCCATGCAAAAAATGCTTCGTCGTTGGTCATGCGCTCCACCGCGGAAAGGTCCCCTTTCGCAACCATGGTGCGGAGCGTATCGATATCGCAGCAGCCGTTGTATTCCTTCTGCTTGGAGAATATATAGCCGAACACGCGCATCTTGAAGCGCTCGGAAACGTCCTGCAGCTCCATAATATCATCCATCGTCTGGATCATATCCGCCGGATAGCCGAGCTGCTCCAGATAATACCGGAACAGGCCGGAAAGCAGGATCTCGCGCATGACGGGATCATCGGAAGCCGTGGCCTGCTGTACGAAAGAGACGGCATCACCGTAATGAACGCCCTTATATACGATATCCGCATCCTTGGAAAGGAAATAGATCGTTTTGAACACGGCGTAATCCGGGGCGTTTTCCGCCGCGATCCTGCGGACCCGCTCGCTGACGGCGGGATCGCCGGTAGCCCGGTCCAGGAAAATATAGAAATTGGCGTCTCTCAGCTTGAAGATCGCCTGCTCCCAATGGAGCTTCATCTGGTTTACAAGCTCGGGGACCGAGGTGACTTCGATGCTGCGGCCGTCAAAAATGCCGAACCAGAGCCGCGCCTGCCTTTGCTCTTTCTTTTCCGTAAAAACGCTGGAACCGGCGAAATCGGAACGCACGTAGGAGCCCTCGACCCACTGTTTGACCTGCGTATACCCGTAACGGGCGCGCTCATCGGCGGCCAGAAGCCCCTCCAGAAGCATCTTGATGCGGGTATCCAGCTCCGCGGGGATCTGAATGCCCTTCATCCAGGTTTCCGCAATGTCACTCGCGCTCATGCCCTTGAAATAGGAACGGCCGGTGGCAAGGAAATACACCACGAGGCCCAGAGAGCCGTAATCGAACGCAGGCGTGCGCTTGACGCGGTTCACAACGCCCATTGCGGGCGGGGCAAATTCCGGCGTGCCGCACGCAAGGCCCAGCGAATAATTTTCGCCGTTCAGCATGGCGCTGATGCCGAAATCGCCGATCAGGAGCCGGTCGCCTTCGTTGGACAGAAAGATGTTTGCGGGTTTGAGATCGCCGTGGATCATATTCCAGCCGCCGAGCGTATGCAGGGTGTGCAGACCTTCGTTGAGCTGGCGGACGAACTCGGTAAGGCGCTTCGTATCCACCTTGCCGATGTTTTCGATGGTGCCGTTTTTATAATATTCGTATACCTCGTATTGTCTGTCGTTATACTTGCCGTAATCCTGCAGCACCGCCACGTAAGGACAGTCGATCCGCTTCATGGTATCCAGCTTCGCCTTGGAAACGTCTATTTGGCGTTTGAAGAGCTTGAAGGCGTATTCGTGCCCTTCCTTTCTGGCCACGTATACGGTGGATTCCTTTCCCTGATCGGAGAGGACCCGGACGAGCATATAGCCGTCGATCACGGTACCGGCGGAAACGCCGTCGGCCGCGTTCGGACCGCCTGCCGGGGGCTGCGGCTCCCCTGCGGGAGCATCACCGCTTTTCGGCGCCGCGGGCGCTTCGGCCGTATACTGCGTTTCACCGGGGCCCGTTCCGGGCGCGGGCGTATACACGGTCTCACCGGGGCCCTGCGTTTCCGGCGCGGGCGTATACACGGTAGCCCCGGGATCCGTTTCCGGCGCGGGCGTATACACGGTAGCCCCGGGATCCGTTTCCGGCGCGGGCGTATACACGGTAGCCCCGGGATCCTGCGGCGCAGGCGGGGTAAAAACGGTATCGCCGGGATCGCCTGCGGGCGGGAAACCGTTGAGGTTATTCTCCTGCATACTCATTCTCCTTTACAACAGCATTCTCTTACATGATGCCGATCATCAGCGTAAAGCCCTTATCGTAATCAAACACCTGCAGTTTTCGTTCGCAATCCTCCATATACCGGTACCTTTCCGGATTCCGGAACATATGGATCTTCTGGTTTGCGGAGCCGCGCAGCCCGCGGGAATCGTTCAGCGCGTCCACGTAAGGCCCGTCCACGAGCACCGCAATGAGCGACAGCGTTTCGTCCGTGGCGGGATCCCCCCGCGCGCGCAGTTCCTCCAGCGTGTAGCCCGTATAAACGATCACGTCGTCCGTGACCTGTTCGCACAGCAGCCGGACGGTATCACGCAGCGCCTGCGCCTGATCGAAGGGTTCGCCGCCGGAGACCGTGACGCCGTCCACAGGCCCGCGGATCCGGCGGATCGCCTGTACGATCTGCTCCGGGGCGGCCGTCTGCCCGCCCGCGGGATTTCTGAGGTCCGGAGACATACACCCCGGACAGTTTTTTTTGCATCCGGTGACCCAGATCCCCACGCGTTTGCCGGGGCCGAGCACCTCCACCGGATAACAGATGCGCTTGATCCGCATACCCCGTCAGGTCGTGCCGATCGGAGCGGTGTTCTCCGAGAAATCTTCGCGGATCCTGAAATGGGAAGCAGCGCCGGCGCAGCCGCTGTCTCCGCAAAGCGGGCAGACTTTGGCATAGTTTCTGCGGTTAACGGTATCGATCATAAAAAAGCGGTTCAGCGCGCTCACGACCTCCGCCGGGGGTACGGCGCAATAACGGCCCTGCAGCGTACGGTTCAGCAGCTCGAGGATATCGAGCGCCTGATAATCGATCTGCTCCTGCGAAAACGCGCGGACGTCCAGATGCGTCTGCACGCTGTGTGTTCCGGAAAGCACGGCCGCGCCGCCCGTAACCGGAAGGTTGGACAACAGACCGGCCCCCGCGCAAACGACATGATCGCCGGTTTTGGGATAGAACAGAAACGGCGCTTTGCTGTAATATGCTTTTTTCATCTGCTGTATGCCGAACTCGTTATACTGCAGACTGTAACCGCTGAACCGGATCAGATTGCCGCCGCCGAAGTTCCGGCGGGAGATCACCCAGGTACAGGGCTGTTTTTCCCTGGACAGAGCGTTGATCACCGCGGTAATGCTGCCGTTGACCGTGCGCAGCATATCCAGCCCGGGCTGCTCCGGATCGAACCGGAATTCCGCCAGCAGGGCGGGCCCGTAAAGCACGGTAACGTAATAGCACACCACGTTTACCATATTCGTAAGGAAAGCCCGCAGGATCTCGTCATCCTGCTTTGTGATCATATACAGCGTTTGGGGATCCATACGCAGCGAATGGATATATTCGTTCGTTTGCTCCAGAAGGCGCTTTCCGTTTTCCAGCACGTACACCATGGTGGCCATTACGTTATCGTAATCGCCGCTCTGGGTCATGCCGCGCTCCATCGCGTCCGCGCCGCGCGTAAACAGCTCCCTGCCGCGGTCCCCCGTAAACAGGGTATCGTTCAGCATGCGTCTGAGGCGCCGGTATTCCTCCGTTTCGGAAAACGCGGTCTGATACATACCGGCAAGCGCTTCCCTCTCCGCGCCGGCGGCGCCGTTCAGAAGGAAATCCAGCAACATTACGGTTCTTTTACTGCTCATGAAACGTTTCTCCTTTCCGGTTCAGCAGTCCGCGCACTCACAGATACAGCCGATCACCGCCAGCAAGGCGGTCCCGATGCCGCCGAGGATCCAAAGAAGCGCCTTTCCGACCTTTCTTGAGATTTCCAGAAACTTTTTCCATCTTTTTTCATTTTCTATCCTTATGATTTCATGAGCGGCTTCTTCTGCTTTCTCAGCCTTCCACGCCGCCAGCTCGCCGTTAAAGACGCTGATCGCATCTTCCAGCCCCTTACTGATCGCCGTATAAGCGAGGTTACTGCCGTCCAGGCTGACCGCATCGGCAATATGCTTTGCCGCGTTTACCGTTTTTTCGCGCTGCGTAAGCCCTTTCCTTGCCATGATCAGGCAAGCGAGCAGATAGTGCTTCTCGGCGCTTTCCGGCATGGCTTTGACCGCGGCAAAATGCCGCCGGTATTCGGAATCGGAAAGCCCCTCTCCCGCACCGGATAAAACCTCCTGTGCCTCAGTGAAGCAGACGTCCGCCGGCGTTTCGACGGAAGTGATCCCGTAGACCGACAGCGCCACGGATTCCACCTGCGCGGCAGCCTCCAGCGCAAGGATGCGTTCCTGCGCAAGCGCGCGCACCTGCGGATCTCCGGCAGTTGCCAGAATGCTTTTATAGATCGCATAATACTCGTTGCATACGCGCGCCACATCCGCATCGCTTGCGGCGGCGGAAATATGCAGGATATCTCTCAGCGTTGCGCTCATCTTGATCCGTCTCCTTTTTTCATTCAGCAGCGTAAAAAATTATTGCGGTCCGGCAGCGCCCGTCTTCAGCAGGCTTTTCGCCCGGAAGGACAGCTCCGGCCGGAACAGACGCAGCAACAGCTCCTGCTGTTCCCCGGGACGGAGCAGAAGGATCAGATCGTGCAGATTCTGTCTGCAGTCGTCCAATATCCGCGTCAGCTCGTCCCGACGGAACGCGGCCGCATCGAAGGGATCCATCCCCGTGCCCGCAAGGATCGGGTTATACCTTTTTTTCATATAATCGGCTACGCAGTCGTCCAGCGCGTCCGCCGTATAGATCCATATGCCCATCCAGTAATTGATGCGGCCGAAAACGTCCTGATCCGCGTCGCTCAGCAGCGGCGGGGCGACCATGATCTGCATCAGCGCGCCGAAGCGCTCCGCCACGGAAAACACGGGGAGCAGCTCGTTTTTTTGTTCGATCTCATGCAGGTCTTCCACGTACCCGGCAAACAGATGCTGCTCCACGGAAAGCCGCTCGAGCACCGCGGGCATCGCGGGCTCCATCTTTTTACGGATCCGTGCCGCGCGCCGGCTGCCGTCGTCCAGCTCGTCGTCCTTCAGCTTTTCGTAAACCAGCATATAGTTCAGGTTTGCGAAATATTCCGAAAGCGCCGGCTGATCGGTATACGTCACTCGTTTACAGTGCCAGGAGCAGGGGCAGCGCGCCTCGTGGGTTTCGCACGTTTGGGGCGCCACGGCCCCCGCGGCCAGCAGATATTCATTGGTAAGATCGTAATTCAGCAGCACGCGGGAGCGCTTTCCGAAGCGCTCGCCCAGCGCGAAGCAGAGGCCGCAGTAATACCGGCGATAGCACCTGTAATTCTCTTTTCCGAGGCGGGAAACCGACGGGCGGATCGTTCCGAACATAGACTTCTTACAGCACGTCGGCCGCGCCGATCATCAGCACGTCCCGGTTCTTCTGCGCGAATTCCCGCATTGCCGTGATCAGGGCGCCCGCTTCTCTGCTGTAGGCCTGGATCTCGGTAAGGACCTGTCTTCTCAGCTCCGCGAACTCGCGTTCCAGATTTTCTATATTGTTCTGCTCGTATTCGTATGCCATATCAGTTTCCTTTCCGTCCGTTGACGATCGACATATAAACTTCCGAATAACGCTGATACCATTCCGGTTCCGGAATATCGTAAAGACGCATGACGATGGAAGAGACCTCGTCGAGATGCTTGTACTGCGCCATTCTGCCCTCGAGCACCGTTTCGTCCGGCGTAACCCCCGTAAGCGTTTCGCAGGTTTCTTTCAGATTGGGACCGTAAAAGATGCGCATCAGGATCGCGTCGTCGATCAGCGTCAACGGCAGATACAGGGTCAGCGCGGGCAGGCTCTGGGCCCAGATGATGGTATTCACGCCGAGGGCGGGACCGTCGGTGAGGAGCTCTGCCAGCTTCTGCGCCAGCGTCATACCCTCGCCGTAGGTTCCGTAGCCGCCGGTTTTCTGCCATTTTCTGCCGGCGCCTTCAAACCCGAACACCACCAGCAGCAGCCGCTCCGTGGCGTCCGCTTCGCCGTTTTTCCGGCGCTGCATATGGTCGTAGGTATCGCCGATCAGGCGGTCCATCGCCGCCATCTTCTCCAGATTGACCTGCGAAGAAAACGCTTTCTGCAGTCCATCGAAATAATCGGCGTAAAGGGATTCGCTCGGCGTGAGGTCCAGGATCCGTACCAGCTCGTTATCGAGCCTTCCCGCCCGGCACGTGAGCTCATCGTAAAGGAACGACATCACGGCCAGCGCGGTAATGGATTTTGCGTTTTCCTCTTTATCGCCCATGATCAGCAGATTATCGCCGGGACGCGGCGCAAAGCGGATGTATTTTCTGCGGACGCTGAATTCGCCGATCATCAGCTCGTACTCGCTCGGATCCTCCGCGTATTCGAACTGCCTGCGGAGAATGAGGCGGTTGAAACGGTTATTGACGTCCATACTGGCGCTTCTGGAGAGGATACGTGTAACGTGATCCGGGGCGAGATTCATCTCCATCAGTTCTCTCAGCAGCCGGTTGCGCTCCTCCGCTGTGAGGAAGCCGACCTGAAAATAGTTGACGGGGCTGTTTGAGTTATCCGCGAACTTGATGGCCGCAAATCCGGCGCCGGACTCGAGCTGGTAGGTTTTGGCCGAATCGTCATCCTCCATAATGTAACCCGCGTCCTCGGGTTTGCCGGCCAGACCGATGCGGATCGCCATATTCTTTTTGATGCGGTCCATACCGATGCACAGGCTGAAGTTCTGCGACGCCATGATCAGGTTGATATTCATGGCGCGGCCCTCCTCGGCCAGCGTGGCAAGGATCCTTGCGCATTCCTTTGTGATCGCATCGTCCTCGCTGAGCAGCAGCTGCAGCTCGTCGATCACCAGGAAGATCCGCGGATGAGAATCTCTCGACGTATTGCCGATCTTCGAAACGCTTTCCTGCTTCATGGCTTCCGCGCGGCGTTTGAACTCGCTTTCCAGCTCCCGCAGGATGCTTCTGGCAAATTCGCGCTCCGTATTCACGGCGATCATTTTGATCCACGGCAGATTATACTGCGCCATGGGCGCAAATTCCACGCCCTCTTTGAAATCGATCAGGTAAAAATTGACCTGCTCCGGCGTATATTTGATCATGGAAGCCATAATGATCGTGTTCAGCAGCGCCGATTTGCCGGAGCCGGTAATGCCCGTGATCAGCACGTGATGTTTGGTGCCTTCTATGGTCAGCTTCTGAACGGTACGCGCGCCGAACACGCCGATGGGGATCTCGCAGCCCTTGGAGGCGTCACCGCTCTGCCAGGTATTGCGGTTGTTGACGTCGATGCCCTCCACGTTGCCCGCATCCAGAGCGAACAGATCGTCGAACTCAATGATCGGCACCGGCGCGGTAACGTAAGCGTGAATGATGCGCTGCAGCATTTCGCCGGAGGCCGCCATCACCCTGGGCATATGATCGAACGACAGGAAGTCCCCTTCGTCGTCGCCGATCAGCCAGCCTGCGCCTTTTTCCATCAGCACAAGCGAATTCTGCTTCATGCGGGCGATCTGATCGGGGTTTTCAACTCTCTGGAACTCGCGCGGGGAGGCCGTTACAATGCCGAAAAAGCCGTAAGCTGAGCCCGCAAGCCAGATCACGTCCAGATCGTGCAGGGCTTCGTTTGTGATGCCTTTGGGAAAATTACGGCAGGCAACGAAATAAACCGGCTCTCTGGCAAGGCGGGCTTCGGCGTCGTCCCCGTAGGAGGCGACCAGCTGATGGCGCTCGGACGCGATCTTTTCCAGTTCCGCCTCAATATCTTTCGCGTTGTTCCGCGGACGGGTGGAAAAGCCTTTGCCGATGGCCTCGCCGACGCCGGAATAAAGGGAGAAGACGGTGGTGCTGTCGCTGTCCACCAGAAGGGGACGGACGCGCGCCGGGAAGTTCATCAGGACCTTCATGATATAGGAGCGGATCAGCTCGTCGCACTGGCTGTGCTGCGGCTCCTCGCAAAGCGCGAATACGGAATAGCCCTCCTGAAGGGTACGGCAGTAGGGCAGCTTTACCACGATGGCGCTGTTATCGGGATTCATTCTGAGCGCCGGATGATTCAAAGCGCGGATCATACCGATCACGCCCGCGTCGAACATGGCGCCCTGCGCGCGGATGATAAACGTGCGGTCGCCGAAATACATCGCCTCCGGCACGGTATCGCGGCGTTTGAACTTATCCGGCTCCGGGCTGGCCATGAGGGATTCGGCATACTGCTGCGCGGTATTCAGCGTTTCGGGGTTGAAGCGCTCGGCAAACGCCTTCTGGTAGCGGCTGATCAGCTGCTCCATCTGCTGGGTATGCTTCTGCTGCAGAACCCTGAGCGCGTCATCGTATTCGGCGTTCTCCTTGCGCTGCGCTTCCTCATACTCTTTTCGCGCGATCTCACATTTATAGGCGCAGATCTGCTCCGAGAGGCGCCGCATCTGTTCGATTTTGGAATCGATGGCGCCGGCTTTTTGCCGCAGGCTTTCCTCGCCCTGCTGAAACGCTGCCTCGGTGGCGGCGTTTCTCTTTCTTGCGCTGCTGATCCTGCCTCTTTCAATAAAATTCGCCCCGGTACGGTAGGTACAGATCTGCCGCAGATGCGCAAGCGAGTTGTTGGTTTTGGTAAGAATGCCGCTCTTTCCGCGCCAGCCCTCGATCAGATCCTTTACGCGCCGATCCCGTTCCTCTTCGGCCTCACGGATCGGCCCGGTAAGATACCTGCGCCTCAGCTCCTCCGATTTTTCTTTATGCGCTGTTTCGGCTGCGCGCATCCCGCTTCTGTACTGCTCGTTTTCACTGAACAGCGCGCCCTCAAACGACCGGATAAAACCGGTGAGCACTTCTTTTACGAGATTGAACTTTGCGTCTGAGGTCCACAGCTGCCAACCTTCGATCTGCCTGAGCATCAAACGATACCTCCTGAAAATAATACTGCCGATACTATAACATAAAGCCGCCGCGCCCCGGGCAGGAGGGGGGGATCAGCGGCGACGGATCACGGAACGCAGCCGCGCCGTTACGGATTCGTTGAACCGGGTGTAATAGATCCAGAGGAACGCCTCGTAAACGGCAATAAAGAACTGATATAAAACGACAACAACGATCACCGCCGTTTTTACGGTAAAGCCGCGGTCCGCCGCGGCCTGCATGATATGCATGGAATCAAACCCGATCACAAATTTTGCGATCAGGAGCGCGATCGCCAGCACCCCCTCGAAGCACAGGAGCTTCAGGAGCCCGCGCAGGGGGACGCTTTTGATTTTGGCCATATCGGCAAAAAGCACGGGATAATAGCCGAACAGGGCGGTATACGCGGCAGCCGGAAGCTTTTTGGACAGAAGCAATAAAAGCAGCACGGCCGAGATCGCGTAGCAGAGATAAGAAGAGAGCGCGCCCGCCGTATCCCGCAGAAAAATAAGCAGGATACCGGCAGCCATCGCCCCCACAAGCCCGATTCCTGGAAGCAGACCGAACAGATATACCACAGCGATCTCCATTGCCGCAGCAATGCCGATCAGCGTTGTTTTCTGAACTGCGGACACGTCGTTCACCCCCGGAAAAGCACGATAAAATACGATATAACACTATTAGTAAAATTTTATCATTATAACCAAACCTTGTCAAGCCTTATCGGGAATACACGACCGTATAAAAAACAGACATGGCGCTGGCCGTGCCCGTTTTTTGGATTGCAGTTTTTTTATCGATTCTTTCCGGTTTTTCAGTCAATTATGGAACCATACCCTGATTGACGTGCGAACCTCATTATACCATAGTTTTCATTCATTGTGTGTGATTAGGAAATCATGCGGTGTTCCCCGTCTTCACTCACCAAGACAAGGAACCGTCCTCTGTCTTCACTTACCGCAACAATGAGACGCTCCGCGAATTCTCTCCCGGTATTACGGCGGTCAAACGGAAAATGATATAAAACGCGTCTTCTATAACCGGCGCTGAACGCGCCGGGGCGGCTCAGGGAGCCGCGCTACCAAATGTCGCCGCTGCGCGTCGGTATAAACACAGAGCCTTCCGGTACGGTAATTTTTAATTCTTAATTCTTAATTCTTAATTCTTAATTCTCAACACTCAACACTCAACACAAAAAAAACCGCACCCCGGGTGGGATGCGGCTTTTGTTTTACCGTTGATCAAACGAGCTCAATGATGCACATCTCTGCGGCGTCACCGCGGCGGGGACCCGTTTTGATGATGCGGCAGTAGCCGCCGTTTTTATCTGCATACTTGGGCGCGATCTCGTCAAAGAGCTTTTTCACAACGTCTTCCTTGGTGATATACGCCATGGCCTGACGGTAATTGTGGAGATCCTTCTCCTTTGCGAGCGTGATCATTTTTTCGGTCATCGCGCGCACTTCTTTCGCTCTTGTAACGGTGGTTTCAATTTTGCCTTTTTCCAAAAGGAAGGTTACCATGGCTCTGAGCATGGCGTTACGATGATCGGTCGTTCTGCCGAGCTTTCTGGTTCCGGGCATTAAAATCACTCCTTCATCTTAATAAGGTTTATAAGGGGAGGCTTATTCGTCCTCCTGGCGAAGAGAAAGACCGAACTGCGCAAGCTTCTGGATAACTTCATCCAGGGACTTCTTGCCGAGATTTCTGACCTTCATCATCTCTTCCTCGGTCTTTTCGATCAGATCGCCGACCTTATGGATGTTCGCTCTCTTCAGGCAATTGAAGGAACGAACGGAAAGGTCAAGCTCCTCAACGGTCATCTCGAGGGTCTGCTTGTTGGAATCGGTGTCCTTAACCACCATGATCTCTACGCCGCTGGTCTCTTCGGAGAGGTCGACGAAAAGATTGAGGTGTTCGTTGAGGATCTTGGCAGCATACGAAACGGCGTCCCTTGCGGACATGGTTCCGTTGGTCCAAACCTCCAGCGTGAGCTTATCGAAATCGGTGATATCGCCGACACGGGTATTCTCAACGGTGAAGTTTGCCTTTTTTACGGGCGTGTAGGTGGAATCGATCGCGATCACACCGATGGGCGGATTGAGCAGCTTCTTGTTATCCTCCGCGGACACAAAGCCTCTGCCGATATCGGCCGTGAGCTCCATATGGATGTGGGCGTCCGGCGAAAGGGTGGCAATGTGCAGCTCGGGATTCAGGATCTCAACCTCGGCGTCCGTCTGGATGTCGCCGGCGGTCAGCTCGGTGGCATTCGTGACGTCTACGTACATAGTTTTTGAATTGTTTCCGTAGATTTTAAGAATGACGTTCTTTAAGTTAAGGACGATCTCCGTAACATCCTCTTTCACACCTTCGATCGTAGAAAACTCGTGAAGGATGCCGTCGATTTTTACCGACGTGATGGCATAGCCCTTCAGAGAGGATAAAAGAACGCGGCGCAGACTGTTGCCAATGGTGGCGCCGAAGCCTCTCTCCAGCGGTTCCAGAACGAACTTGCCGTAAGAGCCGTCGCCATTCATATCGGCAGCAGTAATGCTGGGTTTCTCAATTCCTATCATTCAAAAACCTCCTTAAATATTTCAATAGGCAGAATTGCCTCAGGGGGGTGCAATTATCTGGAATAAAGCTCAACGATGAGGTGCTCTTCCACGGGGAAGTCCACGTCGGCACGCTCGGGCATTCTGAGCACGGTGCCCTTGAGCTCGTCTCTTTCCAGCTGAAGCCATTCGGGAACGGTCACAAACGGAGCGTCCTCACCGGTGAGCTTGGAGAACAGTACGGAAGAGCGGCTCTTCTGACGGACTGCGATCACCTGGCCGGGCTTTACCTGATAGGACGGGATGTTTACCTTTCTGCCGTCCACGGTGAAGTGGCCGTGGCTCACGAGCTGACGGGCCTGACGGCGGGTCTGCGCGAAACCGAGATGGTAAACGACGTTATCCAGACGTCTTTCGCAGAGGATCAGCAGGTTATCACCGGCCTTACCGGGCATTTTTTCAGCTCTCTCATAGTAAGATCTGAACTGCTTCTCCAGCATGCCGTAAACGAACTTTACCTTCTGCTTTTCGTTAAGCTGAAGCGCATACTCACTCTGCTTTCTTCTCATCTGGCCCTTGGGGTTACGGTTGGTAATCTTCTTGTTGTAACCCATGGCGGCGGGAGAAACGTTGAGCGCCTTGCAGCGTTTTGCAACAGGCTGTGCATTTTTAGCC
>JAEEGL012540761.1_pt1 | contig 15906 bp, 9 predicted proteins | sample 9134231 | NCBI WGS metagenome assembly JAEEGL01 (sample SAMN16246548, study PRJNA631951) | gut metagenome | biome: gut microbiome; feature: rumen; material: fiber-attached | host: Bos | place: Iran: Karaj | collected 2018-10 | reverse complement strand
TAGCATAGGTGAAGTATCATCAGCCACCATACAGAAGTACATCGAAAGCCAAGGTTAATGGCTGCAAATTTACAAGGCTCCTCCCACCGCCCAAGGGCAGTGGGTTTCCGCCTACGAAACCGAAAGGATTTTATTTATGAAAACGAAAAGTGACATGAACATCATCCATTTCTGCGCGTGGGAAGGTATCCCGAACCGCTTAAGCGTGTGGGAAGATTATCACGCGCCGGTGATCAGCTGGTCCCGTTACATCGATATCTATGATATTGACAAGATGAGGGACTGGACCGGCTTTGACAACCGGGCGGATACGCTGCTTTACACCGGGACAAAAGAGGAGATCGAGTCGGAAGTCAGGAACATCATCGATCAGGCGGGGACGACCGGATTTATCCTCGGCGCGGACTGCAGCATCCATCCCGAGTGCCCGGACGAGCACATCCGCTGGATGGTGGAAGCGGCAAAGAATTACGTCGGCAAGGACGCGGCCAGGTAAACAAAGGTGAGCCAGGGGACGGTTCTGTGGCGAGTTGTCTGACAACTCGCCACAGAACCGTCCCCTGGCTCACCCTGGTGCCTTCACCACCTGTGCTTTGGAAGCGGGCAATGGCTTCCCCGCCTCAGGGCGCGGATTTCCACGTAGCAGCCGCATTTCGCGCAGGTTGCGTCGGCAAGATAATCGCATGCCCGGCAGAGCTCGAGCCGCGCATGATATTCATCATCGGGACAGCGCTCGGACGGGGGAAGGAGTTCCCCCGTCCGTTTTACGTAGTCCAGTATTTCCTTGCTGTCTGCCATTTCCGCCAGCAGGCATCTGCGGCAGACCTTTGGCTGGGTCATATCCGGCATATCACGCATCCGTATTTAATGAATGATCAGAAACGAACCGTGAATGCCGCGACGGACGAAGCCGGCATCTTTGCTGTGAAACCGAAGTCGGCCGCCCTGGCCTCGACGGGACGGATCACCACACGGTCCGGGTTCTCGAAGTCGTTGTACTCGCCGACAACTCCGAATACAGCCTTCCCCTCGACAGAGGCGGGCGCGCAGCCCAGGCTCACCGCAATTTCCTTCTCCTCATCTGCGTCGGCGTTGACGACGGTCACGAGGATGCTGCCGTCCGCAGCGCGGCTGGCGGAGACGTTGAGATCCGGAACCTCGTCGCCCTCGGTGCCGACCATTGCTGCCTCGGCATAGCTCTCGAGCTGCTCCGCACCCTGGTGCCCGGCATAAAGTTCGAATACCTTCAGGGTAGGGGTCTCGACCGAGATCTTGCCTTCGGTGAGAATCAGCGCCTGGAGGACGTTCACGGTCTGGGCGATGTTGGCCATGATGACCGCGTCGCAGTGGTTGTTGAAGATGTTGAGGTTTAAGCCCGCGATGATGGCGTCGCGGATCGTGTTCTGCTGGTACAGGAAGCCGGGATTTGTGCCGGGCTCCACGTCGAACCAGGTGCCCCACTCGTCGACAACGAGGCCGAGTTTTTTATCCTTGCAGACCTCGCGCATGATGCGGGAGTGATTCTCCACAAGGGTATCCATGTAGAGAGTCTTCTTTACGGTGTGGTAGTACTCGTCCTTGCTGAATTCCAGCGCGCTTCCTTTATGTCTCCAGTCGGGACCGGGGACGGTGTAGTAGTGCAGGGAGACGGCGTCGATCACGCGGCCGGCCTTCTCGGCGACGACCTTGGTCCAGTGATAATCGTCCACGTTTGCGCCGGAGGCGATCTTCACGATCCTGTGATCGCTGTAATTACGCAGATAGGTGGCGTACTTGCGGCACTCGTCGGCATAGTACTCCGCGGTCATGTTGCCGCCGCAGCCCCAGGCTTCGTTGCCGATTCCCCAGTAGGTCACGTTGAAGGGCTCGTCCTGGCCGTTTTCGCGGCGGAGCTTGGACATGGGAGAGGTGCCGGGCATGTTGCAGTACTCGACCCAGTCGGAAAACTCCTGTACCGTGCCGCTTCCGACGTTGCCGGAGATGTAGGCTTCACAGCCCAGCTGGCGGCAGAGCTCCAGGAACTCATGGGTGCCGAAGGAGTTGTCCTCGGTGACGCCGCCCCAGTGCGTGTTGACGATGGTCTTGCGGTTCTCGGCGGGGCCGATGCCGTCCATCCAGTGGTAGGTGTCTGCGAAGCAGCCGCCGGGCCAGCGCAGCACGGGAATGCGGGCTTTGTCGCGAAGGGAGGCGACGGCAGCCTTGCGCATGCCGTTCTCATTCTCGATGTCCGAGTCCTTGCCGACAAAGAGGCCGTCGTAGATGCATCTCCCCAGGTGCTCGGAGAAATGGCCGTAGATGTTGGGATTAATGGTGCCCAGGCTGCGCCCGGGGTTAACGATGATGTGCCGCATGGATCCTCCTTGAGTTGTGGGTTTATAACACGGTACCGGCGGGGCCGGCGCTTCTGATAAGAACTATTGTACAGCGCATCCGATCACTGCACTGCCTTATTCTTGCGCAATATGAGGGCTGGGACAATGGATTTTTCACTCATCTGCTGTTCTTTTTCTCTATAGGCCGTTTAGCTTGTCTGTGTCCGCCGTCAGAAAGAACAAACTGCAGGCGCAGGGGCTGGAGAAGCACCACACCAGGAAGAAAGCCGGGTCCCATGAGGAGATCAGGCGCGCCAGAACCATGAATGAGGAACCGGAGAGCGCAAGGCCGAAAGGAAGGATGTCCCAGCTGGGGGACTGACCGGTACGGAGCGATTTCCGAGGATCTGACAGAACGAGGCACCGCACGGAATGACCGTGCGGTGCCTTATTATTTCAAAGTGTCGGATGGGCAGTTTCAGCCGGCCTATCCGGCGCTTTCCATTCCGGACCGGGGAATCACGAGACTGCTATTTTACTGAGATCTTCAGCGTGACCTTCCGGAACTCGGGCTTTACGTCCCTCTCCTCGCTCATCTCCAGGTAGGGCAGACCGGTCGCCGCCCAGTGCACGCGGCGGACGCCGCACTTGCGCCAGAGCGACTTCCCGTTTTCATCATGCGGAACCGCGTGGTACACCATCATGTCGTCGCCGGTCTCGTGATCCACGACGAAGGTGTTGTGGCCAGGACCCCACTGGTTCGGGAAGCTCTCCTTGGTGAGGAAGGGGTACGGGATCCAGTCCCAGTTCGCGATATCCAGCAGGTTGTCCCCGGCCTTCGCCTTTAGGAAGCCCAGCAGGTAAAGATCCGAGAAGCCCGTGCTGGAGCCGGAGACGGTGATGAAGAGGTCGTCGCCGTGCCGGAGAAGATACGGCCCCTCGTCCACCTCGGTCTCGCAGCGCTCCCAGCCGTAGAGGGCGCGCAGGATGCACACCGGCTCGCTCACGCACTGCCAGGGCGCCTTCGGGTCGACGATGGCGATGTAGATGTCCGCAGGCTCCGGGGAGACCCGCTCGATGAATTTGCCGTCATAGAGGTGGTGCTTCCTGTCGGACCAGAGGATGTAGTGCACGCCGTTGACGTTCATGTAGGTCATATCGAGCGAGATTCCCTCGTCGGTCGAATGCAGCAGCTTCCCGTTCGGGCGCACCACAGGGCGGGGCTCCTCCCAGGCGTTGATGTCCATGATGTTGCCGGTGCAGCGCAGCACATGGCTGCAGACGGTGTACCAGGGGCCGGGGCAGATGCCGGTGAAGATGTAGGCCACGCCGTCGATAAAGTGGAGCTCGGGCGCCCAGTACTGCAGGCCGCGCTTCGGGGTTTCGTAGATCAGCACGCTCTCCGCGGTAAAGCAGTCCTCAAACTTCCTCGCGCGGCGAAGGTACAGGCCTTCGGGGCAGGAGGAGAGGAAATAGTAGTAATCCTTGTAGAAGAAGGCGTCGGGATCGGAGATGTTGCCCTTATATTTCTCCGGATCCATCCCGGGCGGGCAGCTTAAAGGCTGCGGGAACGGGAAGTGCTTCTGCAGGATCTCGCCGGGGATCTCGTACTCCCCGGGCTTCGAGAAGTCGATGGCCCGGTAGGCATTGAAGTCCCAGCGTACAGTTTTGTCATTGGTCGAGCCGTCGCTGTAGGTGAAGGTGACCTTCGGGAACCTGCGGAAATCAGGACGGTCTCCCGCGGTTACTTCCAGCGGCTCCGGGGGGATCATGCCGACGTTCGTGATCTCGTCGAAGTGCTGGCGGATGACTTTGGCCTCCGCCTCCGTGATCTCAATCACATTCCCGGGAACCGCCTCCGGTACGCCGTAATCCGGCGCAGCGGAGAAGAGCGGAGTGTCGCAGGGCTCCACGTCGCAGATCTCTTTGAAGTATTTCGTATAGCCGCACAGCAGGCCGTCCTCTGTCTCCCACTCGACATAGTAGGCGCCCCTGTCCGCGTTCCACCGGCAGCGGGGATTCCTGATCTCTCCTTCGGCGAGCTTAAGGAAGCCGGCTTCCTCGTAGCGGACGAGATCCTTTGAGGTGAAGAGCATCATGCAGCCGACGGACAGCGGGTCCGGAGCGTTCTGGTTGCGGCGCACCGCGGAAACCATGAAGAATCCGTCGCAGGAGCGGAAAATCCAGGGGTAAAGCAGAGTTTTGGTTGTGCCGGTCCAGGGCCCCTCGGTGTAGGTGCACTCCGGATAGAGAATACCGGTGTTGTTGCGCATGGGCTTGAAGCTCCTTCCGTCATCGCTGACGGCCAGGTGCATTGCGTGCTCAACGTCGCACTTAAGTCCGTGAAGACGGGGGTAATTGCTGTTGTCGTATTCCCCGATTCCCGGCTTTGTGTAGCTTAAAACATAGGGCATGGCAGCAGTCTCCTTCCTTTCAAACGGCGTGCCCGGCCTCCGGCAGTCTGCCGGACGGAGGGACGGCCAAAAGTTCACTTTATATCAAATTCTATTCTTGCGCATGCGGTTCCGCCCGACAATGGACGGAATTGTGGAAATTCTTTCCGCAGTCACACCTGCCGCTGCATCCGGTCTATAATTCTCTTAAGAGAGGGAAAACTGCCATGAAAATCCTGAATTTCGGTTCGCTGAACATTGACTACACCTACAAGGTGCCGCATTTTGTCGGGCGCGGCGAGACCCTTGCCGCCCTGGACATGAAGAAATTCCCCGGAGGCAAGGGATTAAACCAGTCCGTCGCCCTGGGCCGCAGCGGAGCGGAAGTGTACCACGCCGGCGCGGTGGGGATGGACGACGGGGAATTCCTCGCGGAGCTCCTTAAGGAAAACGGCGCGGATACGCGGTTCATCCGGCGCCTGGACATGCCAAGCGGGCACGCGATCATCCAGAACACCCCGGACGGGGACAACTGCATCCTGATCTGCGGGGGCGCGAATCGCGCCATTACGAGGGAGATGGTCGATGAGACGCTCTCCTTCTACGGGGAAGGGGACTTCCTGGTGCTGCAGAACGAGATCAGCAGCCTGGAGTACCTCATGGACAGGGCAAGAGAGAACGGAATGCGCATCGTGCTCAACCCCTCGCCTTTTGACGGGGCGCTGATCCCGCTGGTGAAGAAAGGCGTGTATCTCCTCATGGTGAATGAGGTGGAGGCGGCCGGGCTGTGCGGGACTTTGCCGTCCGGGGAGGAGGCGCGGGATGCGCTGATCGCGGGAATCCGCGCACACTTCCCCGGAACCAGGGCCGTGCTGACCTTGGGCGGAGAAGGCGCGTGCTATATTGACGGAGATGAGATGGTTTTCCAGCCGGCGTTTCCGGTGAAAGCAGTGGATACCACCGCGGCGGGTGATACCTTCACCGGGTATTTCGTCGGCGCACTCGCGGAGGGACGGTCCCCGGCGGAGGCACTTAAGCGCGCCGCGGCCGCCGCGGCAATCTCGGTGACGAGGCCCGGCGCAGCGCCGTCGGTGCCGGGAAAGGAAGAGGTTGAGGCATTCCTTGCGGGGAAATAACAGGAGGATAAGGACATGATGAAATACGCATCGATAGAGGGAATTCCGGCAAAACTCTCCCGGCTCGTCTACGGGACGACGGGCGCTGCGTACTCCGGCGACCGCGGGCGGGCCTTCGAGTGCCTGGACGCGGCATGGGAGGCGGGATTCCGCACCTTCGACACCGCGCATTCCTATGGGAAGGCGGAGGAGGTTATGGGGGAGTGGATGGCTTCCCGGGGTGTGAGGGATGAACTCGTTCTCCTGGACAAGGGCTGCAACCCGGGACAGAAGGACCTGGCGGAGCCGGAGGTATTCAGCGCGGAGACGATTCGAGAGCAGGTGAAGTGCTCCAGGGAGAGGCTTCAGACCGACGTGCTGGATCTCTACATCCTGCACAGGGACGATCCCTCCGTTCCGGTGGACGAGATCGTCGAGGTCTTAAACGAACTGCATGCAGACGGCGTGATCCGGGTATTCGGCGGCTCCAACTGGAGTTTTGACAGGATCAGGCAGTTCAACGCTTATGCGGAGGCCCGCGGGCTTACGGGGATCGGCGCCATCAGCCCCTGCTACAGTCTTGCGGTGCTGAAGAGGGATCCCTGGGGCGGATCGGTCACCATTTCCGGGGAGGAGAACGCGGAGTTCCGTGCGTTCCTGGAGAAGACGCAGCTTCCGGTACTGAACTACTCCTCGCTTGGGCGGGGCTATCTCTCGGGCAAGTACAATCCGGACGATCCCATGAAGTCGGTCGCCTCCAGTATCGGTACCGGCCCGATCGCGGAGTACTACTCGGCGGACAACGACGAGCGCCTGCGCAGGGCCTTCCAGCTCGCGAAGAAGAAGGGCTGCACGGTGTCCCAGCTCTGCCTGGCCTGGCTGTTCGCGCAGCCGTTGAATCTCTTCCCGCTCACCGCGCCGGGAAGCGCGGCGCACATCGCGGAGGCTGTCGCCTCATTAGACGTGGAGATCACGAAGGAGGAGGCGGAGCAGCTTTTGAATGTGGAGAGGTGACTCTGAACCTGGCAGGTTTTACAGCCTTTCTGCTCTTTTTCAGGCGTCAAGGGATGTACCCTTATCCTTTTTGCCGCGCTCTTAACCCTCCAGGCTCTTTCTCTATGCCCGGGTACGTCCCTTTTTCTCTATTCCGGCCAAAAGGGACGTACTCTTCCTTACTCAGACATGTTATGAAGCCCTGTATCAGTAACAGCCGGTAGATATGGTACAATAATGAGAAGCAGAACAGCTGAGTTCGGCTGCAGGCGGCGTTATATGCCAGGAATGTCAGGAGGCAGACAAAACTCATGAAAGAATTAAAGGATTATGTACGCACAATACCGGATTTCCCCGAGCCGGGCATCATGTTCCGCGACATCACCACGGTGACCGCCGACGCGGACGGCCTCAAGCTCGCGATCGATTCCATGCAGGAGCTGGTGAAGGATATCGATTTCGACGTCATTGTCGGCGCGGAGTCCAGAGGCTTTATCTTCGGGTCCGCCCTGGCCTACAACCTGCACAAGCCGCTGGTGCTGATCCGCAAGAAGGGCAAGCTCCCGGCGGAGACCATCTCCGTGGATTATGATCTCGAGTACGGCAAGGCTACCCTGGAGATCCACAAGGACGCCTTCAAACCCGGCAGCAGAATTCTCCTGGTGGATGACCTTCTGGCAACCGGAGGCACCACGAAAGCCATGGCAAAACTCGTCGAGATGCTGGACGGCGAGGTGGCCGGCATCCTGGTGCTGATGGAGCTTAAGGGCTTAAACGGCAGGGAATTCCTGAAGCCTTATCCGGTGTTCAGCGCATTAAGCTACGAGGGCAAGTAATTCGGCCGGACAGCGGAGAATCTGAAGCAAAAACTCATGAATAGCCATATCTGAATGATTGGGTAACAAAGAGCCGGAGGCATATGCTTCCGGCTCATTGTACGCGATAAACCCGGCATGAGGACTGGGAGGAAAACACGATGACATCTGCAGTATTACAGGATCTGATTAAGTGTGTTGGTATTCTGAGCGTGTTTCTGTTTATCGGCATGTTCCTCAGGGCGAAGGTGCCGGCGTTCAGGAAGCTGCTTCTCCCCGCTTCCGTGATCGGCGGTTTTGTCCTGCTTCTTCTCGGGCCTCAGGTCTGGGGCGGCCATGCGCCACTGCGGATCCCGGCGGAGTATCTGAGCGCCTGGGCCGCGATGCCCGGCGTGCTGATAGTCCCGATCTTCGCATCGGTGCCCCTCGGCAGCGGGATGAACGAGCCCCGCGGGGAAAAGGGAATATGGAGGAAGGATCTGCCCAAGGCGCTGGTCTCCTGCGGATTATTCTCCTGCGGGGGAGGAATACAGCAGGTGGCGGGCTTCCTCTTCGCGGTCCTGGCGGCGCAGTTTATTCCTTCTCTTGCGCTTTACCGCACCTTCGGATATGAGCTCTCCCAGGGCTTCTCCGGGGGACACGGCACCGCGGCGAGCCTTGGCGGCATCCTCGAGGGCTACGGCCTCGATTACTGGGAGACCGCGCAGGGCGTTGCGACTACCTTTGCGACCGTCGGTCTGGTGGGCGGAATGCTGATCGGCATTTTCCTCATCAATTATGCCTCCCGCAAAGGGCTGACCATGGTTCTGGACAAGCCCGCCGAGATCCCCGCGGCGCTCTCCCGGGGCTATAATCCCGACGTGAAGGAGCAGCCTGTCCTCGGCCGCGAGACCACCGTCTCGAGTTCGATCGAGACCATTACGGTCCATCTGGGAATTATGCTGGGCGTGAGCGCCCTTGCTTACTGGGTGCTCTCGGTGTTCCGGAAGTACAGTATTCCCGGGCTCACCTCCATCCCGGCATGGTTCTACGCGCTGCTTCTTATGTACGGCGTAAACTTCCTCCTCCGCGCGCTGAAGCTGGACTGGATGATCGACAAGAAGGTGAAGAGCCGCATCACCGGCTGTATGTCGGATATCGCCATTACCGCCGCCATCGGCAGCATGTCGGTGAAGACCGTCATGAACTACGCCGGTCCTATCGTCTTTCTGTCGGTCATCGGATTTGCGGTGACTTATCTTGTCAGTTTTCCCGCATACCGCTGGTTCTTCGGAAAGAAGGACTATCCCTTCGAGCGGGCGGTCATGAGCTGGGGCGTGAACACCGGTGTCATGATCAACGGCCTGATGCTTCTTAAGATCTGCGATCCGGACTACGAGAGCCCGGCGCTCGCGGATTTCTCGGTGGGCTTCGCCCTGATGTCGGTGATCAGCATCCTGACCTCGGCGGTGTTCTTCCCGGTGCTGGAGAAGGGCTCCCCCGTATCGCTCCTCCTTACCGCCTCCGCGATCACGCTGGGCTATCTGGCGATGGCCCTGGTCGGGCGGATTCTTCTTAAGAAGGAAGCGCCGGAGCATTTCGGGTAACCGGAACTTGTGAGACAGATAGACCAGACAGGCAGAACTGCCGGCATCCCGGAGATTTCCGTGATGCCGGCAGTTCTTATATGTTCTCCCTTAGCGAAAGGATTTTGTCCGCAACAACCTGAAGAGTGGTCTCAATTCCCCTGACGATGAGATCCAGGCTCATGCTGGGGAAGCCCTTGCCTGACTTTGCTGTCTGCTCCGGCAGATACGGCACATGAATAAACCCTCCGCATGAGCCGGGAAACTCTTCCGTGAGGATGTGGAGCACACCGTACATCAGCTGGTTGCAGACATAGGTTCCGGCGGTGTTGGAAATGTGGGAGGGGATGCCCCTGCTGATCATCGCCTCTGAGATTTCCCGCACCGGAAGAGTGGAGAAGTAGGCGGCAGGACCGTCCCGGAGAATGGGAAGATCTCTCGGCGCAAAGCCGTCGTTGTCGGGATTGACTGCGTCCATGACATTGATGGCGACGCGTTCCACAGACAGCTCGGAGCGGCCGCCTGCCTGGCCAACAAGCAGAACGGCGTCCGGCTTCTTCGCACGGATGACCGCGGCAGCGGTGGGAATGGCGTTCCGGAAGGATACCGGTACGGCGAGAGTATTGAGCTGTACATCCTCCGGGGCTTTTACGAGTTTTACGGCTTCCAGTGCCGGATTCACGGTTTCGCCGCCGAAGGGTTCGAAACCGGTGAGAAGTATGCGGACAGGTTTCATGAGACTCCTTTCCGGGAAGCTGCCCTGCCGGGCTTTTCCGCTTTATGCCGGGTTAGTGCTTGAATTTGCTGCTGATATGTATTTATAATATATTGTCAAAAGTTAACCTATTTTAACCCAATCATTTTTACATCAGATTATCAGCTGATCGCAGTTATCCTTATTATACTGTGCCGGGATCCAGTTCGGAGAAACGGAAGCTGCTTTACCTAGGGCGGGGAGAATCATTATATGAATAAGTATAGGTACAGAAGACTTATCGCGTCAGTGATTATCGGAGCGATGATTATCGTTCATCTGGCCGGATCCGCTGTTCCGGTCAGGGTTTATGCCGAAGAATTTATATCTGCGGAGGAAGAGAGGCCTGCGGTTCCTGAGGAGAGCACAGCACCCGCAGCTCCTGACGTGAACACAGCGCAGGCGGCTCCTGCGGAAACCGCATCCGTTGAAGACACAGAGTCTGCGTCCCCCGAGGAAACCACGGCGCCGGCAGAGATAAACCAGTCTTCTGAGCCTGCGGAAACCGGAGCGCCCGCAGTGTCTTCAGAGATGACCGGGCCCGAAGCGCCCGCAGATATAATCACCGGCGGTGCGGCCGGGACGGAGACTCCGGTCGGACAGGAGGGAAGCCAGGAAGCGCCGGCTGTTGAACACGGCGATGTGAATGAGGAGAACGCCGGCGACGAGCCTGGTATCGTGAATACGGAGAGCATCGGCGCTGAACAGGGAGCTGCAGACGCGGCAAATATTGACGCCGGGCAGGGCGCTTTAGATGCAGCGGATATCGATGCCGAACAGGGTGCCTTAATTGCGGATGACAGCGGCGAGGGAATCGTAGCCGTTTCGGAAGGAATCGGAACGGTTACTGTTGTCGCGCACGCAGTCAGCGATGACGGGAGCCTTGACGAGCGCTGGGATCTCGCGACGGTGGAAGACGGCGGATCGTACACGATTGTCACGGATTCTCCTAAAGAGTTTGACGGGTACCGCTACAGCCATGCCGATGCGGAGGGAACGATTGTTGTTACTTCCGTGACAGGGGAAGAGCCCGTCCTCAGGGACGGCGTCTGGACGACGGTGACCGTTTATACAGCCAGTATCGGCGAGGAAGTGCTGGAGTCCCCGGAGTTTGTTGTTACCTATCATTATGTGAAGAATGAGCAGCGCGAACCGGAGGAGAAGAGGAAGGTCCGGCTGGCTGCCAGATTCCTGGGGGAAGCCGGAGAGAATGAGGAGCCCGTTCTTCTCGACGAAACCGAGGAGTATTCCTTTGACGCGGAAATTGTTGAGCTTAACAAAGAGAACGCTGCGTCTTTTGACGGGTACAGTTTTGAAAAGGCTGTATATACAGCCGCGGAATCCGGAGACAGTATTGAGATCTGCAGGATTGAAAGAAGCGAGGACGAGCTTCAGAAGTTTTTCCTCGTTTATGATCCGGAGGATACGGCGTATGAGATTAGACAGGACTCGGTAATCACCTTCCTGTATACTCCCGAGGAGGAAGAAACGGAAGCGGCCGCTGAGGAGCCGGAGCCGGTTTTCCCCGAGGCTGATTTTGAGAAGTCCGCAAACGGAATCCGGGTGAACGTACATGCTCCCGAAGGTGCTTTCCCCGAGGGCACGCGGATGGAGGTGCGTCCGGTCTACGATCAGGACGCGCTGGACGCGGCCCGGTCCGAGGTCGAGGAGAAGGAGAACAAAAACGTCTCCCGCGTTCTCGCTGTCGATATTACTTTCTACAACCGGGACGGAGAGGAGATCCAGCCCGGGAGGGAAATCACCGTACAGCTGGCCCACTATCAGCTCGCGCAGGAGAACTGCGGCGCGTTCGCCGTGCATGTGGACAGCGACAACAACGCGGATGTGGTCGGGAGCGTGCCGACAGAGAACACGGAAGGCAGCGTAGAGTTCGATACGGACAGCTTTTCGGTGTATGCCCTGGCGTTTACGGTGGAGTTCATCTATGACGGCTTTGTGTACAGCATAAGAGGGGAGAGCTCCGTGCTTCTCTCGGAGGTTTTCGCCGCGCTCGGCATCGGGGCGGACGCAGGAGACGCGGAGAGCGTCAGCTTCAGCGACAGCAGCCTTATCGCGGTGGCCAGGGAGGGACAGGACTGGCAGCTGACCAGCCTTGCGCCGTTCAGTACCCATGAAACCCTGACGGTCACGATGGTTACAGGGGACAAGTATGTCATTGCGGTGACGGATACGCAGGAGAGCACGGCACTTGCCAACTTCCTGACAAATGTCCTGATTACGGGGGCGGTACAGGACGCGGACGGAAAATATAAAGTCGATGCAGGGAAGGAATATTCGATCATCCTCGATTTTGCGGAGGGTTCGGATTTCCAGTTTGACAATGATGCGGAGCTGACCTATCAGATGCCGCAGGGAATAAAAATTCTGGACCGACAGGCCGGGGAATCTCAAATTGCCGTCGTCTATAATAATAGAACTTACCAGGTGAGATATTCTTATGACCTGGGGACAAACGGCGAACTGAAGATCTGGTTTGACCAGACCGATCCGAACTATCCTGTCCTGGTGTCTTCGACCAATGTCGAATTTCTCTTTACCTATAACGCAGAGTTTGATGAAAAAGTACAGGAGCTGCACTTCTCGGATGGGATCGTGCGGGATATTGTTTTCAATGAGCCGCAGCCCGCGCAGGCTTATGCGCAGAAAAGCGCGGTATTTGACGAGAGTACCGGAACGTTCCACTATACCGTGAGAATCTCCGCGACCGGCGACGTGACAAATGTCAACGTAAAGGACGTCATTTCCGGAGACGCGCTGATACTCAACAATGACGTACAGGTAAGCGGCAATTCCGACAGTTATACCGATAACGGAGCCCTGAATGGCTTTGATTACACCTTTGCCTCCATGAAGGAAGGTGAAGAAATTACCATCACTTATTCCGCCAGGGTGGATTTCAGCAAAGACGCGAACAAAGACGGCAGGATTTCCGTCGACCAGACGAAAAACACCGTAACGGTGAAGCCTGAGGGAGGAGACCCTCATACTGCGGAGTATTCCCGGGAAATCGCGTTTAAATCCACGTCAAAGGGCGATGGCACGGAAGCAGGAACGACGGAGGACGGCAATAAGATCATCAACTGGTCCATTGAGTATAATCCTCTGGCGCTCGCTTCCGCCGCGGGGGATACCATCACCGATACCATCGCGGCCGCTTCCGCCGAATATATGAAGTATTACGGCAACGGGATCACGGTCAGCGTTTATGACCATAACGGCAATCCGGTCAGGACGGACAACTTGTCTTACGGCAACCTGACCGCACACAGCGATTCCTCGTGGACCTATACGATTCCGTCAACGGATACCGAGCCCTACCGCTACGTCATCACCTATCAGACGGTGGTCGATCAGAAGAAGGTCGACAAAACCGGCAACGTTGTTGCACTGAGCAATGACGCAAACGGAAGCTGGGGCGGCTATAACGCGACTCCGAATGGCCAGACCAATATTACCAAGAGCGTAGAGTCCTATGATACGGATGAGGTCCACTGGGTCTCGACGATTTCGGTGCCGGAAAGCGGACTTGATCAGGCGGTGGTGACGGACACGCTGCCTTGTATCTGGCTGAACGGTGCCAATCATTATGACTCTTACAAGGAAGGATCACTTGACGTGCAGGGGCTTCTTCCCGGAGAGTGCTATAATCTGTCAGTGTATACGGACAGGGTGGTTCTCACCTTTTATCAGGATGAAGGAAAAACTCAACCCGGCCTTAAGGGCACATCTGGCGGGCATACCATCACCATCAAGCTTACGACCAAGGTGGACCAGGAATGGCTGAAGAAGGGATACGAAACCGGTGGCTACGAGCAAAACCACACAAACACCATTGGTATTAACGGAATAGTACGTACTGCGACGGTCGTGTACGGAAAGCCCAGCATTGAAAAAACAGGCAGCCGTGGTGAGGGGAACAGCTTTAAATACACCGTTGTGATCGCCGGTGTCTCCGGGACGCCGGTCAGTGTGACGGATACGTTCGATACCACTTTGCTTGAAGTGGATAAGGACAAAGCTTCCGTGTGGGACTCTATGCGGATCTTCGGAGGCAGTCAGTATTCCCAGGATGCCGGAAGGATTCCGGTCAGTTATTCCGAAACCTCCGACGGAATCATTCTGACCGCAAACACACTCCCCCTGCAGTCGGACGGGCACTATTATCCTTACTACAAGATTGTTTATTATCTGAAGCTCAAGGACGGCGTCGATCTGGAGCAGCTGGCGATTGCCAACGGGGGACAGTACGACCTGGTCAACACGGCGGCATGGGGAGATCACGAGAGCAGCTTTACGTATGAGACAAAATATAATTATCTGGATAAGCAGCTGCTGAATGCCGGCCAGCTGGGCGGGACAACCCGCGATGCGCAGTATCAGATTACGTTTAATCCAGCGAAGGCGGTGCTGCATAACGGTCAGCCGATGGAGATGAAGGATGTCATCAGCGCCAATCTCAGTGTCGACTACAGTTCCGTTCGAATTGTCACGGATCCGGCAGGTCAGACAGTTCCTTACTCCCTGAGCGGAGGAGACGCCGGGACGACAGTGGCGACCTACACGATTCCCGACGCGACGAAGGTTGTTGTCACCTACACAGCGCAGGTCAGAGGCGACGGACCGCAGACCATCGTCAATAAGGTCAGCGTGAATGGAGAGGAGAGAACGGTTACCAACGAGAAGTCTTACGGCAATGCCACAGAAGGCCATGGAGCTGTTGCAAGTTTCAAGATCGTTAAGGTTGACGGGGAAGACGCCAATAAGAAGCTTGAAGGTGTCCAGTTCAGAATATTTGCGGAGAATCCGACTCTGTATTTCGACAAAGAATATACGATTAAAGAGCTTATTCTGACGACGGACAGCAACGGCGAGATTATTCTGGATGGTACAGAGCATGTCTTCTTCTTTAACGAACGCTACCATGTCCAGGAAATCGCACCGAAAGAAGGATACGGGAACATCAGTTTTGACTATCTGGTCACGTTGACCAATGACATGTCCCGGGTGGATTATGGTCACCGCATTTACTATTTCTCCGACTCCATGCAGATCAAAAACTGGCCCCTTAAGGGTATTGTGGTCGAGAAACGGGTGGAAAGCCCGGATCAGGGAGATCTGGAGAAGTTCTATGATTTCCGAGTTACCGTGCTGAAAGAGGACGGAACAACTGATGAAGACTATAACGCGACAAATGGAGGTGTAACATTCACCGGGGGTGTCGCCGAGTTCAAGCTGAAACACGGCGAACAGCAGATCTTCGGCGGTTTTGAGAGGGGAACCAGGTATAAGGTCGAGGAGATATTCAACGCGGGTTCAGAGAATGAGTTCTCCACTTCCGTCACCTACAATACCTTTGATGAAGACGGAAAGGTCACGGGGACAATAACCGAGGCGAATACGCTTTCTCACACCGGCGAGCTGACGCAGAGCAATGAGATCATAGTTTTCACCAACACGAAGGAGGAAGAGTTCGGCGACTTGGAACTGAGCAAGGTCCTGGTGAGCGATGCCGCGGCGGACGCGAGCAAGGAGTTCACCTTCACCGTAACGTTGAGTGACAAGACCATCAACGGTAAGTACGGTAATATGAGCTTTACGAACGGCGTCGCCACGGTGAATCTGAAGGGCGGGGAGAAGGCGACGGCGACGGGCCTTCCCACCGGGATCACCTATACCATTACGGAGGCCAGTGCAACCGGGTTCATACTGACCAGTAAGACCGGCGACACCGGGACCATCAGCACGACGAAGTCGGCAGCGTCGTTCACGAACACGAGAACCGGCGACCTGGAACTGAGCAAGGTCCTGGTGAGCGACGCCGCGGCGGACGCGAGCAAGGAGTTCACCTTCACCGTAACGTTGAGTGACAAGACCATCAACGGTAAGTACGGTAATATGAGCTTTACGAACGGCGTCGCCACGGTGAATCTGAAGGGCG
>JAEEGL012227722.1_pt1 | contig 15906 bp, 6 predicted proteins | sample 9134231 | NCBI WGS metagenome assembly JAEEGL01 (sample SAMN16246548, study PRJNA631951) | gut metagenome | biome: gut microbiome; feature: rumen; material: fiber-attached | host: Bos | place: Iran: Karaj | collected 2018-10 | reverse complement strand
TGGGATGAATTGAGTCTGGTTATTGACACCAATCCGTGGAAAACAGCTCTGCTAAATCAGAAGGGCGTTTATCTGATCACTGATTCTTCAAACGGGAAGAAATACATTGGTTCTGCATATGGAAATGATATGCTCTGGGGCAGATGGAAATCATACATAAATAATGGTCATGGTGGCAACAAGGAATTAAAAGCCATTAGTTTCAGCCATATTAAGAAATACTTCAGTTACTCCATTTTAGATATTTACAAAGCCAGTACTGAAGATTCCGTGATAATTGAACGAGAGAATTGGTGGAAGGACACGCTTCAATCCAGGGGGAAATTTGGATATAACGATAATTGAGGTTTCACAAGCTATTCAAATTATTTACGAAGAATTCTTGCAAGCTCAGAAGAAATCTGATCTACATCCTCTATGGTGTTATTCTTGCCCAATGATATTCGAATTGTCCCTTTTGCATATTTATCATTAACACCGATTGCTTTTACCACATGTGACAGTTGAGCATTAACACTGTCGCAAGCTGAACCAGTTGATATGCATATACCCTTAAGGTCGAGACGATGCAAAATCCTTTCACCATCACTGTCCCGAAAAGATAGACTAACATTTCCTGGAATATGATTATTGGAACCATTTCTTATAAAATCAAGCCCTAATTCTCTTAGCTGAGTAATCAATCTGTTCTCTAATTCTTGGATGTGTTTAGCATTTGACTCTAACTGAACAATATTATTCCGTAGAGCAACTGCCATGCCGACAATAGAGGCAACATTCTCAGTGCCAGCTCGCATTCCGTATTCTTGAGAACCACCATCAATAAAAGGCTTCAATGGGACACCTTTTTTTACGTACAAAAAGCCAATTCCTTTAGGGCCATTAAACTTGTGAGCAGAAGCGGATAAATAATCCACATTCGACTTTTTTACATCAACTTTTATATGACCAAGTGCTTGAACAGCATCAGTATGAAACAGAGCATTATGTTGATGCGCCACCGCAGCAAGCTCCTCTATATCTTGTATTGTACCGATCTCATTATTGGCTAGCATTATTGAAACGAGACTTGTAGCATTGATTAATGACTCTTTGAGATTTTCAGATAATACTATTCCGTAATTGTTAACTGGGATATACGAAACTTTAATACCGTGTTTTTCAATACTTGAGCAAGCATTAAGGATCGCATGATGCTCAATCATGGAAACTGCAATTTGCTTTCCATTTTCAACTGATTGTTTAATTACCCAGTTATCGCTTTCTGTTCCACAAGACGTAAAGAAAATCTCTTCTGGGCTAGAGCCAATACAATCTGCTATGATTTGACGAGATTCTTTGATTGCTTTGCGAGCTTCCATTCCAATAGAATAGGGCTGAGAAGCATTCCCATAGCACTGAATGAGAAAAGGTTTCATTGCTTCAAAAGCATCTATATCTAAAGCTGTCGTAGCCGCATTATCGGCATAAATAATCTTTCCCATGTTATTCTTTATGTGCTATTCCTATAGTTTGAATATTAGGAACAGTTTTCCCGGCTTCTTTGGAATCTGCAAAACCCATCTGCTCCCTAATTATACTTCTCATAGCCAAAGCTGGTTTAAGACAATACTTATCAAAATCGAAAGGATTAATATCCGATGCATTTTCAATTTGAGGAAAAATAAGCTTAGTGAAAGCAGTGCATATTTTTCTGATAGCTTCGGCATCACGTGTATCCGCTTTAGGAGGAATTAACAGCATATCTTCTACGATTTTTCGATAAGAAGTATCTGCTCTTAACTCATGCAGTATTGAAGAAAAATACTCGGAGTTTAGAGCCCAACCATTTGCTTTCATATCGTCATTCATTCGAGGTAATTCCCAGCCCTTTATAAATCCGTGTAAACGGTCTAAAAAAGGTGTGCGATGAAATGGAACAGGCAACTCTTCAAACATAAAAGTATGCTCATTCATACTCGCACCAGTGATATTCCCAAGAAAAACAATGGCAGCATCTACGTTAACTTGATGACCGTCATCTGCTTTAAAGCTACCATTTTCCATAATCTGTTGAAGCGATGAGTGCATTTCTGTATCTTTCATGTAATCTGCTTCACGAATTTCGTCAAGCGCAACATAATCCTTGTATGCTACAACTCCTTCTCGTTTATTTGTTTTGTTATAAACTAGTTGTGCGCGTGTTGATTTTCCCGAAACAAGCCAGCCATATCGACTTATCTGACCAAATAAATAAGATTTTCCTGTACCAGGCGGCGCAAGCTCAATTATATTTAGGTTTTTTTCAACAAATGGTAATAATCTCTGCAAAAATGATAATCTTTGCTCATCACTATCAAAGCCCTTATAGTTATAGTCTGCTGCTGAAATTAAAACATTAATCCATTCTTCGGTTGTAAAATTCTTTCTGCCTTCTTTATAATCGGTAAGATTAACCGAATAGGGACAAAAAGGTCTATAGTCGGTCATTTTTATGAAACCATTTGATCTTACCTTAGAAAAGTCTTGCATCCAAACAAGCTCGATTATTCCCCAGTTTTCACTTTCTTTAAGTAAAGTTTCTTGCCATTTTTCTACTACTTGTTTTTCGACAACTCCACCAGCGCCTGTCTTTGCATCTCCAAAATCAGGCATTTCAAACATTGTTTCACCTGTTCTGATATCAACATTAACACGTATTCTTGCAAGAATACTAATGGTTTCTCCATTGGTAAGTTGAAACTTTAATTGTTCAAAGTCTTCTTTGCTTGGAACATAACGACTAATATAGTTTTGAACTCTTTCTTGATCTATATTTCCATCATCATCAGAGAATTTCATTACAACCCAATCTCGCATAAATGATGGCATTTTAAGTTCTTTAAAAAATCCTGCTCTTTGGGGATTTTTTAATACTATCATATCCGCAAATGATTCTTTAAGCTTTTCTTCCATGACTTATCTCCTTTAAAGGAATAGAGTACATCCTTGTTCTTTAAACTCCTGAATCTTGATTTTCAAATCATCTACAGTACATCCGCATATTTCAGACATACAGGAAAGGCAATAAAAATCTTCTGTATCAGAGTCAATTAACTTGCGCGAAAGAGCTATTTCATCTTTAATAAGCACTTTTTTGCAATCACAACACACTTTTGCTTTTTTCAAAATGGATCATTGCCTCCTAACGCAGGTTCCACTTCTAACATATCAATATCCACAAGTATGCCATCTGCAATGATTGTGACATTAAATGTTTCAGTTTTATTTATTCTAATACCATCAAAAGTAATCACCCAATCTTGAGCAGGAGTACTACTAGAAATGCACTCAGCAATATATGAATCTATTGTTGCTTTAACAACTGATACAGGTTTTGAAAAATGAATCGGGCAACGTATTTTTTTGTTGGAGATTTTCACATGATTATTTTTTAATTCCCAAACTGCATTTAAAACTTTTTTTTCTGGATTACATATTGTAATTACTGGAACAAGTGTCTCTTCGGGAGTGGCGCCACCGTGTATTTCACCGTAGATGGGGAGATCATCATTAGCTCCAGCTGCAAATCCAGACTGAGTGTAATGATCGTAATTTGAGAAAACTATATAATGATCATTTGAAATGCGTATAATTCTCTGAGTAGCGAGGCTGTGGTCAGGCTCGTTTGGTATTTTACAAAACCGGCCATGACTGCCCACTTCACCTTTACTAGGTATTGGCATACCTTTTCTCGTGTGAAAAAACCTGGCAGCAAGCCTACTTGTTCCATGATCTCCAGTTATTATGACCCGAGAATATGTTTTCAGCAGATTATTAACTATATTAACAATATTGCAAACAAAATTAATCTGTTCTTCTACACAAGCGTAATAGTCCTTATCATCAATTACACCTTTATGAGCCAATTTGTCTAGTTTGTCATACTTTTCATGAGGAACAGACATTTGAACCCATTGATCGTTAAAGCAGGTTTCTGAAGGCAATTGTGATTGTACAATTTGGCAGGATTCTAAGACACCATTACATTTCATGGACAAAGCCCATTTTAAAAGTGGAGCCCACTCTGCACCTAATGCGTCAATCCAAAGAGTTATTGTATTGTCATTTATTTTCTCTGATAATACGGGGTACCGGAAACTGTATTCTTCTGGGTCAATTCCATTGAAGTATAATTCTTCTGAGTCTGGTAACGTATTAGAAAGCTTATAGAGCTTATAATTGCTAAAATATGTGTTCAATTTTTCATCACAATAGTCATCAGATATATAAGCAAGAAGTGAAGGATAAATCTCTTTTAATCTTGCACATTGGGAGATTGCTTCCTTATCAGTCCTTAACCATTCGCCAATTAAATGCAAAGTATAAATTCTTTCTTTGGGTTCGTTAGCGGATAAAAAATCCAACCTGTCTTCAAATGCTGGTATTTTATCTAATGAATTGAAATAATCATCGGTTCGCTTAAGAGGAATAATATCAACAATTGTTCGAGCTTCCTCAATCCATTCAGGATGATTATTATGGACAGCAAAGATATCCATAAGAATATGATCGGTGAAAACAGAAATGTCTTTGGTTTTACTCGCGCAATAACTCAGATAAGTTGCATCCGGATGGATTTTGTACCATAACAAAACTAATTCTTTTCCTCCATCAGAGAGGGAGGACCATTTACTCATAACATCAACTGGATTAATTATCTTGATGTTTAATATTTGCAGTATAGCCTCATCAAGGGATAAACTCTTCAGAGCAAACTTAAACAATAGTTCCTGAGCATCAGAAGAACAATTCTCATTATTGATAAGATTACCATAATGCATTTTCTCATTGATGAAAGAAGTCAGATCTCCTATAACATGAATGTTAATATCGCCTTCTGAGGTTTTGACGCGATTGTATCGATTGGTTAATACTAATAGGCTTAAACTATCTGGCTGAGGATTATACCAATATCCATACCAGTCCTTCAAACCATAAAACACACGCGTTTGAGAACTCTTAATCTGATCAATGTATTGTTCAAAATAATAGGAATAGATTTGTATATCGACAACCTGTTGAATACTGTTCTGTTCAATACAATTGAAATAATGCTCGCGCTGTCGTTCATCATCATTAAGATGCAAAGCCTTGTCAAACCATATTGTTTCACATCCCCACAAAGGAATCAGTATACGTCCAGAGGAATTGGCATCAAATTGGTGGTGCCACAAGCTATTAAACCTTTGTGCGTTTTCTTCACTTAAATGAAAGAGTCTTAGATATTCACTAACACCAGGCAATAATAACCATTTGTTTTCGTACTGTTTTTGACACAAAACACTATAATCAGGCATAACATCACGATCAGAGAATAAATCGTCTAAAGAAACTAATTCAACTCCGGGAATGTTTTTTAATTGATTAATCAACTCGAAGTATTGACCTATGTTTTGCACCATAATAGCACGGCAATGAAAACGTGAAGGAACACCCTGTTGACGCTCTTCCTGTATTCTTGTTATTGCTTCGCGTACAGTCATTGATGAACACCTCATTCAATAAATTCATCACAGTATTCTGGATGCTGCTCCAAGAAATCAGTAATTCTGTTTCTTAATGAGGATTCAGACATCTTTTTGACACTTGTTTTGGCTGTTGAAAGTTTCTCTGCTTTGGCCTTTTCTTTAAATAGGATGTTGAGCTGCTGTCTAACATAATTATGCTCTTGTATATCCCACATGCTCATGTCAGCACCCAGTTTTTGCCGTGCATTGTTAAGAATTTTGCTTTTCTCTGATTGCCATACGTCTGCGTATTCGGCGCCAAAGGTTGACAACAATACATCGTCAATTTTCTGATCGTCGGTAATCAACACTACATCTAATGAGCCTAATGCGTCGATAGCTGCAACAACCTGTTGATCTGTGGTATTAATACCTTGTTGCACATCCATTAATACGTTGATAGCTTTGCTATAATCATTAGGAATTATCCATCTTATTGGAGCCTGATGAGTAACGCACCAACTTTTTACAGATGATTCGCCAGTCATATTTTCCCACTTTGATATCAGCAACAGTCTATTTCGGGCAGCTTTTATCTTTGCTGTCTGAGAATCTATAGCAGCATCAAATTGATTAATAGTACAGTTATAGGATAAGTCCTTTAAACCTGAATAAATACTATTAAGCTCTTCAGAAGTAAATTCTATTCCTCTATTCTCTAAGATTTTCCCAAGGACAGGTTTTCCATCTTCTAATGCCCCCATAGCATTCTTACCGTACTGTTTGAGAACTTGCATTTCATGTTGTAATTCGTCTAGCTCAGTATGTAAGATTCCTTCTCTAGAAATGTGAAGAAGAATAGATAGAGCTTGATACCAGGGGAGTTCAAGTTTTTCAATAGCCGTCATAGATATATGGAAGAAATTGAAAAGGTTTGCTAACTCCTTTTGAGCTTCTTCTATACTATGATTGTTTTTCCCGATAACTTCATTTAATGTGTCAAGATACAAGTATTCTTGAACAACCATTCCGAGCTTTTCTTTTACTTGGTCTTCAGTCCAAGTAAAAATGGCACCCTGCATAACCTGATGCAGTTTATCATTCAGAGTTTCAGGCTGAAGGCTCAATCTATTCGCGATTGTTTCCAATTCTGGAGATGTAATGAACAAAAATTTGCGGAATGCGCTATTAAGGGCATTCTTATCTTGAAATGCGGTTTGCAAAATGCTTTTAACTTTGCCATGTCCGGTCATAAGTGCAAGCACTGAGCTCATTGACGATTCGCGATCGTCTTCTTTTGATACAAAAATTTGTAGATTATCAATAACTTGAGAAGTGACAGTTTTATAATTTGGATTAATGTATGCTTCTTCTTCTAGGTATTTTAACGCCCATAAAGGTACACCACTTTTAGTAATTGACTCTCGTATATTACGCCAACATTCTGTTTCGTTTGCAACTTGAACATCATTCAAGCCAAAGAAATACTTGGCATAATCACGGAAATTCTGAAATGTAACGGAACCAGCGGAAAGATAATCGGTAGACATCTTACCCTTACAAATATAGTAGACAAGAGTTTTAAGCGTACTTTCACCAAGCACATGCGTACTCTGTGCATTGTCTGTCCAGCTATATGCGCTATCCTTATAAAAAGAAAAAACAAAACCAAGTAAGATACCGCATGCAATAGTATCATAATAACCATATGGTTTGCATTGCAGCTTATCCCACAAATCACTTAAAACTACTCTTTGACCAGAATCCATTTGTTCGATGATAAGACGTGCAACTGCGGCAATAGATTCTGCACCTTTAGTGCCATTTATCTTTGCTAATTCTTGAATAGTTTTTGCATCCATTATTCCAGCGCCCTGCATTGCTGTAAGAACAGACTTAAACTGGGAATTATTAGTTGTTTTGGAAATTCCAGCTAAAGGCGCTAGATCAGTGCATGCTTTATAAGCAGTATTAGTAACAGCAATTGTTTCAGGTGCATATGGGAAAATAACCTGTCGAACATTAGTGTCTATGGTCTTTCTAAGTTGGGCCATGCCATATTGATTATTAAATACCTGTGACTGATTCCATGCAATTATTTTGCTGCCAGAAACAGCCTGATTAACCCAAGTTGCAACAATTTGCTCTCCTTCAATTCTGAATGTATTTGCAGAAGCGGTATTGCCAGCCTCTGAAGCTAATTCTTGCTTTGTAATACGTGTTAACCATTCTTTTCTCTTTTCATCGGAAAAAGGATTCTTAATTAAAGCAATAACCAAGCGCTCATCACCATCTTGAGCCATTTTTTCAAGATCGCTTTGAATGGATAATGCTTGAGTCTCGTCTTTTACGGTAACTATTAATAGGCCTATTTTATATGGATATTTGTCTAATTCTTTCTTTATTTCATCATATCGAGTATTAATGGATAGAGTTTCAGCACAACAAACCGCTACTTTAATTCGTTTGCTTGCAGGATCGTTTTCATCTAACGCACGCTTTTCAAAACTAGATGAAAATGCACCATCTTTGGCAAACATTTGATAGCGACTATATTTTTTGTCGTTACTTTTAAATTTGGCATCAAACTCATCGCCAGTTAACGATTTAAACGGTAGTTGCAATCTAGTTACACCAGCATGTTCATCTCTATTAATAATTTTATTGTCTTCGAGAATATCCAATTTGTCTTTTATCAGTTGTTCTGACATTGTTCCAGCAAGACAACTTTGCAAGCATTCTACAGTAGCGGAAATACCACCGTTTGAACGAACACCTCCATAGATACCCTTGGTGGATGACATTACTGCAAGGAGCAGCATAGCAACTTTGAATACACGGAATGTATTTTCGTCATTCTCGACCAAATGACGGCTTTCTTCAAAATGCCTGATGAATTCAGCTGCTTTTGTATCTTTATCACTAAAATCGCTATCGCGAGTGAAAAAATAATCCCAAAGCCACTCAGGAGTTAGCCAACACATCTCGTCATTTGGACCATATTGGTTAATGTAGCCGATAAAGCCCTGATCCTGAACAGAATCCTTCATAAACTTAAATAGAGTTCGCTGTGCTGCTGCATAGCTTTCGGCAACTCTTGAGAGCAGTTTAATAGTCATTGGATGAACAGGACATAATAATTCTATTTTTTCGCTAATCTTATCATCAAGACCGGACATATCTGGCAAGTATTGTTTTATTGTTTTAACAACCTGCTTGCGTTCTTCTTTCCAATGTACCTCCATTCCTACGCGGGGCCCAAAAGATCCGGCAATCAAATCATATGATGCGTCAGCGCTTATGTGGAATTCAACAGTATGAAAACGATGAGTAATAAGCTGATAACGGTCCTCACCCATGCTGGCTACCATTTCATCAGAACGATGGACTACGTATAATACAAAAAACGGCATTACTTTACAGAATTCGGAGATCTGTTGCATAACCGTGTGGTCATCTGAATGATTAACATATTCTGTGAATTCATCCCAGATAAAGAAAATACCAGATTTTGCAAGACCATTAGCATTAACAACTTCAGAAATCCATGCCTTAAATGTTTCAAGATTATCTAAGAGTCCCCAACCACGCTGGCGAATTACATCAGCAGTACGTTGAAGGGCGTTCATATCGCCACCTGTTACTTTTTTCTTTAGATCTGAAACTGAACTATAATCGTCACCTAAAGTGGTGTTTTCTAATACGTTTTCCCAATTGATCATGGGATCATTTAACTTCGCAATAACAGCATCTCGCAGCGATTTTGAGCCTAAGTCAGCGCTATCACCAAATTTTGCCACAAGAGCATCTCTTATAGCTTTCTCCATCTCTAATAGCATCATGTCGCCAGAACGAATGCCTGTGCACCCGGTTTTCCATATAACTAGGTAATCACCATTGTTTCTGCATTTGTTGAAGCGTTTACGGTACTTCGAAAGAATTTGGTGATTTGCCATAAACTTATCGACATCTTCTTTGTTTTCTTCAAGCAGATGCTTTACAAATATAGCAGCGTAACTTTTACCTGTTCCATACGAGCCGTGGACCCAGAATGAGCGCCTAGAGTCGACATTCTCATTACCTAAGGAAAGACAAAGGCAATCAACCAGACTCTCCATATCGGAACCAACGATATACTCTCTCCACAGATTAGGATTTCTAGTATCAGCGTCAAGATCGACTACCGATTCAAATAAAGGATTGACATCAATGTAGTTTGAATACTTTTGTTGCATAGTTACACTCCTTTACCTTATTCTTCCGAAAGATCAAGTATGTCCAATGAAGAGTAGTTCTCTAATATAATATTATCCAGATTAGAGATGAAAGAAACTCTTACATAATTGGGGAAGCTAATAGCCAGTCCCTGAATTTGTTCTCTAAAAGATTTAGTGTCAATACCGAAAACATCAGATGGTGATAATCCTGTAGCATCAGGATTGTTGTGAGAATTAATCAACTCGCTAAAAGTGAAAGAACGCTTGCCGGTATGTTCTGCATATAAATAGAGTGAATACAATAACGATACAGCGTGAGGAACTTCCCATCCAGCACGCAAGTAACCTTTATCCATTTGAACACCTTGTTGAAGTGCAGAGCCGATAGGGGAGTGCCTAAATGTAGCTAACAGAGAGCTGACGGCATTCTTTCTGGTTGTAGGAGAATAGTTCTCTCCAAGGAGAGTGACTATATCGCCTAATTCATATGTCGCTCCGATTTCTGCATTTAGGCAGTACCATTTACAGATAATTGAATTGTAAACAAGATTAGCCCAAACTATGGACCACGTGAAAGGGTTATATGGCCCAAAACTAATCAGTTTGCTTCCCAAATCGGTTAATGCTACAGAATGATCTTTAGGAGAAATGGTGACAATGCCGCTGTGTTCTAGCCATTTTTTTAATGATGCATATTGTTGATTTCCTAACTCTAAACGAGAAAAACAATCAACCCCATACTCCATAAAATGTTCCATGAAATTTTGTTGTAATCCGAAATTTTGATAACAGTTCATTCCTTTTAAATCCATGCCATTGCCTCCATTTGTTACTGATAATGATTTCGCAATCATGCAACCTTTTTCTATAAAACTCATACAGTTTCCGCAATGAACACACATCGCCTCACGAATTAAAATTTTCCCGTTGGGCTGTATTGTATAAGCTCCAGTGGGGCACTGAACCTCGCAAGCTTTGCAGCCTTTGCAGTAAGCAACTTTGTTTGCTACAGATCTCAAATGAGAAATTACAAATCTATCCATTTTTGAGAAAGGGCTATAACTGATAAAGAATGCATCATCTGCAATTTTGGTGCGGTATTCATAATTGATGCCATCGATTTTCTGGACACCATGATTATCATTAGTCTCTGTAAAGACTCCAAGAACTTTTGCAACTTCAAACCAATCTTGTGTTGTAGTTTTCATTGTAAAAGAAATCTCATTTTTAGAGATAGTTTCCTGAACACGATTGCCACCGTTTGGTAGATCGCGTCCACCGGAACGAGTCTTCCATCCGCCTCTTTCGATGTATTTTTTTCTTTCCTTTTCAGGCTTGGCGTTTGCAACGTATTTTTCTATTTTCCCGCGCAATTCTTTAACTTCATCAGGATAAATTAATCCAGATAAACTGTCCCACCAATCTGAAGACATCGGACAAACCATGCATCCTACACGGAAAAGCCCTTTTCTGTATGCCTTGTTTAGCAGAAGTTCGTTTTTTAACAGATGACAATAAATCTCAGCGCTATTCCATTTATGAATAGGACTAACATTTATTTGACTTATGTTTTTGGTTCCAATGCTGACTTCTTCGTATTTTGACCTTCTGAAGCTTTCTTCAGCTCGAACTCCATCATATACAACAGCTTTCGCGTTAAATTTACCTGTTAACTCACGTAACTTAAGTATTGTGGGAACAGACTTGTGAACAGCACAACACCAACGATTCTTTGAAGCAGGAGGACCAAATTCTTCCCAAGTATCTGAAGGCTTTAAATGGCAGACCGCTTCTTCAAAACGTAGTTGTGGCCACCTAGCTTTAGCGGCTTCAATAGCGCACAGAGTATCTGAAAGTTCCATACCAGTGTTGCTAAATACAACATAGAAACTATCTGGGGCCAAAGCCTTTGAAACTAAATCCAAAAGCACTAAAGAGTCTTTGCCACCAGAAAAAGCGCAAACGAATTCATATCCATTTGGCACGAAACGATTGTATTGTTCCTGAATAAGGTCAATTGCTTTGTGCTCGAGGGATAACAAGAGACTTTTGTTTACCTCGTATAATCTGTCTATGTTAATTGGTTTTAGTTTTAAACGTTTAGAGGATTCTAAAACCACATTAGGTTTTGTGTAAAAAGCTCCGCCTTGAATATCAGCAACGCATTTTCCATTAAGTATATACTTTCTAACGCCTTCAGCCCATAACAAAGGTGCTTGAGTGTCCTTGGGATAGTCCCAATATTTATCTAGTTCAAAAAAATCAAGCTCGTCACTAAACACGGGCCTGATCTCTTTTTGGATTTTTGCGTCTATTGTTAAGCGGAAAATGCCATATTCATTAGTCCATTCATAACCATACATGACATTTTCCTCCTTTCACTTGAATTGATCAGTATATTATAACATTTAATTTATTTTTATAATAATATAGTGAGTTCGTCTCCGGTTGCATTCCAGGCGAACCGCACATCATTTCCAATAGCTCGCTGCATATTGTTTATATTCTCGAAATTGCCTATTAATTTCCCATAAGCAAGCATTCTCCTGAAATCTTCTGCTTGGAAGTGCCTTCCTTCGATGCCATTATCAATTACAAAGGATATGACAGCATCACCGAAACTTTGCAACTCACTATCTTTTTTAACTAAGAGTGAATGTATGGAATCATATTGAGTAGTTAGTTCAGAATGAATTGTGCGGGCGCCTAACTTATCTCCATAAAACTGAAGGACATATTGCAATAATAGTGGAGTCCAACGGTTTCTTTGGGGTAGTTCGGGTAGTTGATCGTACCAAAATGATGCTATGTTTCTAATAACGATATGATCTCCAATATCATTAAATAATACTTGCAGAGCATGTTTTACTTTATTCAACCACTCATCGTCGATGTTCATGCTTTCGACAGTAATAAGTTTTCCGGATGTAATATAGAAGAATATCGGTTCCATGCCGATTTTCATTTGCATTCTGAGATTCCCGGTTTTTATTCCGACTTTTTCAAGATATAGAATAAAATCATCCCATTGAAAAACGCCACCCATATCTCGAGCATATTTTTCGAAAATATCTAAGTTAGTCTTTAATGCGGCTTCTCCAACGTTCGAAATGTGTTTTCCTGAAGTGAATTCATAATGGTAACCATGCCAACATATTTTTGAAAATAGAAATTTTGAGATATCAAATACCTTTTGTTCATCACACAAATCATTATCATTTAAAAACATTTGAAGTTCAGCTCTTACATATTCAAATAACTGAGATGAAGAGATATATCCATTGTTTTTATAAAGCAATTTCTCTATTATTTCATGTATTTTATTGGCAGCAGCTTCCAAGTCAACTAATGCATCGACATGAACCATCACTCCATTTAAATCTATTATTTTATTGGAAAGATCGCGAACTCTTTTGATGGACAGTATTGAGGAAGAAGGTATGATGTGTGACAAGTCATCTGGCGTGATCCCATTTAAATCTGATGATAATACACAATTCTCAACTCTGGCTTTAAAAGAAGAATCTGTGCTTGCCTGAATAGAAGGAGTATCGTCTACTACATTTGTATTTGAAGACGATGCTTCGTGTGGTTTGGCATTTTCCTTGAATGAAAGTTCTATTTCATTGCATATCCGGGATAAAGAAGATTCAATCTTATCAAATCTGGTATAGAACAATTTAAGACAAGGACGAGATTCTCTAATAAGTGATTTGTCGCAGTAAAGCTCGTCAATATTTAGGTTGGATAGATACGCAGGATCTGTTTCCAAACTAATGTAATGTGATCTCTTTGAAAAAATCATATAAACCCACATAACATCTGTATTCTTGTAATACACTTTATAAAGCATATCATTTCTCGATTGGTTAGGATCCGACAGATAGTTATATGCTAGGTTTACTGAGTATCTATTCTCAAGCCAATTGACAATAAGCTCAAGAGAACTCATGAAATAAGTAAGAGATTGATTGTCTTTTTCATCTGGATAACTAATGTTTTTAGGTTTCTGGCTTTCTTCATTCATGGTTAAGGAACTAAGGTCTGCTTCCTTATTAGTTGAAGATGGTTTGGTCAATTCTTCGCAATTATCCCTATTTTCATTAGCAATAGAATATGCTTCGTTTATGAGTTGGATTATTGATTCTTTGGATAGTATTCCTTTTAATTTGTATTTGTCCTTTTCACTGTAATTTGGATTGTTCTTCAATTTGAACTTCTGAATGATATCTAAACTAATAGGCATTCTTTCATGAATATAAATAGTAAAAGAACCCTTTCTATTAGGATAAGCGTCAATTATTCTTAGCTCATCATAATAGTATGCTGTGATCTTTTTACCTTTGTGTATTGATATTTGATGAAAGCTTTCACTATCTTGTGAAATAACAGCACTTTGAGATTGTTTACTGTTATTTATTGTGACGGCTCCTTTCGGAATTGGAGTAATAATTCCTTTTTCAATCAGATAGTCTTTCGCTGATTTATTAAATAACTCCCTTGTCCATAGATTTATCATTGAAAATGGAATATCTGGGTTTTCACTAATTACTTGAGCGAGGGTTATCGCTTTTTTATTGCCATACCTCTGTTTTAGTGTGTTGGTATAATCTGATAATCTTTCAGAAGATGCTCTTGTGTCTAATTCTTTTGCACATAAAATGCCTTTTTCAATTAAGTATTGACCTGCTGTTTTCCCATATAACTGTTGCGTCCATATATTGAAATAGCCGAAGTTAATCAAGCTATTTTCATTTTGTAATTGGCGCAAAGTGGGAACGGATACACCATTATACTTGCTCTCCAAGTATTTCGTTGCACTATCTAGTTTGTTCCGAAAATCAATTTCATTATCAACGGATGATTGTGTTCGCCATTCAATATGAGTTTCATTAGCAGAATTCACTACCTCTATTAAGTATTTTTTTAGTGTAAACAGAGATGGTTTAGAAAAATTCGAAAAGATTGCTTTCGCTTTTTTGCTACTGTTCGCTGCATTTAGAATTGCATCGATTTTTTTCGGGCTGACAACTTCCCAAATATCAAATGAGCTCCCGAGATACAGTGCATAACAACTTGATATAGTTTCTAAATTGACTACGTGTTCATTTATAGTGTCGTTGCTCTCATTTCGAGAAGACAACCACCTAACAAAGCCTTCCTTTGTGTTGGCTACATCAGACATAATAATGATTTCCTCTCAGCAACATGTTGTACACCATTCGCAATATAATTATATTTTATGATGTGTGACATTAATCGTACTCACATCCAATGCATTATTTCATATTTCTTAATTATATAATAAAAACAGCGATTTCCTTGTTTTCTTTTGCAAATATGAGCTGCTTTTTGCACACAAAAATGGCCCCAAACCAACTGATAAGTGGTTTGGGGTTTATTTGTAAACATATAGTGACTTTGAAAGAATCAGCCAACGATGCCAAAACCAAGGATACTTTTGCTTCCTACAGGATATGAGCTTTTAGCAACAGCATCATCGTTGTTGCCTTCGACAGTGTAAATACGACCGTTAGAGACCTTTGTGACAATACCGACGTGATCACCGTGCCCATCTCTTTTGCCGTTTTCTTCCCAGTCAAAGAAGATGAGCATACCGGGACGTATGAGCTCATCATAGTTGGAAGAGGTCAAATCTGAGCCTTTGATCCACTTTCCCTTGGTCTTGAACCAGTGAACGCCATCCCCAACAAAGGAAAAATAGGGAACTTTTCCGGCTGAACGTAGGCCTGCTTGTTCCCCACACCAGGATACGAAAAGGGCACACCAGGGTATTCTCTTGCTACTTCCAGCCCATCTCCAGTACTTTTCGCCGCCTTTGTTGCCAATCTGGGACAAGGCGATAGTTACAAGCTTATCTGAACCGGTACCGACACCTATCAGAATCTGACTCCATAGTGAAGCATATTTATCACTTAAGAGCTCATTAAGCTCTTCAAGCTGTTTGGCAGTGAAGGAGAGGCTTTTGGCTTCCTCATCAGCGTCTTTGTGATTAATCTTGATGTGAAGAGTAGTTTTAGTTATCTTCTTTTCGGTATAGACAGGATTGCCTTTCTCGTCTTTCTTCTGATTCCCGTTCTCATCAAGTACCGGTTCTTTCTTGGTTTCAGTCTTTTTGGTGGTGGAAGACGTAACGGTATTCATCTGCCAGAATATATTTCGAAGCGTTTTGATGTGATCATCAGTTATATGGACCACAT
>JAEEGL014877477.1_pt1 | contig 15907 bp, 8 predicted proteins | sample 9134231 | NCBI WGS metagenome assembly JAEEGL01 (sample SAMN16246548, study PRJNA631951) | gut metagenome | biome: gut microbiome; feature: rumen; material: fiber-attached | host: Bos | place: Iran: Karaj | collected 2018-10 | reverse complement strand
ATTTCTTTTCCGTCTAAGTCCTTGATGTAACGTAAGGTATCGAAATAGGTATGAGAGTGTCCACCCAAAACAACATCTATCCCTCGTGTCTTTGAAAAAACGTTTAGGTCGGAATAAAGATCGTTTGTCCAACCTAAATGCGAGATACAAATAACCACGTCACATTTTTTCTCCTTCTTTAGCATGGAAGCCATCTCGTTAGCCACCTTCGCAGGGTCTAAAAACTTAATACCCACGCAATTCTTTTCCAATACGAGACCTTCCATCTGTGGATTGAGAGCGAAAACACCTATCTTGATTCCCTTGCGTTTGATGATAGTATAGGGCTTAACTACATTTTGCAAGACCGTACCAGTGAAATCATAGTTGGAACAAAGAATGGGGAAGTTCGCCATCTTAAACATTCGCGCCATGTTATCAATTCCGAAATCGAATTCATGGTTTCCAATCGTAGACGCATCAATTCCCATCATGTTCATCAAACCAATCTCCACGTCGCCCTTATACATTGTATAATAAGTAGAACCTTGCGAGAAATCGCCACTATCGAAATAGAGCAAATCGGGATTCTGCTTTCTCTCCTCTTTCAACATAGCAATACGACGAAGGAAGCCTCCTCTGCCAGCGAGCATCGTATCTGCCAAGTTCACATTCAACGGGAGAATACAACTATGTGTATCGTTGGTGTGAAGGATAACCAACTCCTTTTTTTCTTTCGCATTGACTTGCGCCATGCAAATGATACATATAGCACACGTAAACAATATCTTTTTCATATCTAAATATATGGTTTAGTCATTCAAAACGATTCTTCCCTCCATCTGCGAGTCAACTACACGTCCCGCCTTCTCTTGTTCACGGAAATAATTCATGATAATGAAACGTACGTTGTTCTCCGTGGTTTGTGGAGAAAGTAGATTAGTGCCTTCTTTCAAGGCAATCAGTCCATCATTACCTTGTGCGAGATAATCCAACGTAGCAATACGATAGGTAGCCTGTGAATCTATCTGCTTGCCGTGAAGCGTTGCGGAAATCAACTTCCCGTCGCTTGTGATGGTTAAAGCAACTCCATGACTGACTCCTTCGCCTCCACGAGAAGCTATTTGCTGGAACAATTCCATCAATTTCACTCCCGTTAGCGTGAGGAAACAAATCTTATTTTCAAACGGAGCCACATCCAACACATCGCCATAAGTAACTTTACCTTTGGCGAAAGCTGCCCGAATACCTCCTATATTATATACACCCAAGTCGGGATGTTCATCGTAATCTTTTCCACCCCAAACCAGAATGTCTGCAAGCAAATTCGATAGTTCACTTTCTGGTTTCTTAGCAGCCATATACTTTGCAATCGTTCCCACCACGGGACTCATAATAGAGTCTACTTTAGCCTTGTAAGGTTTCAGAAAGTTGGTTGCTTCCGCACTTATCTGTGCATCATAACGCTTGTCAACCAATATTCTGCTCCTTTGGACATCCGTCAATTGGTAATGGGAAGTGCATGAAACTGTCATCAATAAGATGCCAAATCCCCACAATAAACCTCTTTTTATCATATAATTCTTGTTGGTTACTCTGCAAAAGTACAAAAAAATCAAGATAATTGTGTTAAAAAAACAAATTATTAAGCAATAGGGATGTATAATTCTTAAATTCTTTGTACCTTTGCACCGCTTTTCGGCGTAACCGCTGGCAGTAGAAGAGTTATTGGCCATGTTGCGTTGGAACGATAAACAAATTTAATTATAACAAAAATGGATTTAATTAAAGTTGCTGAAGAAGCATTTGCAACCGGCAAGAAGTTCCCAGAGTTCAAGGCTGGTGACACTATCACTGTCGCTTACAAAATTATCGAGGGTTCAAAAGAGCGTATCCAGCTCTACCGTGGCGTAGTTATCAAGATTTGCGGTCATGGTGACAAAAAGCGTTTCACCGTTCGCAAGATGTCAGGAACAGTAGGTGTAGAGCGTATCTTCCCTATTGAATCACCGAACATCGAGAGCATTGAGGTGAACAAGATTGGTAAAGTTCGTCGCGCTAAATTGTATTATCTCCGCGGACTTACGGGTAAGAAGGCTCGTATTCCTGAGAAGCGTACAAACGTAACAACTAAGTAAGAATCCTTTCAACCCTGAAAACGATAAGGGCCATTCCAGTGCGGAATGGTCCTTTTTCGTTATTCCAATTACAGGTAACAGGTAATAAGTAATAGGTAATAGATAATAGGTATGATTTGCTTTTGGAATTGAGACTCTATCACTCTAAGCAAATCATACCTATTATCTATTACCTATTACCTACTACACGTTAACTAATCTTCTCCTTCATCATAGTTCTCTGATGCGTCTGCTTCTCCGTGCAAAGCCTTTTGGAAACTATCCCAATCTTGGAAGCCAACGAAAAGAGACAACTTGTCAAGCGTTTCTTTCTTGGGTTTCTCTATTCCATGAATATATCCCACCACCTTTTTCAAGGCAACCGACTTAACAGGTTTCCAATTCCTTTCGCGCTCAATCGCCTCGCGAAGTTTTCTTAATTCCCAATGTTTCTTATCCATCGTTATTTCATCAATATCTTTTTTCCTTGGGAAATATAGATTCCGTGCGTAGGATGGTTAACCAAAAGTCCCATAGGATTATAATACTCAATCTTGTTGTTGACAATTGGCAAATTGATTGCATTAATAACGTCTTGCTGAACATCCTCCACGAAATCAATAAGACAAATGTCTGAAGAACCATTACTTGACGAAGAGGTTAAGCCGAATATCGTTGCTCCCGAACAAACATTCGTTCGCTCGCCCGTAAAGTTATCATCCAACCCACTTTTCGTTATGTCCCATGCAATGACTTGATAATTCTGCCCGTTCTCCGTTACGGTCTTTACCAAATTAGGAGAAACCTGACTCCACTTGTTAACACCATTGAGCCACCATAGATAAGAAGCACCCGATGTGGTTTTCAAGTTAGTCCCCTTTACCACAAAGTATTTCTGCTTGTTGCTAACCGTATATTGCTTGTTTTGATAATTCAACGACAAGCAAATGTTATTATCTCCCGTTTGTCTCACGTGAATGATATTCTTCTCCGTATCATAAGTAATATTGTTGGCAGAAACACGAGCCGCATCTCCCGTAACCCAATCGTTTGCCACAAAGCGATAAGCATGATCGTCATATTCTTTCATCAAGCGAAGGAAGTACAATCCTGGACAGAAAGTGGAAGAAGATGCCTGTAACTTCACGACGAATTGCTTTTTGGCATTACCGTTTTTGTCAACTATCAACTTATCTGGGATGGGATATTCAATATTATAGAATCCATTGCTTTCAGCACCAGCATAAGAGGAAGGTATGGTAATATCTGCAATGGCCGTTCCATCAACGTACAATGTTGCCATACGACCTTTATCAGCGGTAGTAAAACGACAAAGAATGCTCAACTTTTCCTTGATGCCCTCATTATTATATAATGTGTATTGAATATAACCATTCCTTTGAGCATCACGATAACGCTCTGAATTATAATTACCAGTACTTGATGTACTACTATAACTATACTCATGACCAGCCTCACTTTGTTGTTCACCAGGAGCAACAAAGTCAAGAGTACGTTTCAACAAAGCTTCATTAGCCGCCTCACTTGCCGCCATATCACTATTAGCATAATTCTCCGCCGTTTGCTGATACCAATAACACATGTATCGTGCATGATGAATGTCGTAGAATGGCCGCAACTCCAATTGATTCCACGTATAGGAAGCCACATCAGGACGACTTGCATCAATGGTGAATTTCAATTGACTAAGGTCTTTTACTTGAATCCTATCAAGTACGTTGGCGCGATTGCCAATCAACAAAGGCGCCTTGGTAAGACTCATAGATGAAGCCCTACTTCCTGGTGCATGATCCATACGTCCTTCTCCTCCATACACATTCTGCAATTGTTCAAATGGCAAACCTGTAACTGAGGCCTCATTGGAAGATGTAGCCGTGGTTTGTGCTCCTAAGAGAATAGGTCCAAACTTGAAGGCTATATAATCCGTATAATTCGGGCATTCTTCATATCTCAATTCCATAGGTAGATAAACACAAACAACATCACCCACTTTCCATGAGCGGTTGATGGTTGCGTAAGATGCTTTTCCTTTCGTTACGTTGACGGCAACATCTTCACCATTCACCGTAATCTTATACTCTTCTCCAGCCCATGCAGGATGACGAACAGCCAAAGTATAGTCTCCAGCCTTCGTAAACACTATGTTTGTCGTTGCTGAACATGGTGTTGGCAAGTCTGAAGAGTGTGTTTCTATAAACGGGAATTTCGTTTCCTGACGAACGCCAAATATTTTATCGTTTAATTCACTGGGAATAAATAGGTTAACGTATAACGTATTATTTCCATCATGCGTATAAATGAAGTGCCCATATTTGGAATGATTTTCCATTCCCGTTCCCACACAACACCACATGCCTTGATTCACTTGCGAATAGATACGGTAACCTTGCGGACGCAATGTCGTGAAATAAACATAACCTCCCGTTAATGGGTCTTGCGTAGAGAGGATATGATTCCACATCGTATTCTCATAGAAGTCAGCATATTTCGCATCATGAGTACGGTCGTTCATCATCTCCGAAAGTTTCAACATATTGTTTGAATTGCAACTCTCTGGTCCATCCAATTGGTCTATATAACGATTGCCATTGGATTTAGACAAGAAATGTTCGTTCACGCTATTTCCTCCAATGCAAACCGTACGGTTATTGGCAACATCATTCCAGAAGTTATTAGCAGCATTTCGATAGGTAGTTGCCGTAGCATCATTCTCGTATATACGCTCAAAACCAATATACTTAGGCACTTGTGTGTTCGCATGTTTCCCATCAAGGAAAGTGGTATTCAACGATTGCATTCCGTTCAACATCGTCTTATGACTGAATCTCTTGGCAGCGGTAAGGTATTTCCTATCCCCAAACAACTGATAAGCATCGAGCAAACTCTCATTCATTCCACCATGTTCCCAATTCAACATGGATTCCATATCAGAGTCAGACAATTTAGAAACAACGTTAACGCTCCAGTCAGCCAACTTATGGAAAAGTTCTTTCGCGGTTTCATTCTCACCATATAAATACGCATCGCGCAATCCTGCCAATACCTTATGCTGGCAATAGAAAGGAACCCAACCGCCTCTATTGCTAAACACGGAAAGGCTACCCGTATAGAGCGACTTCCACATATCATTAATCGGTTGACCGCCAATGAAACCATACAAGCCTTCCTTGTTGTTATCATAAGCATCTTGACAATCTTTCAATATGTTAATCATGTAATCCAATCTATCTTTCATTGCCTTTTTGACAGAAGCATCAAGTGTTGCCGCATACGCCAAAGCCAAAGCAGAAAGATAATGTCCACCAACATGACCTTCCAAATTAAAACTATCATCACCCCAATTGACAAACTTAGGATGTTTATTTGTCCAACCTTGATACGGAGAACCTGTCTTGTTCGACAAACCTGCTTGTCGGATAAACGGCGTTAGCAATCGGTCAACGTCATATTGCAACAACAATTCATTATTCTTCTCTAATGCCGTCTTGAATGGACCATCGAGCAACGTAACGTCTTTCAAGTCAAAATGGTTGGGATACAATTCGCTTTGCGCAAACGTCCAAGATGGAAACAACAAAGCTACCATCGTGAATAATCCTACAAAAAGCACTCGTCTTGGTTTCATATCTATCAACATTTATTCGTCATTATATTCAATACCATTTCATCTGTCATATTCATCGCATCTGCCCCAATGCTGGTAAGATTATGAATACTCTTATCCACGCAATCATCTACGATTCCCTCGGCAGAAGTAACGCATTTTCCTTCCATCGACAACAATGCCGAAAGAACGGCCGTGGAAACACCTGAGGCAATCTTTAATGAGCATGAAGGCTTGGCACCATCACAAATCATTCCCGTCAAGTTGGCAATCATATTCTTCACACTCCTACAAACATGATTGTAATCACCTCCCATCAACATTGTAATGCCCACACTACTTCCGATACCAGCCACTACGCATCCGCAAAGTGCAGACAATCTACCCAAACTCTGCTTGATGTAAATGGCGGTAAGATGACTGAGCATCAAGGCGCGAATCAATTCTTCTTCCGTATTCTCATTCTCTTGCGCGAAGACGGCAACAGGATTTGTAGCACAAATACCTTGATTGCCAGAACCGCTATTGCTCATCACGGGAATCATAGCTCCACCCATACGTGCGTCGCAAGCAGATGCTGTCTTTGCTATAATGTGAGAGAAAATGGAATTACCAAAGATTCCCTTTGACAAGGGACGATCTATGGTCTTTCCTAAATTATGTCCGTAATTGCCTTTGATGGCTTCATTGGCTGCTTTCATGTTGTAATCGCGCGTGGAGAGAATAAAGCGTATCTCCTCTAATGGTGCGGTCATAGAGAAATCATACACCAATCGCATGTTGAGTTGTATTTCATCTTCTCCTTCTATATTGGATGAAGAAGAAAACGTTGATGGAGCAAGTGAACTTTCACCCACATATACAAAGTTAGTATGTCCTCCTAAAATGATGGCAGTAGCAGAGTCATCATCCGTAGAGCATTTCACCTCTATATACAATTTCTCTTGAATGCCTTCTTTCAAGTGAATGCCTATGCGTTTCTCGTTGATAAATTGCTTACCTTCTTCCAATGCAGACGGTGTAAGGTCGCGAAGCACTTCCAATTGATATTCCGACTTACCGATAAGGGCACCTAAGGCAATCGCAATGGGCAATCCTATCATTCCCGTACCTGGAATTCCAACGCCCATCGCATTCTTCAAGATGTTGGCGCTGAGAAATACCTCTATCCTTTGCGGTCGTTTTCCCAATTCCTCTGCACAACGAGCAGTACAAAGGGCTACAGCCATTGGTTCTGTACACCCAATAGCTGGCACTACTTCTCGATGGATGAGTGCGATGATTCGCTCTCTATCTTTTTTTTCTATCATTGTAATTACTGATGCCTCCTCGTAAGAAAGAGATGTATTCTTGTATATCCTCGTTATAAGATCTACTACCAGCCAGAGGATTACCGTCATTGTCGAGAATCACATAGAAAGGTTGGGCATTTGCACCAAACTTCATTCTCTGTAGATACGACCACTTATCGCCAATGGTTCTCAACGTGCGCACTTGACCGTTTTCTTCCACTTCGATAGGTTCTGCCAATGGCGTCTTATCATCTACGTATAGGGAAATCAACACATATTTATTATTTAATATGTCGGCAACTTGTGCATCCGACCAAACGGCAGCTTCCATCTTACGGCAATTCACGCAACCGAATCCTGTGAAGTCAATGAGTACAGGTTTTCCTTCTGCACGAGCAGCTGCCATTCCTTGTTCATAATCCTTGAATCGTGCTTCTGTCGTTATCTTTTGCAAAACGAAGTCTTGTGTGTTCATCGGTGGTGCGAATGCGGAAATGGCTTTCAGTGGAGCACCCCACAAACCAGGAATCATATAAATGGCAAATGCCAATGATATCATCGCCAAAAAGAATTGTGGCACATTGGTGCGATTGCCTTCATCGTCGTGTGGAAACTTCAACCATCCCAACAAATATACGCCTAATAATCCGAAGATGACAATCCATAATGACAAGAATACTTCTCTGTCGAGTATATGCCAACTATATGCAAGGTCTGCAACGGATAGAAACTTCAAGGCAAAAGCCAATTCAATGAATCCCAACGTTACCTTAACGACATTCATCCATCCACCCGATTTCGGTGCAGACTTCAACAACGACGGGAACAAAGCGAATAACGTAAACGGAATGGCAAGTGCAATGGCAAAGCCTAACATTCCGATGGTTGGGGCAACGATGCTTCCTTGCGTGGAAACAGCAACGAGCAAGAATCCGATAATAGGACCTGTACATGAGAAAGACACCAATGCCAACGTAAAAGCCATCAAGAAGATGGAAAGCAAACCAGTGGTTTTCTCCGATTTCTGGTCTATCTTGTTCGACCATGACGAGGGCAGCGTGATTTCAAACGCACCGAAGAACGAAGCGGCAAATACCACCAACAACAAGCAGAAGAAGATATTGAAGACAGCATTGGTAGCTAATGCATTCAAGGCACTGGCACCGAAGAGCAACGTAACCGCCAATCCCAACAACACATAAATGACAACAATGCTCAATCCGTAAATCATGGCTTCACGAATGGCTTTCCTTCGGTCTTTGTTTCTCTTGAGAAAGAATGATACGGTCATGGGAATAATAGGCCATACACATGGGGTGAACAAGGCAAGAAATCCTCCCAACAATCCTTCCAATAGAATCATCCACCACGAAATACCCTTTGCCTCATGGTCTTTTCCGTCGAAGGCAGATAGTTCCTTGATAACGGGTTTCCACAAATCGCCTCCTGCTAACGACAAGCTATCAGCGACATGAGTTGCTTCTTCCGCTTTTATGGGGGTGATGGTGTCTGGTGAAGCGATTGCTGTTTCATTAAGGTCTTTAGAGTCACTAAGGTCCTTAGAGTCCTTAAGGTCTTTAGGGTCTTTAATGGGAGACTTCCCTTTTTGCTTAATGGCAACGGTTGTTGGAGGCATACAACTTACATCGTTGCATGCTCCATATTCTAAATACGCATCAATCTCGTATTCAGGTTTGGTGAACTTCACTTTCTGCACAAAAGTGGCTGAACCCTCGAAATACTTCAAGTCCATTTCAAACAACTTGTCGTATTGTTTAATTTCCTTTCCTACAGGTTTCAACTTGCCTACCAACTCCAAACCATCCATCTTGACAACGTTAAACGTTGCCTCTATCGGACCGTCATTGCCTAAATCGGTGGAATAAACATGCCAACCAGGATCTATCGTTCCTTGAAAGATGATTTCAGCCTCTCCATTTTGTGTGGGTTTGAGGGTTTGCGTGAAATGAACAGGTTCTACCATTTGCGCCCACACCGATTGTGGGAGAAATGAAAAGAACATCAAGGCAACAAGAATAAAATAGTTGCCTATCGTTCCATGCTTTGCTTTCCTTACTTTTAATCCTTTATTCCTCATGATTCAATTTTCAATCTTCAATTATCAATTTTTCTTCTCTCGCCAAAGATGTGGAGCTACTGCCCAATGATGCAAACGATATATCTCACACAAGCGAGTGACACGCTCTTTAAACTCGTCAAAGTTCTTGTCTTGCGGTTGCATCCATTGCACTTCAGCCAATGCAGCCATACGTGGCAACACTTGATATTGAATATAAGAGGGATAGGCGATATACTCTGTCCATAAGTTTGCCTGAACGCCCCAAATACGTTGGGCTTGTTCGGGTGATAAATCTTCTGCTACTGGTTCAAACTGATAGACATTTTCCACGGTGGAACAACCGCCAATACCCAGAGGTTCGTTCCATGTATCTTTCGTTTGATAATAATCAAAATAGAGCGCACTATTAGGAGTCATAATTACATCGTGTCCTTGTTTGGCGGCCTTTGCCCCAGGATTTGCGCCTCGCCAAGACATAATAACGGCACTTTTATCCACGTCACAACCGAGAAGTTCGTCCCATCCAATAATGTGCTTTCCCTTTGTGGCGAGATATTTCTCCACCCTCTTGGTGAAATAGCCTTGCAAACGATCTTCGGCACTTTGCCCATCACCAGCCTTGATACCTTCGTCTTGTATACGTTTCTGGCATAGTGGACATTTCTTCCAACGGTCGCGGGGACTTTCATCGCCACCTATATGAATATATTCCGACGGGAAAATGTCTATCACTTCGTCTAATACGTCTTGCACAAATTGGAATGTCTTTTCCTTGCCAGCACAAAGAACGTCAGGATAGACACCCCAACGGCGCAGCACTTCGTATGGACCACCCGTACATCCCAACTCTGGATAAGCAGCAAGTGCGCCAAGCATGTGACCAGGCATGTCTATCTCGGGAATCACGGTAATATATCTGTCTGCAGCATATTTCACGATTTCACGACATTCATCCTGCGTATAGAATCCACCATGAGGAATACCATCTTCAATGGAAGAATTACGTCCGATAACCGTTCCTGAACGCCATGCGCCTACCGTAGTCAGTTTCGGCCATTTCTTAATCTCAATACGCCAACCTTGGTCTTCGGTAATATGCCAATGGAACTTGTTCATCCCATGCAAGGCAATCATGTCAATATAGTCTTTCACTACTTGCAAGGGGAAGAAATGACGGGCGCAATCCAAGTGCATTCCACGATAAGCAAAGCGTGGAGCATCGGCAATATTCACAAATGGCAACGATACAGAAGCTTCTCCGTTTACGATAGGCAACGACTTACGCAATGTCTGAATGCCAAGGAACACGCCAGCAGGTGTAGCTCCTGCTATAACTACACCTTTCTTATCCACCGTAATGGTGTATCCTTCCTCATTCACAATCTTCGGATTGATAACTAAGGAAATATTACCCTTCACGTTCTTTTTGTCCTGAACGGCAGTGGAAACGTTGATACGCGTCATCTCCTTAATATATTCAACAAGGAACTTGGCATTGCGCTCCATGTCGGCATTTCCCATAGGATAAACCACCAACTTAGAACCATCGAGCAAGTATGCTCCTTCCTTCGCTAACGTAATGGTTTTAGGACGTGGCACGACGTTATAATCAGCCGTTTGTGCGATTGCCGAAGTCACATTCAGCAACATCAGCATCAAGAATGACAACATAATTTTTCTCATAACACTATACTTTCTTTAATTATGCGTCAAAGATAATAAATAAAATTGACTTATCTTCGCAATTTATCAAGAAAAAAACAATTCTTTTGTTTTATCTCATAAACCGAACATAACAAAACGGCTTCATTTTTATAAATCACTATTTATAAGAGTATCAGAAAGAATGTCAACTGAAAGCTAATGAGTGGGTATTTCGGATTGCATACACTATCTATATCATCATATATTATCATGTTAACAACACTCATATTAGTCATTAGAAACAAGAAAGTAAGAGATATGTTATAATCGTAGAATATTATTTTACTTCTGTTTTAGACAGAACTATATTCGCCAAACAAACTGCATATTCAGTTTCATAGTTTTCTGGGCGCCAAGCCAATGTATAACTCACTTTAGCGCCTGTTACTTTATAACCTTTATTTGTCCACGCTTTCAATTTTTCTTTTCCAGATGCAGACAAAGCAGCAACGTTGATTCCTTGTCCATTCAAAAGGAAACCCTCATTATATTGCAAACTATCGCCACTTCTAAGACGAAGCACTATTTCTTTACGACCATTAAAGAAATTGAGGATGACATCATGCATATTTAATGCTATCGATATCAATGAATAATCTATGGGAGGATTCGTTGCAAGAAAGAGATTACGTTTAGCGCGAGTGAGTCCTACATAATAAGCTCGCATGTCCTCAACATCTCTTACATCGGGTATAGATGACAAAAGATAAACGTTATCGAACTCGCGTCCTTTTGCCTTGTGGATTGTACTCACAAAGACTGATTTGTCATCAGAGACGATGAAGTCTTCAATATCCGACTCGAAGATAAACTCACGCAAGTCGCTACGATAATAAGTTTTATGAGTAATCTCAAAATCCGTGAAGAAATGCTGCATAATGTTCAGACATGTGCTGGTAGCATAAGTATCAAGTGTGCGTTGTTTTGCTGCTTGCCATATTTCTTTCGTTATTGAGATATTGTCATTCTTTCCCAATTGTTTCAATTGTTTTAGGAAATATCGTACCTCTGCAAGATTGCCAAAACGGAATCCACCCATTGATTGTGCAACAGTAGCATGTAATCCTCGTTGTTCCAGTTCATAAGCCACCTGCATTGTTTCTTCATTGGTACGAGTAAGTATTGCAGTACTTCCCTGGACATTAATTTCTGCTTCAAGTAGTGATTTCAAGGTTCTAACTCTACCTTCCTCTCCTGTCGCAGAATGAATAGAAGTTTGTTTCATGCGTCCAGGTATACGCTTCACAAAGCGGTTGGCGCAATCAACCACGGCTTTTGAAGACCGATAGTTGTCTGTCATCTCATATAACTTTGCACCATCTTGATTAATAAGTGACTGCATATAGCGTGAGTCAGAACCGCGGAATGCGTAAATATTCTGGTCATCATCACCTACAGCTATAACGCGCATTTCTTCATTTTGTCGTATAAGAGCCTGTACCAGTCGGAAATCATCCTGACTCATATCTTGAGCCTCGTCGATAACAAGCACACTCTTTGCTATCTTCGATGGTTCTACCTCACCTTTTTCTATCATTTTTGCCGCAAGGCGCACCACATCTTTCACCTCATCTAAATTTCCCTGTTTACCAATAAGGTCAAAACTATAGGAGTGGAATGTCTTAATATCCACATAGTGTGCAGCATTGCCTACCAATTCAATGAGGCGTTTTTTGAATTCCGTAGCAGCTGCTCTTGAGAACGTAAGCATCAACAATTGTTCATGCTTCACATCTTCCAATAACAAAAGCGAGGCTAATTTATGTACCAACACCCGTGTTTTTCCGCTTCCTGGCCCTGCTGCTACAACGATATATTTCGATTGTTTATCATCGATAATCTCACGTTGACGATTGGAGAGTTCTCCAAAAAGTTTATTGTACTTGGCTGGAGTGATGTTTTGGTCTATCTGTGTTCGTCGTTCTTCCTTGAAATACTGATTGATAAACTTGCGGAAGTCCATAGTGAAATAATCATTTACAAAGCGTAAGGCAGCATTGTAATCGCGAACCATCAAATTAGCATATTCACCCACAATGTGAATTTGGCGAATGCGCTGCTTGTAAAATTCATCCAATAGGCGATACTGTTCCTTACCATATCGTGTACGACGATCGACAATACGACCAATCTGCATGGTATTGTAGATAACGATGAAACCACCCTCTATTTTTACCATTTCTGTCTTAGTGAGATATAGTAAGGCTTCTTCAACATCAGCAATAGTGGGCTTTTCATTATCAGCAAATATCGTTTCTTGTCGGTTGGCTATAAACTGCTTTAGAAGTTCAACGACAGAGAAGTTCACAAGTGTCGTTTCTTTACTAATGTCTCGCTGAGCATTAAGTGTTTCAACAATAAACCGACAAATGTCCATCCGTCGTTCAAAACGAGCCTTTGTAACATCCCGAGAAGCCTGTAAACGAATATCTACGCTATTGCTGGAACTATGCTCCCGTTTGTGAATATAACCCTTTAAAGATAGGAAATGTAGTAGCGTCCTTAGGCGTTTGATGTTTGAGTATGTAAGACCTTCCTTTTTTGCTTCCTCGTTAAGTTCCTTATAGTTTATCCTAAATGATTCTTCTCCAAATCTCTGCAAGAGGAACTGTTCCAACTTCAGAATAATTTCAAGATTACGTAGGGATGTTTTCTTGTTTATCCATGCTTGCATGTCGCGAGTATCTGCCAATAAGCCATCTTGCCTCATCAGATTGATATTTCTGATAACAGTCGCCTTGCTCATTCCAAGTTTGTCTGCCAGATAGTCCACATGCCTTTCGGCTTCTGCTCCTCGACCTTCTGCTGTTGCTCGTGCACTAATCAGCGACTTAATGATACGGGCTGCTTCTTCTCGCGATTGTTCATCAAAGAGTGGTGAAACGGTCAACTTACGACGGGCTTCATCCATATTCTTGACGGCAATACCAGTAGCAAAAACATGAGGAGAATTACTGCCACGATGTATGAATCCAGCATCCTCCAAGGCCGCGATTGCTGCTTTTACTCGAGTCTCAATGTCATCTACTTCTTCGTCCCATCCAGCTTGCCGAGCAATGTCCAACGGTGAGCAACTTACATTATCTCGCTTTAAAGTAAGGTCTTTGATAGCTTTCCAAACTTGCTGGATTTCGCTAATACTCAGTTTAGTCTGATTGAGAAGTATGAAATGCTTGTCAAGGTCACTATCTGCATACAACACAAAGCATTCTGCTTGCATCTGTGGGTCTCGTCCAGCACGACCAGCCTCCTGCACATAGTTCTCCAATGAGTCGCTAATGTTATAGTGTACAACTAAACCAACATCTTTCTTGTCAACACCCATACCAAAAGCCGAAGTAGCAACAATCACTTGTGCTTCACCACTCATAAAAGCATTTTGGTTCTTCACCTTTTCGGCTGCCTCCATCTTACCATTGAATGGCAAAGCCCGTATGCCATCCCTTATCAGGTGCTCTGCCAATTCACGGGTTCTTCGAGTACGAGATACATAAACAATCGAAGGACAATTATGTCCAAGTATTAGCGAGCGCAATAGGTTGTATTTCTCATCGGCAGTATCAGCATGAAGCACCGAATAACGCAAATTCTTTCGCTCTGCATTAGCAGCAAACACCTTCAGTTCTAAATCAAGTTTCGATCTGAAATAGTCGCAAATATCACTAATAACCTTTTGTTTGGCTGTTGCCGTAAAGCAAGAGACAGCAATAGGTTGACCGAGTTGTTTCTTTTCTTGTAACTCGCGAATGAAATCACCAATATATAGGTAATCCACACGAAAATCGTGTCCCCATGCAGAGAAGCAGTGAGCTTCATCAATTACAAAGCGTACAACATTCCTGTTTAATAACAATCGCTCAATGGTTTTCGAACGCAACATCTCTGGAGCTATGTAGAGAAGATTGGCTGTACCATCAGCCACTTGCTGAATAGCAGTAGCACGTTCTATAGGGTCAAGTAGTCCATTGATAGTAACAGCTTCACTAATACCTCTTGTAGCCAAGTTGTCTACTTGGTCTTTCATCAACGATTGCAGCGGTGAGATAACAACCGTCAACCCATGAGTATTTCGTCCAGCCATTAATGCTGGTAGTTGGAATGTAAGACTCTTACCGCCTCCTGTTGGGAAGATTGTTAGCAATGATTCTCCACGAATGGCAGATTCTACAGCTTGTTGCTGCATAGGCACACCATCGAAAGTACGGAATTCGTCATAGCCAAAGAATTCCTTAAGACCACTATGTGCATCTAATCGTTGGTTACAATAGTCACAATCTCCACACGATTTGTTGCATAGCAAGTTCATCACATTAACTACTTGTGGAAAATTGCGTAAGACCCATGCTGGAGTGATGGAGAAAATATCATCAGCTCCTATCACAGCCAAACAATATGCCAATTCTATTGGGTATTGTTTAACCAACATATCGAAGTCTGCATGACTACATACCTTACCCTCAAACTCTCTGAGAATCAGTTGTGACCAATTTGTTTGAACTCTGAATATTCTACCCAACAACGATTGTTGATTGGAAGAAGTATAATGTATGAACTCAAAGAAGCCGTCAAATTCTGGCGTGTTTTTCAATAGTTGATAGTAGATTTCTTTTCTGTCTGTTGATAGTTGATTCCATGCCGCAACCTCGTCATTCAACAGGTCACGTGCTTTCATGGAATCATTCACGGGGTTGTTAAGTTCATCTACCTGCAACTTATCATCTTTCACTAAATGGTGATAAGGACGTTTGGGGAACAACAATGGTGAGAGAAATAATGTATCAACAATCGTAGGATTTCCCCTCAAGGCTGTGTATTTCAGGTCATGATTGATGATGTTGTGCCCACATAACGTATCGCACATTGATATAAAAGCATCGAAGTCTGTTTTTGAGTGGGTGTGCAAAACTGCACCATCCTCCCTTACAACTCCGTAGTCCGCCACTTTCTTCGTCTGCGGATTAACCTCTGTATCAAAGAATGCTATCATGGTTATCTATCTATCGAACTTCATTTTCTACTTCCGCTTCAAATCAAGACTTACTTGATACTTATATCTTTACTATGATTTCTGAAAAAGAACTAAGAATGTACAAAGATAGCGAAATGATTT
>JAEEGL013467050.1_pt1 | contig 15907 bp, 10 predicted proteins | sample 9134231 | NCBI WGS metagenome assembly JAEEGL01 (sample SAMN16246548, study PRJNA631951) | gut metagenome | biome: gut microbiome; feature: rumen; material: fiber-attached | host: Bos | place: Iran: Karaj | collected 2018-10 | reverse complement strand
TCAATTGAAATTGTTTTTGGAATTGGAGTTAGATTAGATGAAAAATATTTTTATGTTGCTTATGTTAAAGGAAATTCAAGTGGAAAAATGATTCAACAATTTGGTTTACAACCTTATAAAAAATGTTGGAAAATACTATTTGTGGATCATTGTAAAACTAAAAATAAAAAAGTTAAAAGAGGATATAATGAAAGTGAATTAAGAGACATTCAACAAGCTTTAAAAGCAAAATATGCTGAAATATTAAAATCTATTTTAGATTTGGAACAAAAAAAAATTTTAGACATATTTAAAGGATATGCAAAAGAAATTAAAAGAAGATATCTTTCATATAGTAATTATAAAACTCATATTGTTAATAAACACTCAACAGTTGATTTTTATACTAATGTAATTAATTTTAAAGATGTTGAAAGCACTTTTAAAGGTCATTTACCAAATATAATGATATCTGATATAAAAAAATATGTAAATGATAAAAACAATTACAATTATAAAAAATATGTTACTGAACATACAAAAGATTTAAAAGAAGTAAAATTACATGCTATTGTAGCATATAAATCAAATGGTAAATTATATGTTTCTTATGCAAAAGGAATTTCATATATTGATTTATATTATACTTATTGTAGTTATTTAAAAGGAAAAAAAATAGCAAATGAAGATTGTGATTTTGATGATGAATGTGTTGATGCTTGTTTAGATTTTATTACTCGTGTTAAAACTAAACCTGAAGATCCTTTAAATCCTAGTGGAAAAAATGCTAAGGACAAAAAAGCAAAAAAAACTAAAAATATTGAATCAATTGTTAATGCTGGTCTTGCTGATTTAAGTTCTATTATTTATAATATTCTTGATGGAATTCACTTTTAAATTCTTTTTCAATTATTTTTTCTGGTAATATAAAAAATATACTAATTCAATTTTTTTTTTCATTTAAATCAAAAGAGTTATTTTTATTTTCATTATTTGATAATTCATATTTTAATATTATTTAAAAATACAATAATTAATCTTTCTTAAAAAAACATAAATTGAAAATAGTTATTTTATTTATTTAATTGGGTTATTATAAAAAAATAATAAACTTTTTATTATATGAATATTAAAAAAATATTTATTTATAATTTTTAAAATGGAAAAACATGAAGCACTTTTTGTTGTCCCAATTGCAGAACAACTTTTTGATTTGAATTTCAAAAATAAAAATCACAGTAATAGCAATTTATTAAATCAGAAAAAAAACCAAATCAAAAAGGAAAACAATAATTTAAAAGATAAAATAAATATATCTTCAATATTTCAAAAACCTAAAATTAATATGAATGAAAGAAAAATAATATCTCCTGAAAAAAAAAATCCAATAGAAAAAAGCGATAATAAAATTTCTTCACTTAATAAGATAAAACAATATTTGAATGAAAAAAGCAAAAATGATAAATTAAATTTATCAAATAGTAAAAAACTTAACAATTATAATTCTTCATCAGAAAAAAAAATAATTAATACATCTTCAAATATAAAAAAAGATTATTCAAAAGATAAAGAATTTTATAAAAATTCAAATAAACATTTTGAAGGAAATAAAACAGATTTTAGTGAAAGAAAGAAAATAATTCCAAAAATTGAAAATGAAAATTTAAATAAAAAAAGATTTAGAGATAATTCACCTATTAAAGATAAAAAAAAAGTCATTAATAAAAAAAATAATAGTAATGAAAAAGAAAATTCTCTTTCAAAAAATTATCAAATATCAAAAAGTACAAAAGAAAAAACAAATAATGATAAAATACAACAAAAGGATAAGAATATAAATAATAATAACAATAATAATATTAATAATAAATTAAATGAACATAAGCATAATATTAATATTAATGAAAGTTTAGAAAAAATGATAAATAAAAAAAAAAATAATAATAAGACATTATTAAATAATTTTGAAAACAAAGACAAAAAACCAATAATTAAAAATAAACCAATTATTCCAATGAAAAAACCTTTACCAATTATAAATAAAAATAAGCCAATATCTAAAAATAATTCTAATCAAATTAACAATAATAATAATATTAAAAACAACAACAAAAATTTAAATAAAAATAATTCTTCCTTAGAAAAAGAAACAATTAATAAAAGTAATTTAGCTAAATTAAACGCTGTGAAAAATTTATTAAACATTAAAAAAGAACCAGAAAAGAATAATAATAACAATAAAATAATAAAAACAAATAAAAACATAGGAAAAAATATTAATAACGAAAAGTCCAAAATAAAAAATGGAAATATCTTCATTAATGAAGATAAGAGAAAAAAAGAAGATAAATATGATAAAATAAAAGAAGCAAACAATATATTTAAAACACCATTAAAGATAAAAAATATAAATCAAAAACCAAAATATAAGCATTATATAGAAGAAGATAAATATGATTTAACAGATGATTTTATTGATGATAATGATATTAAAGAAGAAGATAATTATATAGTAAGAAAAAACATAAATTATATAAATAAAAAATTTACAAGAGGAGGTCCCATTTATCAAGATGATGATGATGATGATATAGTTGTTGAAGATAGATTTGACAATATTCAAAAGTTAGAAAATAATACTTTAATTATTGGAAAAATGGAAGATGAAAAAGAAAAAAGAGAAGAAAGAAATAGAAAAAAAAAGTTATAATTTTAATTTTAAAAAAACTTAATTTTTTTAGATATTAAATTATGACTGATTTTTATTTTTATTTATTTTTAATTTTTTTTTTTTTGTTTAAAAGGGTTTTTTTTATTTTTTTAAATTTAAAAATTTTAATGGTAGAAATGAATAATATTAATTTAAATAATATAATTAGTCATAATAGTTTTTTTTTCAGAGATCAAATTGAAAATAATCAAAATGAAAATAATTACATTCAAGACTTTCTTTCTTATGATAATTTACCTAAATTATCTTCAGAACATATAAGTATTTTTACAATAAGAAAAATAACTACAATTCTTTCATTAAAAGGAATAAAATGGGAAGAAATATTTAATTGTATAACTCAGTTAAGAATATTACTTAAAAATTATCCTAAATTATTTTATAAAATATTTAATTTTTGTTATAAAAATATCGAATCAAAAATATTTGAAATTAACCAGAAAATTTCTATTAATTTAGTTTTATTATTATCTGAAATTTTCAGTAAAAAATATAATGAAAATACAAATGAATTTTATTATCAACTTAATTATTTAAAAGTTTTTTATGATAAAATTATTAGGAATTGTGTTTCTTTTAATAATATTATTAATGGAAGATTAAAAATGCAATGTATTGTTTGTTTAAGTAATATTAGTTTTTGTTTAAATTCTTATCAAGCTCTTTTAGTTATTTTAAAATATTTAATTAATAATGAAAAAAATTTTTTAATTTCTGATAAGACTTTTATGCTTATAGCAGAAATAATAAAAAATATTGATTATCAAAATCTTCTTAATCAAAATAATTATCAACCGCTTTGTAAATTTATTATTAATTTATTCTTTGTTAAAAAATTAAATTATCAAAAATATTCTTTTTTATTAATTCAAATGTTGAAAGAAAAAAATTTAAATTTGTTTGAAAAAACTTTAAATGAAAATGATATTAAATTTTTAAAAATGATTGAAGAATATGGAATTAATCATAATAAAAAAAAAGACTTTTCAGTAAGTCTTAAAAAAATTCAAAAAGATAAACTTGAACATTTATGTGGAATGAAAAAAATAAATAAAGAAAATTATTTTAATTATACTAACGTATAAATAAAGTAATTTAAAAAAAAAATATAAAGAATTTAACTTTATTTTTTTTATATTTGTTTTATTTTTATATTTTATATTTTATTAATATCTAATTGATGATTTTATTATAAAAATAAAAACTAATTTTTATTATGAATACAAAATATTAAAGTGAAAATAAAAGAAAAAAAAAAAATAAAAAAAAAAAATTTTTTTCAAAAAACCAAATATGAATAATAAAAAGTTAAAAGAAAGAAAATTAAAAGGAGGTTCAAAATGTTATATTCAAAATTGTAATTATTGTTTATCCAAAAATATATGTGAACAATGTAAAGAAGGATATGAATTAATAAATTCAAAATGTTATAATTCTCAATGTTCAGTGTATGGAAAATGTAAATATTGTACAGAATTTGATTGTGTTCATTGTGAAAGAGGATATAAAATATCATATGGCTTTTGTGAAATAGATGATAATTTATATAAAATACAAATAATAATTGGTATTATACTTCCATCTTTATTATCTTTATTCTTTTTACTTTTATGTTTATATTATTTAAGAAAAAGAAATAATAGAAAATTTCAAAAAGTTTATTCTGCTGAAATTGTTAAGAAAAGAAAAACAAGTGATGGACAATATATAATAATTAATACTACTAATATTAATAACACTGGTATTATTTCTTTAAGTGATGATAAAGTTAATAATAAATTAAATGAAAATAGTAAATTATATGAAAAAAAATTAAATCATTGTATTTTATGTGATAATTCAATTTTTTCTTTTTCTAAATGCGGTTGTGGATTATGTAAAGAACATGCTTTTTTAGTTGATTATAATGAAATTTGTCCTATTCATCATATTCCTTTAGAAGAAAAATTAATTATTAAAAGAGGAAAAAAAAAATTGACAAAAAAAAACTCCTTTGAAGATAATGTTAAAATTTGCTCAGTTTGTAAAATTGAAAAAGGAACTTTAAATTTTAATTGTGGATGTCCTAGTCTTTTATGCTCTAAATGCTTTAATGATAATGTTTATGTTTTTAAATTTAATAAATGCCCGGGATGTGGAAAACCTTTTAATCCTATTAATCAAGGTTAAAATGGTTTTTTTTATTTACTATTTGTATTTATTTTGATTTTTTTTTGATTTTAATTCAAAAAATTTTTTTTGTTGTTTTATTGGTTTTTTATCTATTTAGATTCATTAAGAGAAATTAAATTTGTGGATAAAAACAATTAATTTAAGGGTTTTGATATATATTAAATTAATTTTTATTATTTTTATTAATTAAAAATTAGAGTCAATAAGTATAAATCAAATTTATTTTTTTTAAGTGAAGTTAATAAGTTAAAATTGTATCAGCAGCCACGAGATCAGGAGTTAAAGTTGTAGAATTATTAATACCATCAGGTTGCATTGGTTTAAAAGAAAATATTTCTATTCCTAATTTATTTAATAAATATAATATTAAAACAAATGAAAAGAATATTTCTTTTATTAAATAAAAATAAAAATTAATCATGAATATTATTTTAATCTTATATTCAAATTCTCCTTTTTTTGAATCTGAAAAAGTTTCATATAATAAATCATTAAAAAAGATAAATATTGGATAAATAATAATACACATTATTGATTTGAATATTATATTAATTTGAGATAATAAAAATTGAGATTTAATATTTACTATAAAACTTAATATATCAATTATTAAAAAAAGCATATAAATTATATTTACTGGATTAAAAAATTGTCGATTCATTAAAAACTCATAAATTACAATAATTCCACAAAAACAGTTATATAATAAAATGATTATTTCAAATAGGAAATATTTGTTTGTTACTAATGGTTTTATTTTTTCCATTTTATATTTTATGAATTCACAATTAGTATTTAATAATGTTTTAATTAATTATTTATTAATAGAAATATATATTGAATTTCAATCTAATTATTTTATTTTTTTTCCTTTTAAAAATCAATAAATAATAAAACAATAAATAAAAAATGAAAAAGTAAAAAAAAATTTCATTAAACCAAAAAAAAATATAATTAACTTTATAAAAATTCTTCAACAAACCCAACAGCCATAGTAACACCTTCAGCTCTCAAAGCAATTCTTCCTAAATTTTTAATATTTTTAAACAATTCAACCCAAATTTTATTTTCACATTCTAAAACAACATCAGCATAGAAATTTTTAGGAATAAAAATAGTATTTTTTTTTTCAACACTATTATCTTCATTGTGTATTTTTAATATTTTCTTAATCGTAACTTGTACTTTTTGTCCTTGTAAATGTAAAAATAATTTTTGCCCAATAGAAATAGGACATTTAATATCTAAAGTTTTAATTTGACTTTTAAATAAATTAACATAAGGAACAGGATAATCAACAGAACATAAAATAGAACCTTGTTTAATTTCTTCATTAGTATTTTTATCTAAATTTAATAACAACTCAGCTTGTTGACCGCAATTAACAAAATCAGATTTTTCTTTATTAACATTAATACTTTTAATTTTAACTTTAATATTATTTGGTAAAATAAGATAATCAGTCTTTTCAAATATCATTCCACATTCTAATTTACCAAAAATAGTAATTCCATTCATTCCATTAATACTATTATTACCTGAATCATTAATAATAAATCTAACAGGAGCTTCATTTTCATTTAAAGGATTATTTAAATTATCAATAGCTTCTATTAAACAAGGTCCATCATACCAATTACAATGATCTTTTACATGTTCAATTAATCCTTCTCCATTCAATGCTGAAATAGGAACAAAGAAAATATTATTTTCTTCAAAACCTACATTAATTAAAAATGAACTTAATTGATTTTTAATAAAATCAAATCTTTCTTTACTCCAATTAAATAATTCTAATTTATTAACAGCACATATTATTTGTTTTACTCCTAAAGTTTTAGCTAAAATAACATGTTCTTTAGTTTGTCCATTTTTAAAGAAACCAGCATCGAAAGAATTTTTTCCTGAATCAATCACTAAAATTGCAGCATCAGCTAAACTTGTTCCTGTGATCATATTAGGAATAAAATCTCTATGTCCTGGAGCATCCATTGCAAAAATATTTTTAGTTTTTGTTTTAAAATTTTTATATGATATATCTACTGTTACTCCTCTTTCTCTTTCATCTTCTCTTTCATCTGCTGCCCATGCATAATTTATTTGTGATTTCCCAGATTTTTTATTTTGCTTTTTTATATTTTGAATATCTTTCTCTGAAATTTCTTTTAATAAATATAATAAATGACCTATTAATGTACTTTTACCACTATCTACATGACCTATTATTACTATGTTTATATCTGTTCTTTCTGTTTCATCTTTTTCTACTTTTTTTGTGTAATCTATTTTAGGGTATTGTAAAGTGTTTAATTCTGAAGGAGATAATATTTTTTCGGTTTTTTTGGGAATTGAGATATTTTGATTTTGGTTTTGGGTTTTATTTTGATTTTGATTTTGAATTTGATTTTGGTTTTGATTTTTATTTTGGTTTTGATTTTGATTTTGGTTTGTTTTGGGATTTGGCTTTTGGGAAGGGTAGTTTTCATATGCTTTATTCGATTTTTTCTGGGGTTTAGTATTCTTGGGCTTTTCTATTTCTTCTTCTAAGTCGTAGTCTTCTTCCTCGTAATCATCTTCATAATAATCATCATCGTATAAATCATCTGCGTAATTGTTTCCTCCTTTTCTCATATTTTTTTAATTATTTTAGATAATTAAATATATTATTTTATCTTTATATAATTTTGAATTAATTAGTTATTAATTTTTCTTTTGGGCTAAAAAGAAGAGTAAATCTAATTATAATAAACAAAAATATATTCAAATTTAAGTTAAAGTTTTTATATTTCAAGTTTAATATTCAAAATTATAAATGCCATAACAGTTAAACAAGGAAATAATTAATTATTATTTGTTATGATATTATTATTATAAAAACCTAACATCATGCTCAAATAATAAATCATTTTAAATTACAATATTAAAGAAAAAAAAATTAAAAATATATTAGAATGAATAAATGATAAATTCCTTTATTCAAAATAAAAAAATTAAAAAAAAAACAAATAAAAAATTAAAATAAAATATTTACCAAAATATTACAATAATAGAATAAAAAAAATTCATTTAAAAAAAAAAATGAGAGGAATAAAAGGAATGGATTTTTTTCAGAAAATATCAATGGACAACGTAACGCAGCCAACATTAATAGGAAGTTTCCTAAGTATATTTGCAATATGTTTAATGATATTTCTATTTTTAAGAGATGTGATAGATTTTTTTACAACAAAGACAAAAACAGAAGCAGTAGTAATTCAAGACAAAAATCAATATGAAAAAATTCCTCTTCACATAGAATTAAATTTACCTTATTTACCATGTAATTTAGTCTCATTAGATCAAGAAGATACATTAAGAAATCATAGATTAGATATAAGTGATACAATAAAAAAATATAAATTAAAAAAAGGAAATAATAGAGAATTATATGACAAGAATAAAAATAATTTTGATAGTTTAATTGAAGGAATAACTAATAATGAAGGTTGCTTACTTCAAGGTTATGTTGATATTACTAAAGTTCCTGGTAATATACATTTATCTTTTCATGCTTATGGAAATGAATGGGGTAATTTAAAAATGAAAAGAAGAGATTTAGCAAATAAAATTAGTGTGAATCATAAATTTTTTAATTTTTTATTTGGAAAAGTTGGTTTAAAACATATTTCACGTTATAGAATTGGATCAAGAGGTTTTTTTAGAATGAATGATTTACCTGATTTTAGGAATTTAAAAAATAAAAATAATAATTTTGATTATTTTATTAAAATTATTCCTTATCAATTAATAGATGAAAACAAAGGAAGTGAAAGTTATTCTTATGAATATAGTATTAGTTATAAAGAAAGTCCTTTTGTTGAAGAAAGAGATGATATGCCTATTATTTTAATTAGATATGAATTTACTCCTATTACTATGAGAGTTACTATTCTAAAAAGAAATTATTTACATTTCCTTACTCATGTTTGTGCTATTGTCGGAGGCGTTTTTGTTATTTTTTCATTACTTAATAAAATTATTGTTGGAATGTTCGATTTTTCTAATCAAATTTCTCAGCAATAAATTATTATTATGAAATTATATTTTTTTTTTCTTTTTTTTTTATTATAATTATATGTTTGAATTTCTTTTTTTATAAAGGAATTAATTTATAGATTTATTATTTTTACATAATAAATGTATTTGATAATAATAAATAATTTTATATTAAATGGGGAATGAAATTTTATCATGTGTATGTATCGATAATAACGGACGAGAAAGTATAATCGTAGATAAAAATATTATTGATCAAATTAAAAGTATAAAAGAAGAAAAAGCATCAATTAATTTAGAATTAAAAGAAAAAGTAAATAATAAAATAGAAGACAAATACAAAGAAGAGAAAATAAGAAAAGAGATAAAACAAACGGAAGAAAAAACACAAGAATTAACTTTAAAAAATATAAAAGAAATTGTGGAAAATAAAGAAATTAAATTTAAGAAAGAAAATAATGAAATATCAACACAATCATCAGATAAAGTTTACACAGATATAAGTAATGAAAATTCTTTAATAGATAATAAAATAATAAAACCGAAAAATTATAAAACTATAATGATTTATGGTGAAAATGAAACAGGAAAAACAAGTTTCGTATTAAAAGTTTGTAATAATAAATTTGATGTTTTTTACATTCCAAGTTTTTCAGATGAAAAAACATATAAAAATTTAATTTTAAATAGTAAAAACTATAATATTGAATTTATTGTTTCAAATGATACTTCAATAATAAAAGAATGTGATTTATTTTTAATTTTCTATGACTTAACTTCATTATCTAGTTATAATAAAGCAAAGAATTTAATTATTGAAAAAATATATAAAATGAATCATCCTATTTTTTTAATTGGAAATAAGAGTGATTTAAGAAATCCAATTAATATTCCTGATTTAAAAGAGTTTACTCAAAAATATTGTTTTGATGAATGTAAAATATCTATTAAAGATAGTATTGGAATTTCTACTTTATTAAAAAAATTAGGAGAAATATTTAATTATGATAAAGAATAATAACTATTTTATTTTTGTAAAATTTGAAACATATATTTTTCTTTGTTTGAATTCTTATATAGATATCTTTTTAAAAAGATTAAAAAATTCATATGTAATATTATAATAAAAATAATAATATGTGTTTTATATTAAATGTTATTAATGTTTATAAATATATATAAAATAAATTAAATTTCTTTCTTTAGATTTTATAAATTTTTCTATCAATTTTATATATTTTTTTTTAGTCTTTTAATTTGAAAAATTTTTTATTTTCAAAATAAGGAAAAATTCTTCTTTGCTTTTTAATTTATTTTTCATTTTCATTTATAATTCAATCTTAAAAATATTATATAAAAATTAACTTTATTTAAAGATTTTATTTTTTTATTATTATTTCTTTGATATATTATTTCTCAGTTTTTTGAAAATTAATTATCAATTTTTTTATTTCCTAAAAATCAGATAAAATAATAAAAATCAAAAAGTAAAATAATGATATATATCCTAATTATTAGAAATAATAATTTTTCCAGAATAATAAAAAAATTATTTAAAATATTTAGTATATTTATTATTTTTTAATAATCCCAAATTAAATGTTGGAAAATAATTATATTGGAGATATCATTATAAATCAGTATAATTTAAATTCCAATTTTAACTTAAGAAAAACAATAGAAGAAAACCAAAATAATAATTATTGTAATACGAATCATAATGCATTATATTGTAGAAATAGAATTGCATTTTATATTCTTTTTATAATAATGATAATTGTAATAATATTAGCTTTTATTTTTTTTATTCTTTCTTGTATAAGAAAAAGAAAAAGAAGAAGATCAGAAAGAAATATAATAAGAGTTAGAACTTATTTAACAACTAATAGAATAGATAATGAAATTATTCATAAAAAAAAAATATCTTATTTATTAACTAAAATATTAAGTCCTTCTTTTTATTCAAAAGAAAATATTTATTTAAATAATATTTGTATTTTTTGCTTAGAACAATATAAAGAAGGAAGTGAAATTATTGTTTCACCTTGTAAACATTGTTTTCATTTTTCTTGTATTAAAAATTATATGTTAATTACTGAAAATACTTTTTGTCCTTTATGTAAATTTGATTTTTTCAAATTAATAAAAAAGAAAAAAATTAATTTTGATAATATTCAAATATTAAAAGTTGAAAATGAAAATGAAATAAATCCTGCTTCTATAAATTTTGAACATCATCAAAATTTAGAATCAAATGTTATTTCAATAAGAAGAAGTGAACAAAGTTAAAAAAATTTTAATTTAATTAAATTTTAAAAGTATTATTAAGAGTTTTTAGTATAAAATATAAATTTAATGTTTTATTTGAACATATATTAATTAAAGAACAGGTGAAATATCTTAAATATTTTTTAAAAATTTTTTTGAGAGCCATCCTTATTTATTTATATTATTTATTTAATAAATATTAAAATAATACTCTGTTCATACTATTAATAATTGAAAATAGTCTGTTATTATTAATATAATATTTAGCACTTAATTATTATAATTACCTATAAATTCATTAGATATGTAGCTTAATCCTCATTATCTTTTGTGTTTACTTTAATTTTTATTTTTTTAGAAATTAAAAAGAGAATATTTATATTTTTGACTTATTATTACATTATTAAACCTTGAGGGAGAAAAATATTTATGTTAAATAATTATTTGTTTAATGTTTATAAAGTAATAATGATAAATTAACCAAAAATAACATTAATTGAAATTATTAATATTTCCCTTCTTTATAAATATACTATTTATTTGATAATAATTAATTTTATCAGTCCTTTGAAATAAATTATGACAACCAAATTCTCATGTAAAAATAAAATAGAAAAAGAATACGGTGAAAATAGAATTAAAATAAGTTTAAAATCTGGTTTAATTTATATTTCTATTTATAAAAAAAATTCTTATTTGAGATATAAAACCAGTTATACCTTAAACGAACTTTACTCTTTTTCTTTATTTTCGAATTTAAAAATTGAAAAAATATTTGAAGTTATTATAGAATTAATAAACAAAAGGAAATTTAAAATCGAAGAAAATAAATTAATTCTAATTTCAAATGGTAAAATAGAGTTAATATTAAATAAAAAAAGTTTATGGAAAGAAAAAATAATAAACGAAATAAATAATTTAAAAGAAGAAAATATATATATTAAAGACTTTTTTAAAAAGGAAATTAAACATTTAAAAACAAAAACAAGAAAAAAATTTGAAAAACTAAAGAATAAAAATAAACAATTAGAAAAACATTTATATAAATCAACAAAAATGTTAAAAGAACAAAGGATGAAATATTTGAATAAAATAAGAAAAATGGGAAATAAAATAAAAAAATTAGAAAAAAATAATAATAAAAACAATCAATTAACAAATTCTTATATGAAAAAAATAAAAACTAGAAAAGACCTTCATAACAATTATATAGATTCAATAGGAATTTTACCTTCAGGGAATTTTATATCAACTTCTCATGATAAATCAATAAAAATAAATAATGAAAATTTAGAAACTTTAGAAACAATAAAAAATGCACATAATGATCTTATTACTTATGTAGATATAATAGATGAAAATAATTTTATCACTTGTTCAAGTGATAGAACAATAAGAATATGGAAAAAAAACAATAACAAATATGAATTAAACGATATAATAAATGATGCTCATGATTTAGATATTTTAAAAGTTATTTACCGTCGAAATAAAAATATTATTTCTTGTTCTTATGATTCTAAAGTTAAAATATGGGGAAAAACTAATGAAGGTCATTATCAAAATATTTTAATTTTAGATCATTCTGATTGTATTTATTCTATGCTATTATTAGAAGATAAAAAAATGTTTATTTCAGCTGGTGTTGAAGGAGTTTATTTTTGGGGTTTAAATTTCTTTAATTTTATTATTCATATTAAGGAAACTTTTTGTGATTGTTCGAATGGTTTGTGTAGAATTGGAAATGATAAAATTATTCTTCAATCTAACACAAATAATTTTTTAAAAGTGATTTCTATATCTAAAAGAATAATAATTAGAGAAATTCAAAACTCTTTTTCTTGCAAAGGTATATTTTATATTAAAGATAAAGATTTATTCTTAGTTGGTGGACAAAGTAATGATCTTAAAGTATTTAGATGTGATAATTATGAATGTATTCAAAATATTCAAAATGCTCAATATAATTATATTAAAGGTTTTAACCAATTAAAAAATGGAAATATTGTTTCTTATGGTTATTCAACTATTAAACTTTGGTCTTTTTAACAAGTAGGAAGTTTGAAATATTTTTTATATATATGTAAATATTGATTTTATATATTATATAGATTTCAATTTTATTACTTCACATAGATTATAAATAATATTTCAAAAATATAAATTTTTTTTTTTTTGGATTCTTTATATAATATTTATATAATATTTTTTTAAATTATATATAATTACTTTCGTTTTGAAATTGATTTGGATAATAATTATTATTTTGAGTATTAAAATCGAAATTTGGATTATTATAATAATTACCATAAAAATCATCATTATTATTGTTAAAATTGAATAAATCATTAAATTGATTTTTAAAATGATAATTAACTTTAGGTTTATTTCTTTTAAAATGATTTTGGCTTTTATTTCTTTTTCTTCTTTTTTGTTCTTTGTTTCTATTATCTTCATTATTAAATTCTTCAAAAGTTTCTATTCTTTTATTTCCATTTTCATCAAAAATTTCAATTAGAGTAATTACTTTTCCATTTATAATATTTGTTGTTTTTTTTATATATTGTTTTCCTAAATTATTTCCATTATTATATATATTAAAATTATTATTTTCAAAATTGAAATTATCATTGTTTACATTATTATATATATTATTATAAATATTATAATTATCAAAGAAATTATTTTCTGTTCTTCCATAATTTAAATCATTATAATTATTAAAGTTATTATAATAATTGTGTAAATTATAAAAATCATCATAATGATTGTTTAAATTTGAAAAAGGATAATTATTTAAGTTTATATTATTGTTAAAATCCATATTATTATAATTTAAATTATTATCAAAATTAAAGTAATCAAAATTATTATTATTATTAATCTCAGGATTATTAAAATTAAAAGTAGGATTTGAAAAATTATTATTATCAAAATGAAAATTATTATTATTAAAAGTATTATTAAAATTATTATTATCAAAATTATTATTTTCAAAGTTATTATTAGAAAATTTATTATTATCAAAGTTACTTTTAGTAAAGTTATTATTTTCATTATTATTGTTAAAAAAAGTATTATTTTCAAAAGTATTATTATTATCAAAATTATTGTTAAAATAATTATCACTTCCAAAATTATTATTTATATTATCATCAAAATCAAAATTAAAGTCGTTTTCAAAGTTATGGTTTTGTTTAAACATCCTCTCAAAAAAATTCTTTCCAAAAGTATTATTAAATAAATCAAAAGGATCAAAGTTATCATTATTTTCCATTTTAAATTCACTTTGATTATTATTTTTTCTACTATTATCATATTCTTTTTTTTTTTCAGGATCAGATAATAAATTATAAGCTTCAGAAATACATTTAAATTTTTCTTCTGCTTCTTTTTTATTATCTGGATTTTTATCAGGATGCCATTTAATTGCTAATTTCCTATAAGCTTTTTTAATTTCTGCATCGCTTGCATCTTCTTTAACTCCTAAAACTTCATAAAAATTTTTGTTTGACATTTTATATTTAAAATTTAGTTTTTTTATACATATAATTTATTTTAATGAAATAAAATTTATTCTTTGAAATTTTTAAACTTATGAGAAAATTAATATTAAATAAGGTAATTATAAGTAAAATAAATAGGATTTAATTCACTATTTTTATCATTTGATTTATAAATAAAATACTTAAAAAATTTAATATTTTTATTTAAGCCAAAACAGATAAAAGAAAAAAAACGAATTAAACTATTTTAAATATTAAAAAATAGTAATATTTGAAAAAAAATCACATTTTAAATTATAAATAATCTCTTTTAAAATAAAGTAATATAAATGCATATTTTATTATTAAAAAGAAAAAATTTTAATGTAAAATATAATTATATTTCTTCAAAAGTTTAAAACAGATTAATAATGATATATATATATACGATTATTTCTTTTTATTTTTAATGAATAAATGAATGAAAAAGATAATGAAAGAAACTAAAACAATAGAATTAGACTTACTAAAGAATATAAATATTAAATAAAATTTAGAAAATAAAAAAATATTTTAATTCAATCCCTTAAATAATGAAGTCACAAAGAATAATCATCAAATAATAATATATCATAGCAAATAATAAAAATGAGAACTTAACAAATAATAATAATGAATTATACTACATCAATAACATTATATTTCATATATCATATAATTCTATATCATCAATGAATTATTCAAATTCTAATCCTTTTATATTAGATTTAATAAAACTTGGAGTTAACCCTAATTATTCAAAAATAATTTTTATTATTAACATCCCAAAAGTGTTGATAAAGTTTTAGAATATTTATAAACAATTAATGCTATAATTCAACATAATTATGTAGAAAGAATAGAAAACTCAGAATTTGGTTTTTTATAGGGAAAATGGGATATACACATAAAATACCAAAATGAAAATAATCATAATGGTAAGTATTTTAATATTATTTATTGGAAAAAAAATCATCAAAAGTTTATTTCATTTATTATTTTTTTCTGTTTTTTTTATTTTTTTATTTTATTCATATTTAAATGAATTTTATTATGTTTATTTTTTAATTAATTGTGGTGTGTAAGAAAATTACATATGTTTTTTATAATATATTATTTTTTTTGGGGATTGGGGATTGGGGATTGGGGATTGGGGATTGGGGATTGGGCCCAATCCCCAATCCCCAATCCCCAATCC
>JAEEGL011891367.1_pt1 | contig 15907 bp, 14 predicted proteins | sample 9134231 | NCBI WGS metagenome assembly JAEEGL01 (sample SAMN16246548, study PRJNA631951) | gut metagenome | biome: gut microbiome; feature: rumen; material: fiber-attached | host: Bos | place: Iran: Karaj | collected 2018-10 | reverse complement strand
TTAAGCATATTGCCTGCATCGAGAGCGCCGTCAGTTTTGCCCGCTCCCACAATGGTATGAAGCTCATCTATGAAAAGAATGATCTCACCATCTGACTCTTTTACATCCTGTAATACAGCCTTAAGACGTTCTTCGAATTCGCCTCTGTACTTTGCACCTGCAACAAGGGCACCCATATCAAGAGAAAAAATCTTTTTATCCGCAAGAGCCTGCGGAACATCTCCTGCAGCGATTCTCTGTGCAAGAGCCTCTACAACTGCTGTTTTACCAACACCAGGCTCACCGATAAGTACAGGGTTGTTCTTTGTCTTTCTGGAAAGGATTCTAACAACATTCCTAATCTCAGAATCTCGTCCTATTACGGGTTCTAGCTTCTGAGCCTTTGCCTTTGCAACAAGCTCCGTACCGTATTTTTCAAGAGTGTCATAGGTTGCTTCAGGGTTATCTGAAACCACCTTCTGATTACCTCTAACCTCAGAAAGAGCCTGAAGGAATCTGCCTCTGTCGATGCCAAAGGACTGAAGTATGGACTTAATCTCTCTGTTGGGATATTTAATCATGGCAAGAAGAATATGCTCAACAGAAACATACTCATCCCCCATAGCCTTCATCTCATCTTCACTCTTAATGAGAACTTTATTAAGGTCAGCTCCCACATAGGTTCTTCCACCCTGAACTTTGGTGCGCTTTTTAAGAGCATCATCCACACGATTTAAGAAAACATCATTATCAACTCCCATCTTCTCAAGGAGCTTAGGGATAATGCTGTCCTCAATCGTCATCAAACTGTAAAGCAGATGCTCCTGCTCTATCTCCTGATTACCGTAATCAAGAGCCACCTTCTCCATATTCTGGATTGCTTCCACTGATTTCTGTGTAAATCTATCTATCTTCATAACGATCACCTCTGATAAAAAGCGCACATTCTGCGCTTTGTTTTATCTGTTCTATATCATGTATAACATACATATTTCGTAATGTCAACTATTCAAAAACAACACCATAAAAAAGCATGTTGCTCGCAACATGCTCGCGCCGAGCGCGGTTGCATTTATGCAACATATACCTTACGCGCGAGTGCGCATCCATAGCGGAGCGTTTTTTGTTTAATAGGAAATTCGGAGTTTCCTATTAAACAAAAAACGCGATGCGCCAGAAACCGCCGCAGTACTTTGCTGCAGCAGATTTCAATCAGCATCGCGAAACTCATCATTTCAGCTTTCTTTTTTCTCTGCGGAGTCAACAACTTTGCTCTCCACATCCACGATCTCTTTGCGGTTTACCTTATCAACCTTATGAACCCTTGATACAATCCACAGATTGGAAACACCGTTGTAGAGAAAAGCTGCACCGATGATCTGCACAATATAAGCCATTGATTTTAAGGGATTGAATAAAAGAAAGGCTCCGCCACCTATAGTCAGAACAGCAAGAATAAGCGCAAACCACCAATTACCGTAGTGGCTTCGCGCAAGACTAAGGGACTCACCAAGATTCATAAGTCCGCTGAACAGCATGATAACGCCTGCAATTACAGGAATGATAGCCTCGAAAAAGTGAGGATTGATAAAAATCCAGATTCCGACAACAGCGATAACTATGCCAAAACCAATAGAACTGTTTCTCGTTAACACATTCTGCTGTTTTGACACAAGACTTCCGACTATCGAAAGAACTCCCGCTGCTAAAACAACTCCGCCAATAACCTTGGTCAGGAGCGTAAGACTTGCTCCCGGAAGAAAAATAAGAACTGCCCCAAGCACTATAAGTGCAATTGCATCAACAAGAAAATTGGTTTTAAGCTTTACAAAAAATTCCATACCCCTGCTCCCCATTTATTATTCGGCTTCCTCGGCATCTTCAGCGAGAATGCTTTCCATAACCTCATATATCTCTTCTCTTCCTGCCTTACTCTGCGCAGAGAAGGGAAGAACCAGTCCGTCCTCAGGCATTCCAAGAACATTCTTTATGGCATTTATATGAGTTTCTATCTGACTCTTTTTTAGCTTGTCGGATTTAGTTGCAATAATGATAGGTGTAAGACCTGAATCCACAATCCAGTCATACATCATCTTATCATTGGCAGAAGGATCATGTCTTATATCTATAAGCAGAAAAATCTGCTTAAGCATGCGGGACTTATGAAGATAATTCTCTATCATTTTGCCCCACTGTTTCTTTACAGATTCCGGTACCTTGGCAAAGCCGTATCCCGGAAGATCCACAAGATAAAACTCATCGTTTATGTTGTAATAGTTTATGGTCTGAGTCTTTCCGGGCTCCTGGCTGACTCTGGCATAATGCTTACGATTCATCAAGCCATTGATAAGTGATGACTTACCCACATTACTTTTGCCTGCAAATGCGAACTCCGGCTTATCATTCTGGGGAAGCTTACTTGTGATTCCTATTACTGTTTCAAGATTTACTTTCTTAATTACCATATATACCTCAGTAAATAATGACTTAAGGCAGGGATGCTATGCACCTCTGCCTATAGTTTTTCCTCTTAATTTATTTTGCAGGTTTAAGTCTCTTAACCTCATCCTTGTAAACGATAAGGGGCTGAGCTGTACCCGATACAGACTCCTCTGTAACGACACATTCCGAGATATTGTCATCGGAAGGAATCTCATACATAACATCCATCATAGCCTTCTCCATGATGGAACGAAGTCCTCTTGCACCTGTCTTTCTCTCATGTGCAAGCTCTGCTATCTTCTCAACTGCATCGCCTTCAAATGTAAGTCTTACATTATCAAAATCAAACAGCTTCTGATACTGCTTAACCAGCGCATTCTTGGGCTCAGTGAGGATTCTTACAAGTGCTTCCTTGTTAAGTCCTTCAAGAGTTACACAGATCGGAACACGACCTACGAACTCAGGGATAAGACCAAACTTGGTAAGATCCTGAGGAGTTACCTCTTTAAGCACCTCGCCGATCTCACGCTCACTCTTGTCAGCGATCTCAGCGTTAAATCCGATTGAGTTGCGGTCAAGTCTTGCTTCAACAATCTTATCAAGGCCGTCAAAAGCTCCGCCGCAAATGAAAAGAATATTGGATGTATCAATCTGAATAAGCTCCTGATGAGGATGCTTACGTCCACCCTGAGGCGGAACACTTGCAGTTGTGCCCTCGATGATCTTAAGCAGTGCCTGCTGTACACCTTCACCTGATACATCTCTTGTGATTGATACGTTCTCGCTCTTCTTGGTGATTTTGTCTATCTCATCGATATAAACGATACCGTACTGAGCTCTCTCTACATCATAATCTGCTGCCTGGATGAGCTTAAGAAGGATATTCTCAACGTCCTCACCCACATAACCTGCCTCTGTAAGAGTGGTTGCATCAGCTATTGCAAAAGGAACATTAATTATCTTGGCAAGGGTCTGCGCCAGATATGTCTTACCTGAACCTGTAGGACCAACCATGATGATGTTACTCTTCTGAAGCTCAACCTCATCATCTACATTGTGTGCCTTAGGTGCAAGTACTCTCTTGTAGTGGTTGTAAACTGAAACAGATAAAACCTTCTTAGCTTCATCCTGTCCGATTACATATTCATCCAAAAAGTTCTTGATCTCTACGGGTTTGAGAAGGTTGATATCACTATCATCATGAGCTATAGGCTCATCCTCAAACTCCTCCTCTATGATGTCTGCGCAGATGTCTACACACTCATCACAGATATAAACTCCTGCAGGTCCTGCAATAAGCTTCTTCACCTGATTCTGTGTCTTATTGCAAAAAGAGCAGCGAATTTCTCCATTGTTCTTTGATGCCATATTACTTATCCTCTTCCTTATCCTTAGGTCTTGACTCTACGATTGAATCGATAAGACCATAGTCGAGCGCTTCCTGAGCTGAAAGCCAGTTGTCACGCTCAGTATCCTGAGCAATCTGCTCATAGGGCTTGCCTGTATTCTCAGCAAGAAGTGTGTTTAACTTCTCTTTTGTGCGGATGATGTGCTTAGCAGCAATCTCAATCTCAGTAGCCTGACCCTGAGCTCCGCCAAGGGGCTGATGGATCATGATCTCTGCATTGGGAAGAGCCATACGCTTGCCCTTAGCACCGCCTGCAAGAAGAAATGCACCCATGCTTGCAGCCATACCGATACAGATCGTGCTAACATCGCACTTGATATAATGCATTGTATCGTAGATAGCCATACCGGATGTGATCTCACCACCGGGGCTGTTGATGTACATGTGAATGTCCTTGCTGGGATCCTCAGCCTCAAGGAAAAGAAGCTGTGCCACAACAACACTTGCGGAAACAGAATTAACTTCCTCACCCAGGAATACAATTCTCTCCTTTAAAAGTCTTGAATAAATATCGTATGAGCGCTCACCGCGGCTCGTCTGTTCTATGACATAAGGTATTAAACTCATATTCATTGCTCCCTTTTTAATTTTATTTATAAATATACTACACTATTATACCCACAAAGAGTTTATTTAGCAACCACGCAAAAGACCCGGCACATCTGTACCGGGTCCTCTTAAAGGAAACATTATTCCTCATCTGCCTTCTTTGTTGTCTTACGAGTACGCTTCGGCTTCTCCTCTGCTGTCTCGTCGTCCTTCTTAGCTGCAGTCTTACGTGTGCGCTTCGGCTTCTCCTCAGCTGCATCGTCGTCCTTCTTAGCTGCTGCCTTCTTTGTTGTCTTCTTAGCTGCTGACTCCTTTGCATTGTCTACAAGGAACTTAGCTGCCTTCTGAACTGCAAGATCATCCTTAAGAGTCTTGATCTCACGCTCACCCATGAGCTCCTTAAGCTTCTCAATCTCCATCTTGTACTGATCAGCCATCTTCTTAAGCTCTTCATCAACTTCTTCCTCAGTAGCTTCAAGCTTCTCAGCTGCTGCAACTGCCTCAAGAACAAGTCTTGACTGGATGCGCTCTACAGCCTGGGGCTTAACCTGCTCAAGGAGCTGGTCAACAGTATTGCCTGTGTACTGCATATACTGATTCATATCCATGCCCTGATACTGAAGTCTCTGAGCGAAATCGTTAACGATCTGACGCTGCTGAGTCTCGATCATCTTCTCAGGAAGCTCCATCTCGGAATCCTCGATTACAGCCTTAACAGCCTGATCTTCCTTCTTAGCCTTAGCCTCAGCCTCTTTACGCTCTGTAAGCTTCTTCTTAACATCTTCCTTATATTCAGCAACTGTCTCAAACTCTGAAACATCGCTTGCAAACTCATCATTAAGCTCAGGAAGCTCTCTTACCTTGATGCCCTTAACTGTGCACTTGAATGTAGCGTCCTTACCTGCAAGATCCTCTGAATGATAATCCTCAGGGAACTTAACGTTAACCTCACCTTCCTGACCGATTTCAAATCCAACGAGCTGCTCCTCGAAACCGGGGATGAATGAACCTGAACCGATTGTAAGAGGATAATCTGTGCCCTTGCCGCCTTCGAATGCAACACCGTCAACAAATCCCTCGAAATCAAGAGTTACGATATCATCGTTCTGAACCTTACGATCTGTAACCTCGATTGTTCTGGCATTTCTGCTTCTCTCCTGGTCGATCTCAGCATTGATCTCGTCCTCAGTAACATCAAGGTCTGCCTTCTCAACAGATACGCCCTTGTACTTACCAAGCTTAACCTCAGGCTTAAGTGCTACTGTAGCTGTGAAGATGAAAGGCTTGCCTGCCTCGATCTGTGTAACATCGATATCAGGATTGGAAACAACGTCCTCGCCGCACTCATCAACTGCCTTGGGATATTCCTGGTTGATCAGCTCATTAGCTGCATCCTCGAAGAAAATCTCCTTGCCGTACATACGCTCGATCATATGACGGGGAGCCTTACCCTTACGGAATCCGGGGATCTGGATCTTAGACTTCTGCTTGTTGAAAACTTTGTCGATTGCTTTATCAAAGTCAGCTGCTGCAACTTCGATTGTAAGCTTAGCCATGCTCTTCTCGAGCTTTTCTACTGATACGCTCATTAAGTTTACTTCCTCCTATAAATACATATCTGAATAAAACATAAAAATATTTACACAACTCTTATTGTGCTGTTTTTATCTATGTAAAACGACCTATGCCAAAATCATTAGGCACAATCGCCTAACGATTATAACATAGGTCGGTATCAATTTCCACAACTAATTTTATACCTGTTTTACTCGGTACTCATGTGAGCATTACTGTATCTCACATCTCCCGTGACATCCTCCAAAAACCAGTCGGCAGGCCTGTAGGCTGCTGCCGTCTCCTCATCAGGAAACTCTACTTCTGCAAGGATTCGTCCCTCGAACTTCCCTTCAAACACATCAAGTTCTATCTTGAGGGAATCCATTACCTTCTGAAGCTTATCATCCGATGAATCAAAAGCATCTTTATTAATAGGAATAATATATCTCTTTTTTGAAATAACATTTCCGTCTGCTTTTGCCACCAGATGTTCATAGGAATCCTTATCCAGCGGAAGATTGTATTCTATCTTGCCTATATCCCCGCTTTCGGAGGAGACCGCCGCACCGCCAAATCCCTTATGGCTCTTGTAGGTCATGTAGAAATTATTATTTTCACGCCTGACCCTGATTGCAGGAACCACACTCAGATATCCCTGTTCTATTATATTAACCGGAAACTGATCAAGATTCTGCGGAAGCTCCCTGACTGTGAATTTCCTCTCTATCTCTACGCCCATTACGTATCCTCATAACTTATTAGAGTTATTGGTTTAATAAACCACCTTACGCATCCATATATCAGAGTTTGTAAACAACCTTTTTACCAAGTTCATCTGCTGTTTCTTTTCCGCAGAAACGCTCTACGATTGCAAGACCGAATGCCATGGCTGTGCCCATACCTCTGCTGGTGAGGATGTGACCATCTACCGTGGTCTCGCTCATCTGAACATCGGCACCCTTAAGCTCGCCCTCAAGTCCTGGGAAAACACAGGCCTTTTTGCCCTGAAGGAGACCTGCTCTTCCGAACACTCCCGGAGCTGCGCAGATTGCACTTATGTATTTGCCCTTGCTGTCAAAGGCACGGATATTCTCCATAAGCTTTTCTGTATTCTCAAGATTAGTTGTTCCGGGCATTCCTCCGGGAAGTACCAGCATATCCATTGAATCAAAATCCAGCTCATCTATAACTTTATCGGCTTTTACCTCGATTCCATGGGATCCGGTAACCTGAAGTGACCCGGATACGGATACCATATCGATATTAAGTCCGGCTCTTCTGCAGAGATCAACTACAGTGAGAGCCTCTATTTCCTCGAATCCGTTTGCAAGAAAAATTGCTATGTTTGCCATAATTCATTCCTCCCCAAAAATCTAGTGTTTTATTGCACCGCTGTCAAAATAAGCGGCTCTTTCATCCAATATTTCTCCAAGCCCATTTTCCATTAGCCTGCCCTCTTCATACATTCTGTTTTCCTCAAAATCAAGGGCATTACAACATATCATATTATATGCATATTCAACCAGCATCTGATCCAGTTTGGTCTGATACTTTGACTCAGGCTCTAAAACCACATTGCTCTGCAAATAGAAATAATTGTCTGTGGTACAAACGTCGTAGAATTTCTCATACCACTCTTTGTCTGCCCAGTCAGAGCCATACGCCCATGTAGAAATCTGCTTTTCTCTGTCATCAGCAAAAAAGAGATTGTTCACTATACTGTAATCATACGGCGTGCCGGGATATTTATTCTCCTTAAGCTCATCACTTGAAGGATCCATGGGTGCTCCCTGATCTGTCAGCTTATGGTCCGGTGTATATGCAACATTCATTGCATTTTCAGGGTCAGCAAGCCAGTTAAGATACTTTACTGCCGCATCCACTTTATTTTTGCTTCTGTTGGGAACCATTATAAAAAGTCCCGTTGAAGGTTCCGATACATTCCTGTATCCGCCATCCGGAAGATCAAAGCACAGCACCGGGTCAAAACAGATCTTACCTTCATTTTTATTAAGCTCCTCAAAAAGACTAAAGGGAGAGGTGTTGTCATCCACAAAAAATCCAACTTTTCCGCTCCTTATATCTTCCATGTATTTTTCGTTATTCTTATCTGCAGCAAAATCAAGAGAAATAAGTCCGTCGTTATAGAGCTTGTTAAGTTCCTGAAGTCCAATGTTCGCCTCATCGGTAACAACGATGAATCTTTCTGAATACAAATAGGAATCTCTATCACTTATATCTGCGACATATGAGTTCACAAAACTGCTGTATGCTTTCTCAGAATTGATGGTTCCGCCCATCGCCCAGGGAATTACGTCCTCTACCCCGCCTGGATTCTGTTCTTTTACTGCATAAAGATATCTTATAAGTTCATCCTTGGTGGTAGGTTCTTCCATTCCAAGGGCTTCACACCAGTCTCTTCTGATATATGCTACGTGCCTTGGCATCACAAAGCCCCGGTGCTTGATTATTGCCGCCTGCAGTTCATTGTATTGTCCCATCTCCTGCAGCTCACCGATATTCTTCGTTATATCCTTGCCGTAATTTTTTACCGCTTCTGTGAGATCAGACACCTGGCCCTTTGTTGTCAGATTACCGAACAGTCCTTTGGAATATGTAAAAACTATATCCGGCGCATTCCCTTCATCCACCATCCGCTGAACAGTATCATCGGAATTCTCTCTTTTTACAGGAGTAAAATGAACTTCCACTCCGGTCTCTTTTTCAACCTGCTGTCTGATCCATACTGCCAGAGCATTGTTATCGTAGTCCACGCCCTCCGGCATATCTCCGCGGTCCCAGACCATACAGGTAATGTAGTTAGTATTGGCTTCATTGGGATCGAAGGTATCTTCGCCGCTGCCAAAAAGGCCGCAGCCCACACATGACGCTACGAGTACCGCCGAAAATAAAATACTTATGAATTTCTTAATGTAGCTTCCCCTCATAAAAGCCTCATTATTCTACGAAATGCTTGATTGTTGATTCGCCTATAAATAGTTCTCCCGGAAAAACGATATGTCTGTGACTGCTCCTGGACTCAATAATGTCAAACAGAAGCTTAACCGTCTCCCTGGAAATCTGATCCAGTGGCTGGCTTATGGTTGTAAGTCTGGGATTGGAATATCTTCCTATCTCCATTCCGTCAAAACCGCAGACACTGATATCTTCAGGGACTCTTAGTCCCGCATCCGCTATTGCTCTCATGGCACCTATTGCCAAAAGATCAGTAACGCAGAAAATTGCCGATATATCTTTTCCCGACTCAATAATTCTCTGAGTTGTCCTATAGCCATTCTCCACTGAGAAATGCTCCATGGTCTGATCTACATAGAAAATGTTTCCCTCATCAACAGGCATCTTCCTCATGACAAAAGCATCACGATATCCTTCAAGGCGAAGGTGTCCAACGGAGCGTCTTCCCATGGCCTCGGTTATGATGGCTATGTTGGTATGCCCAAGATTCATAAGATATTGAGTTATATGTCTTGCTTCAAGTCTGTCATCAACAGAAACCGTAGAATATTCTGCTGTGGAATTTTCTTCAAGGAGAGTAGCGCCTATCGTGGAGAAAACCGCAGGGATCTTAAGCTCCTGCAGCTTTTGCCTTGACTGCTCCGTACCGCCTCCAAGGAAAATAATTCCCCTTAAGCGCTTTTCATTTTCAAGCTCAAGAGCAACGTCCGCTTCATCCTCCTCCGCACCTGCATGTCTTAGGACAAGGGCATAATTCTGCCTGTCTATCTCCTTTTCAAGGATATCAATCATGGGTGTGAAAAAAGGATTGGTGATTCCCTTAATGACAACACCGATACACTTGGCATCGGTGCGCTTTAAATTTCTTGCACTGTCATTGGGAACATAGCCCGTCTCTTTGATAACAGAGAGAACCTTCTCCCTAGTTTTGGCGCTTACATCCACATGCCCGTTGATGACGCGGGAGACTGTACTGACGCCGACGCCTGACAGTCTCGCAACATCAACTATAGTAATCTTAGACATTTGCACATCTTCCGTAGGTCTTTGCCATATCCTTCATCTTCTCGGCAAGCTCGGGTGAAAGTGCGTCACCCTTCATGCGCCATGTCCAGTTATTACCAAGAGTGGAAGGAGTGTTGATTCTTGCTTCGCTTCCAAGCTCAAGATAATCCTGCATAGGGATTATGGCTGTATCAGACACGCTCATGAAAGTAGCTCTGATGAACTCCCAGGTCACATTCTTGTTAGACTTAAGGTTCAGATACTTCTTTGCAAAAGCCTTATCTGTTCTCGGAATAGTCTTGTACCATCCAAGTGTTGTGTCGTTATCATGAGTTCCTGTATAAACGATACTGTTCTTCACATAGTTGTGAGGCAGGTAATCGCTCTCTTCTCTTGCATCAAATGCAAACTGAAGGATCTTCATTCCGGGGAACCCTGTCTTTTTTACAAGGGCAATTACAGAAGGTGTAAGGTATCCAAGATCCTCAGCGATAACTCTGATATTGCCAAGTTCCTTCTTCATCACCTCAAAAAGCTTATAGCCGGGGCCCTTTACCCACTTACCGTTCTCAGCTGTGGGATCACCGTAAGGAATTGAATAATACTCATCAAAACCTCTGAAATGATCGATTCTGATAACGTCATAAAGCTTGTAGCAGCCGCGAATTCTTGCGATCCACCATTTAAAGCCTGTCTCTTCGTGATAGTCCCACTTATAGAGCGGGTTACCCCAAAGCTGACCTGTTCTTGAGAAAGCATCGGGCGGGCATCCTGCAACCGCAATCGGAAGATTCTTCTTATCCAACTGGAAAAGCTTGGGATTTGCCCATGTATCAGCGGAGTCAAAAGCCACGTAAATCGGAATATCACCGATAATATCTATACCTTTGCTGTTAGCATAAGCCTTAAGCTCAAACCACTGCTTCATGAACAGGAACTGGATGAACTTGTGAAGACCTATCTTGTCAGCATACTTCATCTTTGCTTCATCGAGATCCTTCTTTTTTCTAAGACGGATTCCCTCAGGCCACTCAACCCAGCTAAGGCCGTCGTAGCGCATCTTAAGGGACATGTAAAGAGCATAGTCCTCTATCCAGTCTGCGTTCTCTTTTACAAAAGCATCAAACTCCTTCTTGAGCTCAACCTTAGGCTTTTTCTTGCTATTTGCTGAAAGACCGCTGTTCACATAAGCTGTCTCCAAAACCACATAGCGGTTCTTGAAAAGACGCTCATAATCAACATGCTCCGGATCTGAACCAAAATTAACCTTCTCAAGATCTGCAGCCTTAAGATAGCCCTCCTCGACGAGCTTCTCAAGATCCACAAAATAGGGATTGCCTGCATAGGTTGAGAATGACTGATACGGAGAATCTCCGTAGCTTGTAGGTCCAAGAGGCAGAAGCTGCCAGTAACTCTGACCTGCGTCTGCAAGGAAATCTACATACTCGTATGCTTCCTTTGAAAATGTACCGATTCCGTACTTTGACGGAAGGCTGAAAATGGGCATAAGCACGCCGCATTTTCTTGTGTTCTTTACTTTCTTTGCCATTTCATTTTGTCCTTCTTATATATGTAAATTTAGTATTACCAAAAATTAGCACGCGAAAACTACAAAGACACTCTTAAATCGCCACCTGCCCATGATGACAGCATCTTTTTATAGTCCGTTGTCGCGAATACCCCAGATCAGATTTCTCCACTGCTCCATCTGCTCTGTGGTCATGAAACCGTTGGATGTTCCCATATAACCGATCTTGTAGGATGAGAACAAAAGCGCATTCTTAATAGCATTTACAGAATCGCCTGTCTCCTGATAGTAGTGAAGGAAGCATGCGAACAGCGCATTACCTGCACCGACAGTATTGACGATCTCATTAGTCTTAACTGTCTTATAATCGGCGATGAATTCACCTTTTTTATCAAACAGGATAACACCCTTTGAGCCGCGGCCCATGATGATGATCTCTGTTCCATAGGTCTTACTGATTCCTCTGATGAAATCGTAAGGATCCTCTTCAAGCTGATCGTCTGAAAAATAAAGGATAGAAGCTGCATCAAGGAACTCCCTGTTGTACTTCTCCTTCTCTCTGCAGAAATTACGAATATTTACAGCAAGCTTTTTGCCGTGCTCAGCAGCAGCTACAGCAAAAGGTCTGCAGAAGTTAGCATTTGCAAGAACCATCATGTCAGCCCATCCTGCAAGCGGAGCAAACATGGACATATCATAAACCTTATCACGCAGATCCTTGATATCCTCAAATATCTGCTTCTGTCTGTCCTTATCATAAAGGATGACGCAGTTAGGAGTTTCTTCCATCATCTGGACAACATAATTCGTTGATAACTGAATCTTATTTCCGGGCGGATTAAGCTCATCAATAGACCTGTCACGGCCGATGATGGACATGAATTCAACCTCATCTCCAAGCCACCTGAGCGCAAGGGATTCGTTGTAAGCATCTCCTCCAAGACCGGTATAGATAGAGTTGATCTCGGTAGTTAACGGAGCATAAGTTATCGGAACCTTGTCCACTCTGACAATCGTTTCAACCTGTGTGATACCAGCAACCACAAATTTTCCCATTTTGTGCCTCCTTAATTTCTCCGGAATACTCCGGCTATTAACGCTTTGGTAATCAGTCGTATGTCAAAACTCTTAGCATTTCCAGATATCTGATGACTTCCGCAAGGTAATCATCCGCTCTGAAATCTCCCTCCCTAAACCTGCCTTTCAGCACTCCTTCCTTGGTCATGCTCACTATATTCTCAACCAGCTCATAGTTGGCATTCTGCTTGAATCTTGTTATATCGCCTCTGTCCAGGATGTTTCTGATATTCGCCTCATAAGCCTCTCTTGCAGGGAGTATGGCTGTTGCGGCTTCGGGAGTATCTTCTCTTGCTGCACTGTATAAAAACAGCTGAATATAAGGATACTGCTTCATACAAGTTGCAAGTACCTTCTCTATTTCCTCCCTAATTGTGAAAAAGTCTGTCTCATCCTTGGAAATACCCGTGTTGATCTCAATATTAATTACACGAGTGCTGTAATCGTAGACGAATTGATATAACCCCAGCTTGGTTTCGAAATAATGAAAAATTAACCCCTTACTAATTCCGGCCATTCTCACGATATCATCAGTGCTCGCATGCATATAACCGCCAAGTGCGAATGCCTTAAGCGCTGCATTGATTATTCGGTCCTGCTTTTCTTTCTTTAAGTCAAAAAACTTTTCGTTCATTGAAAAAGGATCTCCTGTGATTGACCGGCTTAGTCCATTTAAATATAGCATTTTCTGGCATTTTTTTCAACGATTTAATCTCAGGTGCTTTTCTTATCTGACAATTTGTATTAAAATCAATTTATGTTCTGTTGTATTTTTTACAAATCCAAGCAGGGCTACATTATGAAGGGAGAATATATGTCTAAGCATTTTGGAAAAATAGTTCTTTTTGCAGCTGCTGCAGGCGCTGCCGCTGCAGGTGTTTATTATTATCTTACACAGAAGGATTCAGATTTTGATGATGACTTCGATGATTTTGAGGAATTTGATGAAGAGGATCTTGATGAAGATGAGCCTAAGAGTTCCATCGGACGTCACTATGTAAGCCTCAATTCTTCAGCTGCTGATGAGGATCTTGCAGACGAAGATGATGATTCTGAAGATAGCGAACCCGTTAAAACAGAAGAGTTCTTCGATGATGAAGACGATGATATAAATGATCTCAAGAAGATGGACGGCGCACTTTGATTTACCCAATATGAGATTTTTATGACCCGCAGGATTATCTTGATCCCGCGGGTCTTTTTATAGTCATCTGTAACTTCCGTTAACTCTTTTGAACTCTTTCTTATATTCGTACATCCGCTGGTCAGCTCTTTTTAGTACTTCCTCAACTGACTTGTCAAGCAATGGATCAAAGATTGCAAGTCCATAAGAAGCCGAGTACCTGTAGTACGGTTCTACTTCCTTATTGCTGTAAGCAGCTGTGAAAGCCTCCTCCATATCTTCTACAAGTTCCATCCTGGTATCATAATCAGCATCCTTTAGAATGACAACAAATTCATCCCCGCCAATTCGAAATACCGGCGATCTCTTGAAAGCGTTGCATACAATGCTGCAACACCCCTTTATATATTCATCGCCCAGCTCGTGGCCATAAGTATCATTCACATACTTAAGATTATTCACGTCAATCATCGCGAAGCCAAAACAAAACAGCCTTTTCTTATCAACATCTTCCTTCAACTTAGCTATGACGCCATTGTAGGCCGTTTTACTGCCAACGGAAGTCAGGGCGTCCTTGTAGGCCGTTTCGCTTATTTCTTCTATCTCATTCTTGGCCCTGTTGAAGTTGGACACATAATAAGCACTGTCCTTAAGCGAAAGAAGCAGAGCGTTATACAGCTCATCTATCTCATTATTCAGATGAATGTTCAGTGATTCGAATCCGTTTAGGTTATCGAACCTGTCTTTGTCTGTATCAAACTTAAAGGACTGGATACAGCTTGTCATCTTTTCAAGGGGTCTGAACAGAATTACAGAGAGCAGGATATTTACACATATGATAACAGCAAGTATTACAACCGTTATTACCACCAACAGCTCAATAATAAACTGGATTCCTTTTCCGTACAGCTCATTGAGAGAGAAATCAACACCCATACTGCATATATAATTACCTTCGCTGTCCATTATCGGCTTGATATACGCAAGGAACGTCACTTCCCGCTCGCCTATCCGATTCTTTTCAAATACACATTCCTGACCGGAAATCATTCGGTCATAGACAGCGGCGGTCTCTTCGCCTGCTAGATAAGTATTTCCAACCGTGGCGCTAGATCCATAGAGCGTACTGTTCTCGCCTGTCTCAATCATATCCACGATCACAAGACCGTTTAGCGGACCATCTTCTTTATCCTTGTAAAACTTATATATGTATATGTGTTTTACATCAAGGTAGCTGTCCATAATGAGCTTATAATGCTCAATAAGATCTTTATACTCGTCAGAGGAATAATTATTCTCCATATAATAATCTATCTTCTGGACATCAAAGTTCTCAGCCATAAGCATAGTTATGCCTTGTGCCATCTTAACGTGCTTCTCCACGTTTATTTCTTCGTATCTCTTATATGAAATACCGATTATCGATGAACCCAATATCAGAAGGCTCAAAATAATGATAGATGGTATGCGGTATTTGAGGCTCATGTACTTTTTCAAAATCCGCTTCATAAAATACCCTCGACTGCTAACTCCCTGTGGCAATCCCTTTGCCAGTCAAAATAGGCAACTGCTACTATAATTATCTCATTATTTTACATGGATAAAAATTAAAAAAAAGTAAAAAATGTAAAGTCTCTATTGCTTACCAGGACTGGGGTTACAGCATTAAACTAATGTCTGAATCGCAAAGAAAAAGAGGATATCAGATCTCCGACATCCTCTTGGATTCTTTTTGTTGTCCGGGCCAAGGTTAACTTAATGATATAATCCCGGTCTTTTCTATGTTTTATGCCTGTGCGGGAGGATTGTTTTTCATATCCTCTGCAATCTTTTCCTTAAGGTCTTTTGCCTTCTCCTTAAGACGGGAGTTAGCTGTTCTTGAAAGAATGATATTTCCTACCATCTTATTGGCCATGTCATAATCCTTGACCTCAAGACCAATGGCAGCCATGAGGTAATCCAGTGTAAGCTCATCCATTCCTGCGATTGGCGGAGTCTCGCTCTGTCTTGCAATTACGAAGCCATCAAGAGCCTTCTTAAGAAGCTCAAGCTCTTCAGCCTTATTGGCCTTCTGCTTCTCTTCATAGCCCTCTGTAGCCGGATCCATGTGCTCATTCTCACCACGGATAAGCCATGCCATCTTAAGACACAGATAAGCCTTCTCGGAATTCTTGGACTTCTTTACCATAGCAGTAGCAATGGCGAGCTCATATCTCATTCTTGCTTCTTCATAGGTGTAGGTCACTTTGCCAAATTCATGCTT
>JAEEGL011763928.1_pt1 | contig 15907 bp, 18 predicted proteins | sample 9134231 | NCBI WGS metagenome assembly JAEEGL01 (sample SAMN16246548, study PRJNA631951) | gut metagenome | biome: gut microbiome; feature: rumen; material: fiber-attached | host: Bos | place: Iran: Karaj | collected 2018-10 | reverse complement strand
GAGGTTCGCGCCTTTCCCTCCCGCGGATGGGATGTCTTCTTTTCTGATTTCTTCAAACAGCCGGATGTATTTTGACATAACAAGCCTCCCGTTTTTTCCTGTCATTCCCGTATCAGATATTTCCGCCATGCACGCGTTCCTATGACAAGAGACAGGCAAAGCGCCGCAAGGCTCGCAGCCGGGCGGCACCACACCAGTCCGTCCATCCCGAAGAGCCGCGGCAGGATCAGAACGGACGGGATGAGAAACAGTCCGTTTTCCGAGACCGTGACCAGTGTGGCCTGCCCGAACCGTCCGATATTCTGCAGGAACATGCCGCAGAGGACGTAGTAACCCATAAACGGCAGGACAACACACTGCGCGCGGATCAGCCTCTTTGCCAGCGCGATGACTTCCTCTTCCTGCGTAAAACCTGCGGAGAGCGTACCGGCCAATGACCACAGGATCACGACGGAGACCGCCAGAAAGACCGTGACCGTCACCAGGGTGAGTTTGAACGCCGTCCTGATACGGTCATACTTCTCTGCGCCGTAGTTGATGGCGCAGACCGGCTGAAAGCCCTGTCCGAAGCCAATGACCAGCGCATAGGCGATGTAGGATATGCGCAGGGCGATCGTGAGCGCCGCGATGGCATAACTGCCGAATGCGCCCGCTGCGTGATTGAGCAGAACGGACGAAATACTGCTGATGCCCTGTCTGCAGAAATTCGGAGCTCCGCCCGTGAGGATCTCCCGGATGTGCTTCACATCCAAAATGGCCTTTCTTAAGTCGATCCCGATGTTCCCGTTCCTTTTTGTCGCGGTATACAGCACGATGACGCCGCTGATCTGCCCGGCCATGCTTGCCAGTGCCGCACCGGCGACATCCAGGTGAAACACCAGGATCAGGACCGGATCCAGTACCATGTTGAGGATCATCCCGACCAGCAGGCCGGACATGCTTTCTTTCCCGGATCCCGCAAGGCGCAGCTGATTGTAGAGGACATTGGATACCAGCATGAACGGGACGGTCAGGATCGTGATCCTGAGATACCGGACCGTGGCATCGAAGAGTTCCCCCGCTCCCGCCCCGAGGAGCCGCGCCAGCTGCCCGGTAAGCGGCAGTCCCGCCGCCATGATCAGGATTCCTGTCAGGATCGCGAGCAGCACGCCGGTTGCCGCCATCCGTTCCGCGGAATCAATGTCTTTTTTCCCGAGACAGCGCGAAATGTAGTTGCCGCTGCCGTATCCGAACCAGAAACCGATCGCCTGGATCACGGACACAAAGGAGAATACGATCCCCACGGAGGCGGTCAGCGACACATTGTTCAACTGACCGACAAAGAACGTGTCCGTCATCGAATAGACCGTGCCGACGATCATCCCGACCATGGAGGGGATCGCCATCCGCACGAGCAGCGGATAGACCGCGTCGCCGGTCAGTCTCCGAATCTTCTCTTCCTGTTTTATCCTGTCATCCGTCATCGTTGTTCATTCGTCAGAAAGACGCGTATTGCTACGCGTCTTTCCATCAGGTAGGAGATAGTGGCATATGGGCCACATGCGCGATATGGCAAGTACCGCGTTTAGCATATGCTAACAAAATGATGTTAGCATATGCTCACAAGAAATGCAAGTACTTTTTTCATTTGTTTTCAGATGCCGGAGTTACGCTGTCGATCCAGTCACAGATCGTGTCGAGCACGAGCTTTCCGTTGCCGACATTGCAGTGGTTCTGCGCCTCCTCCTTGTCGGTAAAGAGGCGGAAGGTGAGCGACCGCACATTGGTGAGCATATTGATCTCACGCCCGATCAGACGGTAATCAATGAAATGATCTTTATTGGCCCCCAGGATCAGCACATCCTGCGTGATCTGCTCCGCAACGGGTGCCAGGTCGTACAGTTTCAGTTTCTTCGCGTAGCCGTAGGCATCCGGTGCCTCATAGGCGTAACACCCGTGGCGGATCCCCCAGTCGATGATCGGGGATTTCTTTGCCTTCTTCCCGAATACAAAATTGAGCAGTCCCTTTGCATGCAGCTTCATGAACAGGTGAAACGCTCTTTGCACAGGCGTCGGCTGCATGCTCACCAGGATATCCTGAAAACACGGGAAGACCGACCAGGCCACCACTCTTCTGATCCGTTTGTCAAACGCGGCAGCCCTCGGAGCCAGATATCCGCCGAGGGAGATCCCGATGATCGTCACATCATCGAGATGAAAATGATCCAGGACCGCGCCGGTCGGCTTCTCCCATTCATGGGTGAAATGCTTCCCCTGGACGCGCATGACGCCGCCCTGGCCGGGTCCCTCAAACATATAGACCTCATAGCCTTTTTCCTGCAGATAAAGGACGGAGAAAAGAAATTCCTCAAAGTAACTGTCATTGCCGCCGTGGAGCACGATCGTTCCCCTGCTCTCCACGGCCGGGATGACATGCATCACCGGGAGCTTCACGTCTTCAAACGGGACTTCCAGTCTCTCGATCCGCTTATGCTCCCCTTCGAAATAGTCCGCATAGTACTCGTCAAAAAGTCTCGCGGCCTTTTCGTAATATTTCTTCTTGTCGGGATCTCCGTCATACATGAAGAATTCGCTCATCCGATAATAGGCGATGGCGTTCCCGGTCCTGCCTTCTTCCATCGCCGTATCGCCCAGAGCGATCAGTTCTCTCTTCCAGTCCGCGCTGTCATGGATCCTGCGTGAGATCTTTTCCACATCCTCAAGTCTCCCGCCGTCCCAGTTGATCACGCGGTTTAACTGGTAATTGAAATTGGGTTCGTCATTCAGATCATAGACACCCTTTTTCAGTACGACCGGTTGTGTGACATCGTATTTTTCCATTGCTTATACCTGTCCTGCGATTTACGGATCGGATGCGGGAGCGAGCACAGTCATGTAATATCTGTGCAGGCATTCATAGGTCTCATCACTGATGGAATGCTCCATCATACAGGCATCTTTATCGGCGTTGTTTTCGCTCACGCCGATGCTTTTCAGCAATCGTGACAGCAGAAGATGCTTGTTGTAGATCTTTTCGGCGATGGCTTTGCCGATCTCGGTAAAAAAGATGCAGCCATCCTCATTGAAATAGATCATGTTCTCCTGCCGGAGTTTTTTCATTGCAACACAGACACTGGGCTTTGATACGCCCAGTTCCTTGGCCACATCGACCGATCTCACCTTCCCTTTCTTCTTGTGAAGGATCCATATGCCCCTCATATAATTTACCGATGAACTGCTCTTTGTCATTTCAAATCCCCGTATTGTATGCCGGACAGCATGATCATCCGGGCAAAAGCTCTGTCATACTCTTTAACCCCAGTGCAACCGTTGAACCGTTGTGAAGCATGGCGGAGGTCGACGGAGGCAGAAGCCCCGCGATCCCCAGGAGAATGAGTGCCGAATTGAAGCCGACGATGGTCCTGTAATTGAACCGGATCCGTTTCATCAAGAGCGTACTGAGTTTGCGCAGGATCACGATGCTTTCGAGATCCTCCGAGTCGATCGTGATATCCGCGATCTGTCTCGCGATCTCGGCACCTTCGCTGATCGCGATCCCCGCGTCAGCCGCGGACAGTGCCGGCGAATCATTGATCCCGTCTCCTACCATAATCACATGCGCGCCGGCCGCTTTCACTTTCCCGACATAAGCTGCTTTATCCTCCGGCAGGACTTCCGCGTAATACTCATCGATCCCTGCACTTGCTGCGATCGCTGCAGCCGTGCGTTCACTGTCACCGGTCATCATAACGATGTGCGCAAATCCCTGTTCCTTCAGTCCGGCGACTACTTCGGCACATTCCGCGCGCATCGGGTCTTCGATCAGGATGACCGCCGCCAGACTTCCCTCTTTTGCAAAGTACAGATGGGAGTATTCCGCCGGCAGGCTGTCGAAGAGTTCCTTCTTCTCCTCCGGTATGCTTACGTTCTCATCCTCGAACACAAAATGATAACTGCCGATCACGACCCTGCTGCCGCCGATATGTGAAGCGATACCGTGTGCGACGATATATTCGGCCTTTGTATGCATCTCGTCATGAAGAAGCCCTTTATCCGCCGCGGCATCCACGACCGCGCGCGCGACCGAATGCGGGAAATGCTCCTCCAGGCACGCCGCCTGTCGCAGAAGTTCGTCCTCCGGCTCTCCGTTAAATGAGATCACCTCTTTCACGGTCGGACATGCCTTTGTCAATGTTCCGGTCTTATCAAAGATGATGGTATCCGCATCGGCTACGGCCTCCAGGAATCTTCCTCCCTTGACCGTGATGCCGTATTCCGTGGCTTCCCGGATGGCGGACAGCACCGACAGCGGCATCGCCATCTTAAGAGCACAGGAATAGTCCACCATGAGCACTGACACCGCTTTCGTCACATTGCGGCCAAACAGCCAGGTGACGGCAGCTGCCGCCAGTGTATACGGGACCAGCCTGTCGGCGAGCCGCTCCGCCCTACTCTCCAGTGAGGATTTCAATTTCTCCGATTCCTCGATCATCTTCACGATCTTGTCGAAGCGGCCGCAACCCTCCGATTGCGTGACCGTGACGGTGATCTCTCCTTCCTCCACCACGGTACCGGCAAAGACCGCGGAGCCCTCGCATTTGCGCACCGCCGCGGATTCACCGGTCATGGAGGCCTGATTGACCATTGCTTCGCCTCCGGATACCTCGCCGTCAAACGGGATCATATTCCCCATCCGCACGACGACCCGGTCACCGCGGACGATCCGCGAAGAATCCGTCAACACTTCTCCCTCATCGGTCTGAAGCCATACCTGTTCGACATTCAATGACATCCGTCTGGCCAGATCATCCACTGACCGTTTGTGTGTCCATTCCTCCAGTGTATCGCCGAGCCCCAGCAGGAACATCACATTGGAGGCGGTCCTGTAGTCTCCGATGAGCATTGCGGCAGAGATGGCGATCGCGTCGAGCAGTTCCACCTGCAGACGCCTGTTTCTGATCGTCCTGAACCCACGCAGGATATATTTCACGGCTTTTATCCCGTCCCAGACCAGCCGTACACGGAACGGCAAAAGAAGACTTTTCCCGTAATGCATCAGGATCGATCCGACGATCCTGTCGCTGTATGCAGCCGATGCTTCCCTGCCGGAACTTTCAAAAACCCGCTCCGGGACGTTCGTGCTCTCAAATGAAAATCCTTTCAGGATCTCCAGTATCCGCGCCCGGTCGCCCTCATAGAAGATCACCGCATCCGCCGTCCGCTCATGGACTTGCGCCTTAAGGACCTCCGGAAAACTCTGCAGATAATAATCCAGCGTATCCGCCTCCCGGAAGGTCATGCGCCTCATCGCGAAATGGACCCGGATCCTCGAACGGATCTCGTGTTTGATCGAATATTTCATATCTGTTTCACCGTATTTCCGATCCTTACGGTCACTCCCCGTCCTCTTCAGACTTTTCCTTTGCAGCCCTCTCTTCGTTGATCTCCTTTGCTTCCTCGTAGATATCGGAGCAGTTCTCGCGGAGAACGGTTACCTGATCGAGCACGGAGTCCTTGGCTCTGAGTACGCCGGCCGTGCAGCGGGTGTATACCTTTTTTGCGTCCTTTGAGGACAGGAGTTTGACTCCCTCCAGTCCGAACAGAGTTCCCAGTGCAAAAATGCCGATCTTTTTCCAGTTCATGTCTGACCCCCTTTATTTACTTCCCACATCTGTCCCATGTTCCTGAAACCGCCCTGCGGCATACAGCTTTTGCAGACCTTTCCTCCGCTGCCGGAGGTACAGCCGGTGCAGCCGTGGCAGGTGGCCTGCGTTCCGATCACCCGACGGATCATACCGGTGTGTTCGAGGTATTCGATCATCCGGAGCACATCCGCGATGCTTGTGTCCAGCTCCTGTGCGAGCATGGGGATGGTCCTTGCGTGACCATCCCCGAGAAGTTCCAATAAACTCTTTAACTTGTTTTCCATCGTGCCTTACCAGATCAGCAAGCCGATATGATAGACGATCGTCGAGATGAGCAGGGCGCCCACCGTGTAGTAGACCGCGATCCTGGCCGTCCACTTCGCGGATGCCGTCTCCTGATAGGTTGCGGCGAGTGCGACCACGCAGGGCATGTTAAAGGTGATCGCAAAGATGAACGCGAGCGCCTCCGGCTTCGTGACATTGGCCAGGAGCAGTTCGCTTAAGTTGGCTGCCGTACCGGCGCCGCTCATCGCATCCGAGAACGCGTTGTAGAAAGAGCCGTCTGTGAAGAGAGCACTGATCACACCGAGCGCGCCTTCCTTACCTACGGAAGAAGCGATGAACGCCATGAACAGCTGCCAGCCCATGCCGAACACTCTGGTGACGGGCTCGATCGCTTTTCCGAAACGATAGAGGATCGGATCCGATCCGGGGATAAACGAATAGGAGAGCAGCCAGAATACCGCGCAGACCAGCAGCACGACCTTGGTGACCCTGAAGAAGGTATCCTTCGTGCGCCCGAGAACATAACGAAGCAGCGCTCCCCACTTCGGCCTGTGGTAAGGCGGCAGCTCCATGATCATCCCGCAGCGGTCCTGCGTCTTTACGAGTGTCCTGCCAAAGATCTTTGCCGTGATCCACATATGCAGGATCATGGTCGCCAGGATCGCCACGATCACGAGCACGGCTCCGGGCCCGAAGAAGAGCGTCGAGAGCATCGGGATGACCGACCACGCGGCACCGCAGGGAACCGCCCAGGCCAGTGCGATCGTCAGCACCTTCTGTCCCCAGTTGTCGATCACACGCGCGCCGGCGGCACCGCCCATGGTGCAGCCGAAGCTCACGAGGAACGGCATCACGGATTTGCCCTGCAGACCGAGTTTCGCCATGGTATTGTCAAACACGTAGGAGATCCGTGCCATGACGCCGACTTCCTCCAGCAAGCCGAACACCAGGAGCACGCCGAACACAAAGCCCAGCATCTGGAAGATATACGCAAACGACTGGATCACCACATTACATACAAGCGTGATGAGAATATCGCTGACGCCGGCAGATAAAAGAGCGGCAGCCACGGGGGCTTTCAGTGCGCCGAAGGCCATGCCGACGCCCATCAGGGGAAGGGCCGGAATGAACGAACCGATGAGCCCGAGAAGGATCGTGAGGATGACCGCCGGTTTCCCCCATACGGGATGCAGGAAGATCCGGTCCAGCTTCCCGATCGTGATCCTTTCCTCCTTTTCGGTCTGGATCCCCTCCAGCAGCCCGTCGATCCAGGCGAACTTGCTGTTGCCGGTTGAGAGCGCCCCGCCGGCGCTGCGGCGGATCTGATCCAGTTTCTCCCCCGCTTCCAGAGACAGTGCTCTTTTTAACTCCGTGATGACCGGCTTGTCATTTTCGATCGCTTTGACGGAAAGCCACATGGAAGAGAAGTTCCCGACACTCCCCTCGGGGATCAGTTCCTTCAGTTCCCGGTATCCCTCGATCTTATCCAGTTCCAGATCCAGACCGGCGATATTGATCACGCTCTTATCCCGTATCGCGCGGTCCATGGCGGCGTAGAACGCATCGTATTTTTTGTTGTCCGTCGCCGAGAGCTGCACGACGGGGATCCCGAGTTTTTCCTCCAGTGCCTTCACATCGACCGATTTCCCCTGTTCCTCGGCCACATCAGCCATGTTCAGGACCAGGAAGCTCGGCACATTGACGCCGGCATAATCCGCCATCATATACAGACTTCTCTCCAGCTGGGAACTGTCCGCCAGGATGCAGACCACATCCGCCTTGCCGGACGCGATGAAATCGCGCGTGATCACCTCCTCGTCGGAATTGGCGGTGAGGCTGTAGGATCCCGGAAGATCCGCCACCGCATATTCTTTTCCGTTGCGGGAAAAGGTCCCTTCTTTCTTTTCCACTGTTTTGCCCGGCCAGTTGCCCACATGCTGCCTGAGTCCGGTCAGCGCGTTAAAGACCGTTGACTTGCCTGAATTGGGCTGCCCGAGCAGTGCGATCGTTGCTGTCATGCGCTCACCTCCGTCACTTCGATCTGTTTGCATTCCGTCCTGTTTAAAGCGATCATGGTGTCTCTCGAATACACCAGCATGGGACGGTTCTTGTCGTTGCGGATCACGGTCAGTCTGCAGCCCGGTGTGATCCCGATCGACGTGATCCTGCTCTGGAACCGCTCATCCCCTTTGATCGCATGTACTCTTGTCTCTCTGTTTGCCTTCACTTCGTTTAAACTCATCTTTTTCCTCCCTGTTGCTCACTGTATGGATATAACCTCGTACCCCAGATCCGTCACCGCCTTTGTGAGGATGTCATCGCTCACCTCTTTGCCGTAACTGATGACAGCCTGTTTCCTGCGGCCGTTCACCCGTGCACTGATCCCGTCGATGGAATTCAGCACATTCTGCACCCGCGTATAGCAGTGTTCACAGCGCATCCCGTCGATCCGCATCACCTTTTTCCCTATGACACGATCAAGCTTTCGCGGCTTTGTCTTCACATCCGCCCCGCCTCCTCCGCAGCAGGCTCCCTGCCCTTTGAAATGCGGGATCGCGTTTTTGATCGCAAAAAAGAGCACGACTGCGAGTATGACGATGATGATGAGATTGGAGATCATGACAGAATACTCCCGATATCGACAGATCAGTTATGTGAGATCTGCCCCTGTGCGTTATGAGTTTGAGAACATCCGATGTTCTTCCTCGGACAGCTTGCGGCCATGGGGCAGCCAATGCAGTGGCTGCCCCGCCTCTTTTCTTTATAGATGTAGGCGCAGGCTCCCGATATAAGGAGAATGAGTACTGCGATGATAATGATGTTGGAGAGCACTGCGCCCATATCTAATCCCTCCCGGTAATGCGCCGTTTCAGTCGAGCTGGTATTCCGCCGCCATCTTTTTCTGGTTGCTCTTAATGCAGGCAAAGATGATCCCCGCGAAGCAGGCGATCGCGATCAGTCCGGGGATGAAGCCGGCTCCGACCGTACCCGCCGTGAACAGCGTACCGAACTGATAGACCAGGAATCCGACCGTAAATCCGGAAGCGAGCTGCAGGCCGATCGCTCCCCACAGCCATTTCGCCGACTTCATCTCGGAATTCATGGCGCCGAGTGCCGCAAAGCAGGGCGGCGTGTAGAGGTTGAACATCAGATAGGCAAGTGCCGCAACCTTGGTGATGCCCATTACTGCCGCTACCGCATTGCCTTCACCGATCAGTTCCAGTTCCTCCGTATCGATCAGATTGGAGATCGCGTAGACCGTTGCGATGGTACCGACGACATTCTCCTTGGCAATGAAACCCGTGATCGCCGCTGCCGCGAGCTGCCAGGAAGCGATACCCACGACCGGGACCAGGAGCCAGGAGAACGGACCCGCGACGCTTGCCAGAATGGACGTATCCTCCATCCCCTCCTCGACAGCCTGGAACTGCCAGTTAAAGGTCTGCATGATCTGCACCACCGTATTGCACACCAGGATCACGGTTCCCGCCTTGACGATGTAGGCCTTACCGCGCTCAAGCATGCTCTTTAACGCAAACACGAGACTCGGCACTTTGTATTCGGGCAGCTCGATGATGAAGAAGCTCTTCCTGTACTTCATGCCCGTGATCGCTTTGATGAGCAGCGCACCCAGCAGGATCAGCACAATGCCCAGCATATAGCAGACAAAACTCACCCATCTGGATTCCGGGAAGAACGCGCCGGCAAAGAGTGCGATGACCGGAAGCTTCGCGCCGCAGGGCATAAAGGTCGCGAGCATCGCGGTGGATCTGCGCTCTCTTTCGTTGCGGATCGTCCGGCAGGCCATGATCGCGGGGATGCCGCAGCCCGTGCCGATGATCATCGGGATGACCGACTTGCCGGAGAGACCGACCTTCTTAAAGATCGGATCGAGCACGACGGTCGCTCTGGACATATACCCGCAATCCTCGAGCAGTGCGATCAGGAAATACATCACCATGACAAGCGGCAGGAAGCCGACGACGGCGCCAACACCGCCGATGATGCCGTCGATCAGGAGCGCGTAGAGAAGCGGATTCGCATCGCCCAGCTGCTCGCCGGCCCACCCCTGGAAGGCCTCGATCCATCCGGCCAGGATATCCGCCAGCCACGTCCCGACCGTTGTCTGACTGATGTAGAAGACGAGGAACATGATAAACGCAAAGATCACGATCCCCAGGACCGGATTGGTCACGATCTTATCGATCGCGTCTCCGGCGTTGCGGTCCTTCGTAAAGACCTTTCTCTTCTCGGTCTCCTTCACGATCCCGTTGACAAAATCAAACCGCTTGCGGTCCGCGGCTTCCACCGCGTTCTTGTCCTGCAGATCGATATGCCCCTGATGATAGGGAGCCTTCTGTCCCTTGCCCTCAAGAGCGGCCGCCGCACTGACGGCTTCTTTGATCCCCTTGTCCGAAGTGGACACCGTGTAGACGACCGGGCAGCCGAGTTTCTCGGAAAGCTTCTCCGCATCGATCTTGTTGCCCTTCTTATCGTTGACATCACTCTTGTTGAGTGCCACAACGACCGGGATCCCCAGCTCCAGCAGCTGCGTGGTGAAGAACAGGCTCCTGCTCAGGTTCGTCGCATCCACGATGTTGATGATCGCATCCGGATGCTCATTCTTCACGTAACCGCTCGTGATGCTCTCCTCCGACGTGAAGGGCGACATGGAATAGGCGCCGGGCAGATCAACGGCGATCAGTTCCTTGCCGCTGTCGTTATACTTATCCTTGATGCGGCTTTCCTTGCGGTCCACCGTCACGCCGGCCCAGTTGCCGATCTTCTCGTTTCTTCCCGTCAGCGCGTTGTACATGGTCGTCTTCCCGCTGTTGGGATTTCCCGTCAGTGCGATTCTCATTGCTTTTTCTCCTTCCTCGTTGATGATATGTAAAGATTTTTGATAACTTCTCAGATGCGGATCGCCGCGCCCAGCTCGGGATCGATATTGTAGCGCGCGTCCTTGATCGATACCACGAGGTTTTTCCTCCTGTCCACAACGGTGATCTTTTCCCCGCTGTAACAACCCAGCGAAAAGAGGAAGCTTTCCATCTCCTCATCCCCGCCGGTATCCACCTCCGTGATCCCGTATTCCTTTCCGATCTCTGCCTCATTCAGATTCATTTTCTCTGCCTTTCATCGTGAAAATGTTTGCGTATGCTAACTGCGTGTCAGAAAAAATCGGTTAGCATTTCCTAACCATCAGCCATTATATTTAGCATATGCTAACATGTCAAGTTCTTTTTTCCGTAAAACCAAACAATTTATGAATTTTCTGCCCAAAGGTTGTTAGGATGGTCCTCTTGTGGTAATCTGTTGCTAACGCATGAAGGGAAAGGGGGAGTTACCCATGGCATTACAGGAATCCGGTGAGATGTATCTGGAGACGATCTATATCCTGTCACAGCAGAAAGCGGATGTCCGCTCGGTGGATGTCGCAGACTATATGAATTTTTCGAAACCGTCCGTCTGCCGCGCGATGGGATTACTGAAAGAGGAAGGGCTCCTGAAGAAAGACACGGGAAATTCCCTGAAACTGACAGAGGCCGGCGAGATCCTGGCCAAGCGGATCTATGAGCGGCATACGGTGCTCACCACCCTGTTCATGAATCTCGGTGTCGATGAGAAGACCGCGACAGAGGATGCCTGCCGCATCGAGCATTATATCAGTGACAAGACCTTTGAAGCGGTAAAGCGCCATATGGCGCGATACGGGCATTCCGTTTAGTTTTTGCTCCCGGAGATCTGCATGGCGTTCTGCCATTTGGAGGTCTCGAAGAAACGGTCGATCGCAGCGACGATCTCCGACTGCTGCATGGATTTCAGCAGGTATCCCTGCGGCTTTAAACTCATAACCTGCATCACCGTGGCGCGATCCGCCTTGCCCGTGAGGAAAATGACCGGGATATCCTCGGAATCCGGTTCGCTCCGGATCATTTCCAGCACCTGCGACCCCGTCGTGACTGGCATGTCATAGTCCATGAGGATCAGATCCGGCCGGTGTCCTGTGAGATACTTGATCGCCTGGATCCCGGATTTGACCACAGTGACCTGATATTTCCCCAGCAGCCATCTCCGCATCATCTTGAGAAAGGTCGTATCGTCATCCACGATCAGGATCTCTTTCGCCTTTTTCTGCTCCGTGATCTTTTCGGCATCGCTGACGATCTCCGCGATCAGTTTTTTCACATCAAACGGCCGGATGAATTCCGCCCGGACGAGTTCCTGCGGGATCAGTTCCTCCGCCGGCTCCAGTGCATCCGGGGATCCGGCCAGATAGAGCGTCATGGCGTCATCCGCGCAGATATCCTTGATATAAACCAGCACATCCGCCATGTCCGTGAGTTCCTCGTCGCCGTACAGGAGCAGCATGTCCGCTTCTCCCTTGAGCTTCTCTATGCTCCTGACCACAGGTTCCGTGCAGGTGCAGCGGACACCCGCCTCCTCAAGTCCGTTGACGATCGAATCGATGAGAAAAGATTTTCCGCGGTTTATCAGCAGCAATCTGCAATTCATCCTTGTCCGTTCCTTTCCCCGTGTGTAACCCGGCGGCCGCGCATGCGGTAAGCGTATGAATTGTATCATAAATGCCCGCTCTTATCAATGAAGCCCTTGAACATGCCGTTCTCTGGCATGCGGCGCCGGGCTGTGCTATAATTTCGATACTTCCAAAACAACAAATGACAGGTACGGAGGATCGATTGAACGATACGGCAGGAAAAACAGCGGATTTCACGGCACCGGAGGCCAGAGTGCTCCTGGTCGACGATATGCCGATCAATCTCGCGGTCACCGAAGAACTTCTGAAACCGCTTCAGATGCAGATCGAATTCGCCTCCGACGGCCGGGAAGCCCTGGAAAAGATCCGGCAGGAACATTTTGATCTGGTGTTCATGGACCACAGGATGCCTGTAATGGATGGCGTCGAAGCCGTCACGAAGCTCCGGAAGCAGGAGGCGTACCGCGGCCTCCCGGTGGTGGCACTCACGGGCAGCACGGATCCCGGGGAACTCTCGCTCTTTGAACGCTGCGGCTTCAACGGCATCATCCGTAAGCCCGTCGACCCGGATGAGATCCGCGCCATGACCGGCGCGCTCCTCCCCGCCGGGCTGATCCGCCCTGCCGCGACACCGCCCGGACCGGAGGATCAGACTGAACTGCAGCTGAACATCCCGGGGATCGACCCGGAAGCCGCGCTCAAAGACGCCGGATCCGCCCGTTTCCTCAGGGAACTGCTCGGCGACGTCTATCTCATCATCGATGAAAAGTGCAACCTGATCGAAAGCCTCCTGTCGGCGCAGGATATCAGGGCCTACACGACGCAGGTGCACGCACTGAAGACCACCTGCGGCATGATCGGCGCCACGGAACTGTCAGACGGATTTTCCCGTCTTGAACAGGCGGGAATGAACGGCGACCCGGACCGGATCAGAGAAGACACACCTGCCGTACTCGCGGAGTTCCGGGCATTAAAGCCTTATCTCGAGCCCTATGCCCCCGCAGACCGCGTACCTCAGCAGGAATTTGACCGGGACACGATCCTGCAGCTGCTCCGGGAACTGTCCGATGCACTCAGGGATTACGAACTCACCGACGCCGAAGCCTGCATGGAACAGATCGCTTCCTGCCGCTTCGGCGATGATCTGCTGCCGCTCATCCGGCAGCTTGAGAAACTGATATCGGATCTGGATTACGAGGAGGCAGCCCTTCAGGCCGGGACAGTGCTCGCGGCATTACAGGCTGCCGGAGACTCTTCCGTCTGATCTCCCCCTGCCGCTTATGAAATGTGATAGACCGGTGCCCTCCTGCAGGCCGTGATGATCCGCATCAGGGCCGAATAGGCCACCCCGGCGCAATAGATGTTGACTGCTGTTCTCGCGCTGCCGATGAACAGGAGACAGCAGAGCGCCATCGCGATATCCACGATACCGTGCGTCAGCTTCAGTTTATAGTGACGGAAGCCCTGCAGACCGGTCTCCCGTGCCCGGAGAACTTCCACCAGTCCGGAAAAGGCATGGATCGCTGCCAGATAGATCAGGATATAGACCCGCGGCACATCATTGATCGACCATGTGAAGAGTCCGATCTCGAGCAGGATCACGCCCTTGTATAACATGGTCTTGCCGCCGACCATGTATCTCGCCATGGTGAAATAGTAAAAGAGAGTGCCCACACCGGATGCCAGGATGCTGATCGCGAGAAACGTCACGACGAACAGAAAGGATTCCGCCCCGTAATACAGCATGACGGCCGCGACCATCAGCATCACCAGAGCGACAAAGATATTTCTGACACGCTGAAGCTTCGTCATATCACTCCTCCGCCTTCTTCTTTTTCCGGCGCGGGAAACCGGCCAGGATATTGCCGGAGCGGATGATCTCCTCTGTCACCATCCCCTTGTGCGCGACGGCACCGGCGATGAAATGTCCGAGAAAGGTGTCTGCCTTCTCCTCCCCGGGAGCGGAAGTATATTCCTCCCGGTACCGGTTCGCGTCGAAGTCTTCGATCGCTTTGCCCGAGAGTTCCTCTCCGAAGTTCTTCCAGTCATCCGACGCGAGCAGCCGGCGCTTTCTCAGGATCTCTTCGATGCGCTGCCCGTACCGTTCCATGACGCTTTCGTCATACTGCTCCCGGTCAAATGCGTCGATCGTCCCGTTCAGGTATTTCATCGCACGGACCATCTGCGTAAACGCCCGGATATAATCCTGCGGATTGTCCTTAACGATCTCGTGATAATCCCCCCACGCGGGAAGATAGCGATACTTCGCAAAGGAATAGTCCGGGAAATGTCCGGCGCGTCCGTGCCCCAGGTTCATCACGGTATTCTCCTTACCCTGATAGAGACTCGAGGTATACAGACCCTTCTCCGGATCATCGGGTGCCGAGGGATTGTGCCGGAATCGGATCAGGCGCTCGGTCCCGGTGCCGTTTTCATCCAGGATCTCATAAAACTCCCGGCCAATGTTATTGATCACCAGCGACGGTGTCCCGGCAAAATACCGGTGTGCCCAGGTGTCCGCGATCACATGCATGGCGATGCCGGTATGCTGGAGGCTCTTCCCGCGGGCGAGCTCCACGGTCTTCACCGCCAGATCCCCGTTGGGGCCGCAGATCAGCCGGTATTTGTTCATGTACCGTCCGGTGCGGCCTTTCTTCGGCGCATAGAGATCCGCCGGCAGGAAATGAAAGGAAGACCAGATCCGGGTGATCTCCTGCAGACCCGGGATGTCCGTCCGCGCATCCATCATCTCCAGCTGGAGCTGGGTGGTCGCGGCGATGGCCGGGGCTTTGATACCGGTCAGATAGGTCTTTGAACAGAGATCGACCATCTGGGCGCTGTAACAAATCCGCAGGCTCTCCTCATGGGAGAATCCGGCCAGATATGCCGCGCAATAGGTTGCGTAATAGTGGAAATCCTCCTGCATGCGCCTACTCCGTTTTGTACTGCTTCCGAATCTTTTCCATACGGATGGTGGAATATATCATATCGCCCAGTGCCAGAATGGTCGTCAGATCCATCAGCAGGGCAGTGAACAGGGTATCGCCCATCGTTTCATCCAACGCATAGAAATCCGGCAGAAAGAAGTATAACGGCAGACCGGCCAGCGTGGCGATCATCAGGATGACGGCCCGGACGAAGAACCCCTTCTTATCCCGCCTGCCGGTGGCATACAGGATCGCGCCGCCGCCCAGGCGGGCGTAGAACAGCAGCAGGGCGGCCAGGAGGACAATATCCGTGATGATGATCAGCACCATATACTCCTCATCCTCGGGGTCGATGATCCCAAAGGTCTCCTTCAGGCCCTGCTGTCCTAAGATAAACGGAAGCAGGATCTTGGCGAGTGACCAGATCGCAAAAACGATCATCGCCTTGCCGCTGATCTCAATGTTCTTCCGGTATTTTGCCAGTGCGGCTTTTATCTCGGTCTCATCCACGAAAAAACCCTCCGCGGCAGATTATAGCACACGGAGGGTTTTATGCACAACAAAAGAGATCG
>JAEEGL016764908.1_pt1 | contig 15908 bp, 4 predicted proteins | sample 9134231 | NCBI WGS metagenome assembly JAEEGL01 (sample SAMN16246548, study PRJNA631951) | gut metagenome | biome: gut microbiome; feature: rumen; material: fiber-attached | host: Bos | place: Iran: Karaj | collected 2018-10 | reverse complement strand
TCCCGCTCCAGCGCTCGTCTCCGTCCATTATTCCGGCGTCATAGGGATCACCATAGTATATATAGACTTTATCAACATCATATCCTGTTTTGATATTGATGATCAGCTGCTCCGAATCCAATGGATAGCAGTACTGTTCTGACATTCGATGATATATTGCACTTAAAAACATGGGTATCTCCTTTCGGAAAACGTTTTCCGTAACAAGGACACTATATCTTATTCTCGCCAAAATTGCAATATACATTTTTTCCGGTAAAATTTTGGGCCCCGGGGACGGAGTCAGGGGCCCAAAATTATCTATATGTTATATATCTTATCTAATTCTGGCGCCGAATATGACCATACGGTTGTTGTCGCCGGAGTACTCGCAGGTGCTGAGGATCACGATGTCATCAAGGGCCACGTCATCTCCTGCGTCGTACAGAGACTTCTCTTTTGCCTCTTCAAACAGCCCCTCAAGGGCTGATTTATCAGCATCATCCATGGCCACCGCCTTGTACGCCTCGCCATAAACAGCGTCATTATCTGCAAAAAACGCTGAGAAAACCCTGTATGTGATCTCCTCATCCTCAGTCCATACTGTAAACGTCGGATGATCGTTAAAATACTGTTCGTCCTTATAATTCAGCAGCGGATGGAACATACTTCCATCCTTCCGGTTGTGCCCGTAAATAACCGTCAGAGATCCGCAAAAAGCCTCCGGGAGCTCAGCGTCTGCAAAAAAGCATCCCACGCTTCCGGCTGATCTGTCAAACCTGTGGTCCAGATAAAAGCTGTTGTCCGTGGTTTGGACCACGGGCCCCTCGATCTCTCCATCGCAGGCCCGCAGCCATCCCACTGTATCGGTGTTGATTTCTTTGAGGGATGTGAAATCAATGATCACGCCTTCTTCTGTCGGCTCTTCGGTAAATTCCCCGGGATCCTCAGGCTCTTTTCCCTGATCCCGGGAAACCGCTCCATATGCAATTTCCCTGATGTTGTCTGCCTCTTTCCGGTCGTCATAATAGCCTTTGAAATAATAGACCAGTATTCCTCCGGTCAGTATCATTCCTACCAGGAAAAGAGCCATCAACAGCTTTAATCTGTTCATAAAAATCCTCAGCCGGTCATCTCTTGCCGGGCTTATAGCGCATGTACTTGCCAAGGACCGCAGCAAAGCCGAGCGCAAAGGTCATAAAGAGCATTATCAGTGCCGTAAGCGGTGTATCATCGCCGGTCCTTACACCCTGAATACTGCCGTCTCTGTTAATCTGATCGAGCAGCTTGTTATCTGTCACTGCCATAGCCACTGCTGTAGCAGAAGCTGTTTCATCTTTCTTGTCCTTCTTTTCGCTGTCGCTTCCGGATCCGCCGCCCGACGATGCAGGTGCAGGGCTTGCAGGTGGCACAAACTCAACCTGTACCAGGGTTTTTGCAGGCATATCGCTTACATCACTTGCCAGAGTTACAACTACAGAGCCTTCCAGCACGGTAAGGTCTTTAAACTGAGTTCCATCCAGGAGCGGTCTCCATACAGATGCAAACTGCTCAAATTCACTATCTGCAGTAATACTTCCATCGTTGTTCTTTGTAAGTGTTCCTGTGTACGGGTGCTGTTTTCCGTCAGCGCCTGTGTAAACATAACCAGAGATGCTGATATGATGAGATGCCTCACCCTGCGCGTCATCTCCGCTCTCCCACCAACTTATTGTCAGGGAGTTGGAATATGAGTATCCGTGATCCGTATCAGGCTTAAACTCAATTGATACAGCCTGCCTGATATATGGTGTCTCATCTTCAACATAGTCATAGGACGCCTGCTCATCAGGATTATCCACAACCTTAACGCCGCTCTTGAATATCTTAACTTCACCGCCGGTCAAAACCTCTCCTTGGCTGTTAGTGACGGGATCTGTTGTGTTTTCAACCTTCAGATACGTATCAGCAGAAATATCCATGAGCTGATTTACAAATCTCACTCTTGCAGCTGTACTGGATATATGGCCTTCAGCCTCACCATATTTACTGTCAGGGTTATCTGAATCTATAGCCACAGTCCTGTTTGACGTGTCAGCTCCGGAAACCTCTTTTACAGTATAGAAAGCATGTACAGGATTCTCTGTCACCTTATAGGTATACATTGAGTTAATGCCGGTCAGTACTGCCACATATCCTGAAGGAATCCTGATGGTTCCGTCCGCAGTTGACAGCTCTTTCCACGCCATCGCAGGACTTCCTGAATTAACATCAGCCATGATCGCATCATTGGCATAGGACGCCTCATACAGGTAATATCTGCCTGTGTACGGTACCGTCGCGTCATCAGGCCTTGTAAAGCTTACCATAAACGGGAAAGCATAGGTCGGAATGGTCTCTCCAACGGACATGGGACTGATCTGCTTTTCAACCAGGAGCACACCGTCGTTTTCCATGGCCGTATTGGTGATGGTCGTTACAGCATCCCCGGGTTCAGTGGTGGTCAAATAGTAGTTCTTAAGAACAAACCCGCTCGGATAATAAGGAGTATCAACATCCTCGGTTATCGTGTATGCAATCTCTTCCGGATTTGCAGCACTTGCGCGAGTCCCATACGCATACTTGGGAAGTCCAGTAAAAACGTAAGTCCAGGTATTTCCGTCGCTGCTCTTTGCCGGTGTCACATTAAGGTTCACATTGGTGATCCGTTCACCTTTGTACTCAACATAACCGGTAACAGCCTCATCCACAAACAACGTGATCTGTGCAGGTCTGATTCCGTGCGAATCAGAGTTATCATCCCAGATCTTAACCGCTGTGATGCTCTTCGTGATCAGTGTATTGGTGATAACCGTCTTATAAGCACCGGATGCAAATGTGTTCACATAGCCTGCCTCCGTACCGTCATTAGTCTGAACATACTCAGCCTCAGCTGAAACCAGACTGTATCCCAAAGGAACAAACGTATTTCCTGCCGCATCTGTCTCAAGGAATCTGTACTCGTATCTAACCGGGTCAGCTCCTGCAGAGTATTCCACGTAAAGCGGCAAATCTTCAACAGTAGCCCTCCAGCTGCCGGCATCGCCAAGCTCTATAACAGCCTGTCCGGCAACATCAGTCCAGTTCTCCTCTTCTGTAGTCTTTCTCTGAAGCTTTACATATATGCTATCCGGTCTTGTGCCGAACCTGTTGGAATCATCGCTCCAGACCTTCTCTACGCTTGCGGTCGTCTTAGGGGTATTGACGATCTGTGTTAAAAGAGCGTTCTCCGCGCTGCTCTTCACCTGAAGTGCCGAAGTAACCTTATTAAGGCCGGATCCGTCGCCATTGTCCACGTAATACTCTGTGCTGAAGCCATTATCCGTAGTCTCTGCAACATAGTAGACAATATACTGGCCATCCCTGTTCTTAAGAGGAAGCCCTTCAAATGCTGTTTCCCAGCTGTCTGCAGCACCTATGGTCCTTACATATTCAGTAGTGCCCTTCTTTACAACCTCAAGCTCGCCGGTTGGATCGTCCACTCCTTCCGTAGAGTTGCCTGAAAGAAGTGTTACAGTAACCTCGCTCTTGTCCGCATCTGTATTCCAGATCTTCTTAACAGTGATGTCGTTTTCTCTAAGTATCAGGTGATTGGTAACTTCACTGGTCTGTCCGCCTGCGTCCGTACCGTAAACATAGCCTTCATCAGGGGTCAGCGCCGTGCCATCATCACTCTGACGTCTTGAATATGCATTTACTTCTGCGGTTTCTGCCAGTCTGTAAGTGTATTTTACAGGGCTTAAGCCGTCTGAGAGCACATACTGAGGAAGGTTGCCTATAGTTGCTTTCCAGTTCTCAGCATCAGATACCGTTACTTCAGGAGCATCCGTGCTGTTTGTCTTTCTAAGCTCCTCCAAAGTAACATTTTCCCAGTCACCGCCCGTTACTCTTCTCTGAAGTATAAGGGCGATATCATCGGGTCTTAAGCCAAATCCGTTGTCGTCATCTTCCCACTTCTTACTTCCTGTGATGCTTGTAAGAGGTGTATTTACGATCCTGAATTCAAATTCATCTGTTCCGCTAGTTTTGGCAGCGGACTTTTCAACCTTGGCGAAGGTTGAAGGAGCTGTCTGCACGTAATAAGCGGTGTCAAAGGTTGTACCCTCTGCTTCTTCCACGTAGTAGATGATCTCATTTCCGGTGGTATTTGTGGCCGGGAGATTCTCAAATACATGATTCCAGCCGCTTCCGGAAATAGTCACCAGCCCGCCGGGTACAAGGGTCAAAGTTCCTGTATCGGTGCCGCTTACAAGATTCCTTGAAAGAAGCTTAACAGTCACATCGTGTTTCTCGGAGGTTGCTGTTGTATTCCAAACCTTGGTTACTGTAACGTTGCCTCTTGTTACAAGTACATTGGTAACTTTGCTGGTCTGTGCCGTTTCATCGGTTCCGTACTCATATCCGCCGCTTTCCGCATCAAGGACATATCCACCTGGAACACTGAGTTCTGCAAGTCTGTACTGATACTTGGTCTGAGCTGTTCCGTCTCCAAGTGCGTACAAAGGAAGTTTGTCCACAGTGGCTCTCCAGTCTGTACCTTTTACGGTAACTACGGCTGATCCGTCTGCAGCCTTCGTAACGCCCGAAGGAGCAGCATTGGTCTTTTTAAGCTCATCAAAAGTAACTGTCGTCCAGTCTGACTCCGTGCCCCAAGGCCTTCTCTGAAGGGTGAGGACAACACTTTTCGGGCGGAGTCCGTATTTATCGTTTTCATCACTCCAGGCCTTGGTTCCGGTGACTTTGGTCAACGGTGTGTTTACGACAATTGCCCAGAAATCTTCCGCTGTCTCACTTGATACATACTGCAGATCATCTGATGCAGTCCCCGCAGCTGACAGGTATTGGGTCTTGAAACTGCCTGTTGTTATCTCTTTTACGTAATACCTTATAGGCTCTCCGCCTTCATTGTACTTAGGAAGGTTTACGTACTCACAAGCCCAGGAGTTCCCTGCATTAAGATTTTGTCTGTTTGTGGCAAAAGAGATCTCGGAAGGAGTTCCTGTACCGGCAGTGCCGGCGGTATAGTTAGTGCTAAAGAGCGCAACTGTTACTTCGCTTCCGGTATCATTACTATTCCAGCGCTTTACAACATGGATGGACTTGTCCATTCTTCTTAAAGTGTTGGTAATGTTTACAGTAAAGCCATTTTCTGCATCTCCTGCAATGACATGGGCAAAGCTGTAGGCTCCGCCGTTTCCTGAAAGTGCTGATGTATCTGTCATGGTGCAGGCTGCACTTCCCACCTTTGTTTCAACTGCCCTGTACAAATACTTGTCGCTTTCTCTGGTGCCAAAGAATTTAGGAAGATTCTCAAATGTCTTTTCCCAGGTATTACCATCTGTGGCATCAGAAGCAGTCAGGCTTCTGGTAACAACGTCTGTCCAGTTGGATCCGCCGTCTTTAGAGCTCTGGATCGCAACAGTTATTGATGAAGGCCTGAGGCCATAAGCATCCCCTTCATCTTCCCAGCTCTTGGTCACCTTAAGGCTCACTACTGCCCTGGAAGTATCAAGCTGATTTACCAGCTTCCTGGTCTGAGATGTTGAAATATCTGTCAGGTCAGCCGGATTGTATACCTGATAGTTACCGGCAGTAACGGAAGCAAAGTAGTTACCGGAATCCTCAACTCCTGTTTTATTCTGCGCCCACTTGGTGGTCTGAGGATCACCTGTTGCGGGCGGATTGACTGTAATGGTGCTGGTTCCGGACTCTTTTATTCCGGTCTCAATTATCCTGTACTGGTAGTACTGTCCCGCATTTCCGGAGCTGTTGGAAGTTACCGGAAGCGCTGAAATGGTGGTTGCCCACTTATTGGAGGAACTGAGCGTATAGGAACTATTGTTGTACTTGGTAAAGCTGCCTTCTGTTCCGACACTGTAATATACGTCAAAGGTAATTCCGCCCTCACGCATTCCATAATCGTTACTGAAGTCGTCCCATATCTTCTGCACTCCGAAGGATCCCTTCAGAGAGTTGGTCAGGACTCTTTCAGTTATATTAAGAGTATCGCCGACTGCGCCGCTTGCAGCCTTATAGGTATACGAAATATCCGCCTTATAGTTTTTCTTGACGAAATCAGAGTTTAAGGTCTCCGCAACATAATATGTGTAAAGGTTACCGTTGGCTGAATAGATCGGCACAACATCATTAAAGGTAACAGTATATATCCATATGGTGCTGTCTGACGGATCAACTGCTTTTGTAACTGTATAAGCCGATGCCGGGAAGTTGATTCTGTCATAATTATCCTTGTCGGAGGACTGCATCTTAGCAATACAGTAGACCGAGAAGGTAAGGGGTTCTACACTGTCATCTATCTGAGGCAGCATCTCTGCCCATGTAGTTCCGTCTGCCTTTTTGGCCACCCATTTCTTTTTAAAGGTGATCTTGGTAAAACCGTTGAGCTCATAGGTGTTTCTAAAGTATTCCTCCTTAGTATTGGCACTTGAACCCTGAGACAAGCTGATCCCCTTATTTGCAAAGGCAACTCCCAGGTAGCTGTCACCAGCTTCCATGGTTCCACCTGAGATCATAGTATTACCTGCTGTAGGTTCGTTGTCTGTAGCTCCGTTCAGTGAAACCGTATATCCGGGCATATCTCCCGTAAGTTCCACAGCATAGTAGCCGTAGAGCTTACCACTGGGCGCGAATATCTGGTAATTCTCCCAGATTATTTCTTCGTCACCGGAAGTGATAGTCTTTTCATCCAGCAGCTCAAGTTCAGGGTTATTCAGATCAAATAATGCCGCTGCACTGGCCGATGAAGCGGGATCTGCTGTGGAGCTGTCATCCTCTGCATAGTGGAAAGCGTGGTAGGTATCACCGTCAGAACTGAGCTCTCTTCTGTAAAGCCTGAAGGTAGCCTTGGCCACAGTCTCCTGGTATTCACTCTTTCTAATATTCCACTGTTTATGAACCACAAGGTCCCTCTTGTTGGTTGCCGCATCAAGCTTGTACTGATTGGACAGATCAGTGGTGTTATCTGAATAGTTCGGGATCATGATCTCCGCAGGAAGCTCATGATCGTAGGAATTGTATATTACCTCTCTTACGATGTATTTATACATGTAGCCCAGGTCATCATACTTGGGGAATTCAGTATATGTGTCTACCGTGCCGTCAGCCTTGTAGGTACCAAAGACATACATGGATTTGGTGCTGTTCAAAAGAACATATTTTTCATGTGCCGGTGCTGACGCTCCCTGATCTTCCATAGGGTCGACGCAGGCGCCTCCATAGGCAGTCATCTTGGCCAACTGAGTCGCGCCTTCAGACACGTCAGGAAGGGCATGAGTGTGATCTGTGTCACTGTCTCTGAACAGGTAGATATATGCTCCGGGAAGATGTCCGACTTCTATTCCTTCGGGGATTCCAAGCCAGAGCTTTCTTCCTTCAACCTTTACAGTATCTGAGATACTTGTAAGGGTGAAACTCTCTTCCTTAGTAAGCTTATGACCGTCATCTGCAACACTGCTCTCTTCAACACCATCCTTAACAACAAGCTGGTGTATGGATCCTATTTCTTCCCACGTAACAGCGTCTGAATTAAATGAGCCATCGGCAAACAGAGGAACAGAATAATGCTCTGTCTTATAGGTGGTAGTTGCATTGTTAAAATGCTCTGTCACGTAATAGGTATAAACTCTACCGGTGTCATCAGCAGCGGGAAGTCCGCTGAACACAGCCTTTTGAACAAATTTATTACCGGGTTCTACATCTTCCCATCTCTCGGTGTATGAACCTGTGTAAGGAATGATGGCTCCGTCCGCTCCGCCGTCATAGTACAGAGTGAGGTAGACGTCAGGCCTTTCTGTACTCTTGGCATTATCGTGCCAAATGACATAGAACTGAACCTCACTTCTCTGACCGGCTGCCCTGTTGGTATACTCAAAGGAATCAGTCATGAGAAGGCTCTGAACGCCGGATGCACTTTCAAGATCGTAAGTACCCGGAATGGGGCTGTATACAGTATCAGACGTAGTGCGCTCCACAACGTATCCTGTAGTTGTAGTGTCTTTTGTCGCACTGATACTTACTTCTGTCTTTACAACAGATCCCGCATCAGGCTCTGCTCCGCCTGTGCACTGAGTCTCACCTTCAAGAGGAGTTCCTGTGCAGATATATTCCTTAACGCTGTAAATATAGTTGTTACCGTTACTGTCGTAGGCAGGATAGTACTGCCCTGCGTTTGTAAAGTTTACTGTTACGCTCTGTGTATCATTACTTGTAGGAATGTCGATAAATGCTACTTCTTCTTCCGTATCATTGACTTCCCTGAAAAGGGCAACTCTGAGGAAATCGCCTCTAAGTCCAAGTGCGTTGGCAGAATCTTCCCAGTTCTTGGTAAAAGAAAATGCTCTGCTTGCCGCTCTTGTATTGGTAACGGTAAAGCCTGTTCCCGAGGTATTTCTGCTGACGGTAACCTTGTATCCCGGCCTGTTAAGGCCGCTTTCAACTATAGCCGGAACAACTCCGCCTGTGATGGTCTTATTGCTTTCACCAAGGGCAGTAAAAGTGGGCTCTAAAATAGTCCTTCCGTAACCATCGGTAAGTCTTATGCTCAGGTGGTTTGCAATGGCCTGCTCCGAAGTTTCTCTGCTTCCTTCCGGTTTAAGATCATTTCCATCAACCCAGATATACCAGTCATAGTCTCTGGCAGCTGTCAGGGTCAGCACATAGGGATTACCTGTCTCATGATCAATGGCCGGTGTGAACTGACCGTTCAGGTCATAGGATCCAAGTTCTGCAGTAATATTTGATCTCTGGGAAGTATCTGAATCATCCTTCCATATTTTTCTTATATCAACCCTGGTTCTGTAATTGGTGCCGCCAATGCGGTTGATCACAGAGAAATCGATCCTCTTTCCGGTGACGGTCTTATCTGTCTCAACACCATATTGAGCCGTGGTAGTTATCGGCCGCTCAGAGACAGAGTAAACATACTGCTGTCCATCCTCGGTGTAGGCTATGACTACGATATCCTCGGTCTTCCAGGTCTTTCCGTCATTTGTTATCCTATAGGTTCCTGTGAAATCTTCCAGCTCCGCATCCACATAATCTACTCTGTAGACGCCCTCAGTAGCACCGCTTTCCTGAGGCTTATCAAGATATAAGGTCGCAAACAGTGACGCAGCTCCGCCATCCACAGCCCTCTTAAGGTCTATTATGATATTTCCTGTGAGGTCATTTCCCGTGCCGATATTCCAGTCACCTGTCCAGGACTTGGTTACAGAGAGCTTCTTGGTTCCGTAGAGCTTGTTTACTACGGTTGCTTTGGCAGTTTCTTTTCCGTTCTCAACGGTGGTTGTATAGGTAGTTACAGCTTTGTAAGAGTAGTCTTTAAGGGTATAAAGATTACTGAATCCGTCGGATTCTTCCGTCCAGGTTTCTGCTTCCCAGATGGAGCTCTCGCCGCTTCCTGCTCTCACAGAGCTCTCTATAACTCTGTACTCGTATCTTTCTCCAAGCCTGTTATAAAGCTCCTGTGCACCGAATACTCCCGTCACCTTTTTCTTGCTTGATGAAAAGCCCGAAAGAGTAAGCTCTGCCCCATCAACGTCTACCCACGCCGAGCCCTCTTTTCTCTGGAGCTTGAAGGTACAGGATGAGCCAACATAATCGGAAATTGCGGAAACATTCCACTGTTTTGTAACTTCCGGTGCTATCTGCCCGCTTCTGACATTGCAGATTTTTCCATTGTTAAGTACAGCTTTGTCGGTTGAGGTTCCGTTAAATTCACCCTCTCCGTTCCAATACACGGTCTTATAGAGCTCTGAGCCGGAAACCTCTGTAGCATAGTAAATATAGGTGAATCCCTGTTCATCGAACTTAGGGAAGGTGGCGTTTTCAACGCCCATATACTGCGCAAAATCATCAAGATCAATGGTAAGACTGTGGTTTGGGTTTGCGCCCTGCCCCGCAGTCATCTTGTATGAATACTGCTTGGCATTATAAGTAACCGGAGCACCATCTGCCAGAGTTCCGTTACTTGGGTATCTCCAGAGATAAAATGTTATATTCTTTGATATCGCAGATTCTCTTCTGTTGATGCTGTCCTGATCATTGTCGTCGTACCATACCTTGTCAAAAGAGAATATGGCATCACCGATACTTGTCGCATAAATCTTCTGTCCCGGAAGACACTTATCGGTTTCCGTACTGTCAAGGCCGTTATCATAAGTGTATTTATATGATGCAGATGCATCGCTTTCCATTACGGTATAGTAGAGGATCGCATCGCCGTTTGCGGCATAGAGAGGGAGTCCTGTGATGGAATATTCCCAGGTTCTTCTGTCTGCAGTCTCAGTCCATGCTATTGAATAGCCGGAGGTGACTTCTACAGCCGGATTACTTCCAACCTTCTTGTAAAGCCTCATGGTAGTGTGGGCATCGCTGTAAAGAGAAGCATCCGGTAACACAGGTATCTCAGTGGGCTCAACATCACCCACACGCCAGTTAACGCTTCCCGTCACACTGTTAGTAAAGGTAAGCGTAAGTACATCATTCCCGCTTTCTGTTATCCTGAGATATCCGTCGCCATTTAATCCCTCGAGCTGGTAGTAGCTCTTTTTACCGTCATAGAAGCTGTCTGAGAGCTTTATATACCACTCATAAGGTGTTTCTCCGGTAACAAACTTCGGAAGCTTTTTGAAGGTTATTGTCCAGGAGAAAGGGCCACCCACAACTGCAGGTGTTAAAGATGCTGCGGAAACCAGTATGGAAGTGTTCTCCGCAACAGAAACATACTCGCTTCCGCTCTTGTAATAGAGCGAAACTGAGTTCTGAATATCTGTAATGTGGTCATCTATTGATGTATCTGTGGTATAAGGACGCATATCCGCATAGTTACGGTTGTCCTGCCAGTTTACTATAAAATGGGGATTTGTAACGTCCAGCATGGAATTCTCAATTGTGATAAGAGATGTGGTCCATACAGGGTCATTGATATCTCTTTGGGGCTCCAGTACGTAATAGCTGTTGGTTCCCATGGCTCCCTTTGCAGGAGAATAACCCTCTGCGGTCTCAATCTGGATTCCGTAGAAGCCTGAAGGGATCTGATAGGTTCCGTTGCCGCCTCCTGAGGTGTGTCCCGTACCCTGTGCTACATATACGGGGATGTCGGTAAAATTCCAGGTAGTGAAGGCTGTAGTATTGCCTTCTGCGTCCTCTATGATTCCGGTTATGTATATTTCCTCTGTTGTCTCTGGTATGACAAAAGGCTCTGTGGTGATCTCGCCATCCTGCGTCTTAACTGCCGCGCCGCCTATATTTCCAAGGAGTTTAAGCTTTACGTAAGACACATTTCCTGTTATCAGGGCAGCGTTTGCAAAGTTGACCTTAACATTCTGCGAAAAGTTCTTTCCATCTGCGAATTCAGCATCATAATTCCCTGCAGCTCTAAGACCGGTACCAACCAGCGGTGAGAAACTGTCCATCTCAAACTCAAGATCTCCCTGATCATTTATCTGAGTATCTACTGTTTCCGGCTCGCTCTCATCAGGAAAATGAACCAGCTCAAATGTATCATTCTCAAGTACTTCTGTCTCGATGTCTGCAGGCGGAGTCACGGTTACTTTCACAGACTCATCGGGCTCAATCTCTTCTCCGTCCAGCATTATGCATACATCCAGCGCAAACAGGACAACCCTGTCGGGGTCATCCACAAGTCTTTCTGCTTCGGATATATCAATTGGTGTTACCTGAAGGGTACTTCCAACAGGGAGATTTCCCTCGACTCTTACGCCGTCTGCCTCAAGTACCATATACTCCAGGGGCACCTCTTCCTTCAGGATTTTAACTGTGATAGTCGGTAAAAGAGCTTCTACCTCATATATATCAGAAATAGCAGGCACATAGATAAACTCAGCCCCTGCTTCATCAGATGAGAATTTGTCAAAAGAGCTGTTCTCTTTATCAAGTTCCCACTTAACATCTTCAATTGTAATGTCTTCAGTTATTGTAACGATCTCTTTTACGATCTCGTACTGCTCTTCTTCCGGTTCACCTTCCTTATTCTCAGGCTTAACCTCCGGCTCTGTCTTTGGTTCCTCGGGCTCTTCACCCTTATCAGGATCTGTTTCATCAGAAGCCGCATATACCCTCATTGCCGGGAATATCATTCCAATAAGTCCTTCACCTGAGCCTTCGGACGCATCGTCTGATGCTCCTGAATTGTCTTCTGCCGGTGCCGGAGTATCTTCTGAAGGGGCGCCACCATCAGAGTCTCCGCCCTCAGGTTCTCCGCCTTCAGGCTCATCTGTCACGGGCTCTTCATATCCGGGCTCCGGAGTTGTGCCATCTCCCTCTTGCTTAGGTTCTCCGCTTTCATCTCCTGTATTTCCTCCGGCGGATTCTTCCTCTTCGGAGTCTCCTTCTGTTACCTCATCTGTTTCCTCTTCTGAGTCGGCTTCTGTTGAAGCCTCACCGGCCGGCTTTTCTTCCTCTTCTGTCTTCTCTATCTTTTTCTTAGACTCTTTTTCCTCCTGATAAGTCAACGTGACTTCAAGAGTATCGGGGAATACGATATTTTCTTCCTGATCACCAACAAAAAGAGTTTGATGAGCAATACTCTCATCAAGCTCCCGGATTTTCGTTATTGTTTTTGGGGGAGTCGCTTCGCCATCTGCAGCAAACACCCTGAAATCTACATTGGAGAAAGTCAGAACTGCACTCAATCCAATCGCCATCATCCTTGAAAATAGATTTCTCTTCATAAAATAACCACCTTCCGACTAAATATCTCCCCCTCCCTACGGACATGATACAAATCGGGTGGTCACAAAAGCGTCACAAATCTATAAAAAAGATTGTCCCTTCTCTAAAAACAAAATAAAAAGAGCCTGAAATTTTAATTCCGGGCTCTTTAAAAATCTGATATCAAATTCTCGGTATAGTGATGATTGCTGTGGTTCCTTCACCTTTTTTGCTGTTATATTCAAGCTTTCCACCGCACAGGTTTTCCAGCCTGTGGGTCGCAGCATAGATTCCAACGTGTTTTCGCTTGTCGTTTTTCCGCTCGTTTTGTGCTGCGTCCTCATCGCTGAAGCCAACTCCGTTGTCCGCGACGGTGACGATTATATTTCGCTCATCTTCAACTGAAGAGATTGTGATGGTCCCTCCTCCAATCTTCTTCTCAATGCCGTGTTTTACAGCGTTTTCAACGATAGCCTGAAGGCATAGCGGCGGAACCATAAAATCCGTTGCCTCTATATTGTACTTGACCTCAAGTCTGTCTCCAAAGCGGATTTTCTCAATCTCCACGTAGTTTTCTACGTATTTTATCTCCTCTTCAAAGGGGATCAGCTTATGACTGTCAAGGTCAACGAGGCTTGTTCTTAAGTACTGCGCAAAGAGTGCTATGGCTCTTTTAGCCTCATCTACCGAATGGTCGCATAGCACATAGATAGAGTTTAAAACATTGTAAATAAAGTGGGGCTTCATCCTGCTCATGAGAAGATCTGTCCGAAGTTTGGACATCTCCACCATCTTCTGCCTAAAGAGCATCTCCTTTGCATTCTGGACAAATACCTGGATGATAACCAGCGATAGCGCCACCATCAGCGGCATAAGAGTAACACCCCTCAAAAATCCCCTGACCAGAGAACCGATCAAAGGTCCGGCAATAAAGAGCACAAAGGCTATAGTTTCACGTCTTTTAAAGTACTTGACCCTTCTGATCAATATGATAACGGTTATCAGTGTCATCACATAACCGCCAACCTGACCAATATAGTACATAGGTCCATGGCTTATGACCTCTGCATCCTGAGTATAGATACTTCCGCTAAAATCAGAGACAAACCAGAAAACACCGTATATCAGGCCCAGGAGCATAGCCACCTTCGCAGCCGGGCTGATCTTATACCCTTTGGGTCTGTCGTAGGTATCAAGATATACCGTAAAAAGACCTATAACCATAAAGTAAGAAAAATCGCTTATTCCCGCTGTAAGAGAATCGAGCATTGCATTATCTTTGGATTCCGGTAACAGCAGGTAATTATCCCAGCCACCTGCCAGAAGCATCAGGATGCCAAAGAACAGCATGATATAAAAAACTCTTACATTTTTATCTTTTGCATCGCGATTTACCTGAAGGTTTCCAACCAGAATAACCGACAGGATCACAGCTGTATATAGCTGTATATACATGTTTACATAAGCCATATATGGTCCTCTACAAGCCTTGGGATACTATTTATCCTTCTTGGGAATTATGATCTCCACTCTGGTGCCCTTTCCGGGCTCTGAAAAGACATTCATCTCTGAGCTTTTCATTATCCTCAGCCTGTCTCTTACATTGATTATCCCAATCTTATCGGTATTTGATTTGTCCATATCATTATATTCCGCCACATCAAACCCAACACCGTTGTCAGATATGATAACTTTTACAAATCCGTATCCGTCCTCCGTTTTTATTGTTATGACACCCGGGTCGTTTGGACTCCTTTTACAAACTCCGTGTTTTACCGCATTTTCAACCAGTGGCTGAACTGTTAGCGGAGGAATTTCAAAGTCTGCGACTTCTATGTCGTACTCTACGACAAATCTGTCACCGAACCTTGCCTTCTCGATTTCAAGATATACATTTGTGTGATCCAGCTCTTTTGTAAAAGGTATTGTCTTTCCCAGATCTATAGACCCGATGTCGGTCCTTAGATACTCTGAAAGGTTGTTTATAAGCTTCTTTGCCTTTGGCGGATCCTGATCGCATAAGACATAGATAGAATTCAGCGCATTGTACAAAAAGTGAGGTTTTATCTGTGATATGGCAATCTTAGTTCTAAGATCCTTCAGGACCTTATCCTGATTCTCAATTAAGATCTTCTGTTCCACAAGCTTTTGGGTATTATAATTAACCGCCTGGCCAAAAAGTATGGCAGACGCTATGATCACTGCAATATTCGACAGGGAAAATCCGTAAATAAAGATCTGGAGTACAGATGCCAAAAGCGGAAGGATAACAAAACTCATGATGGCCCAAAACCGCTTTTTCTCAAGATACTTTCTTTTCACAATGAGATAGATGATATTTCCCGTCACCTCTAAAAGAATAAGCGCAGTCCACCAGCTAAATCCCACACCTCGCTTATAGAGATTCGTAACCGGGTCTATACTGAAAATATAGTATCCTGACTGAGTAAGGATATAGAACAGACAGTTATATAAGCTTATTCCGCCGATTATCATGAGTATACGGGTATTTCTGTACTCTTCTTCAATGGAATACATGGTATACGCTATGACTGCCACCGGCAAAAAAGCATTACATAAAATTGTGATATAGTTGGAAACTACCAGAATTGTATAGGCAAAATCACCGGGAACGCCTCTGAAGAACCAGGCGGCCGCATCAAAGAAGAGCATCACACCCACTGTCAGTTCAAGCGCCCCAAGGGTCTGATACTGCTTTCGAATCAAAGATTTACTCAGATAGAGGTAGATTGCAACAGCAAAAGCAAAAAAGCTACCCCAGAATTCCAAACAAGTATATAAATACTTTATTTCCGGCACTTTTCCTCCTCCAGGTTGGGAATCCTGTCCTCTCCCCAGCTATACTGAGACATATATTCTCCGTGAAATAAGTTTCTGTCAGATGCTCCTCCGTTTTTGAAGTCGTAGAGGTCGCACTTTACCTTGTTTACATCTATACCAAGCATTCCACGCTGCTTGATCAGCACATCTTCAATATCGTTTTTCTTAAAGGTATTTGTGAGATCAGACTGAAGATTCCTCATATAGGAAGTGCGGGAAACAAGGTCATCCTCATCTTCCCAAAGCATGCTCATCAGCTCTCCGACCGTACACATACGCCCCTCTTTATCTACACGGATCGCGAGGCGCTCTTTTGTCTTACTGTAAGAAAACTTAAGCGGGATCTCGCCCACAAAGATTTCGAACTTGCCAAAGGT
>JAEEGL016156079.1_pt1 | contig 15908 bp, 16 predicted proteins | sample 9134231 | NCBI WGS metagenome assembly JAEEGL01 (sample SAMN16246548, study PRJNA631951) | gut metagenome | biome: gut microbiome; feature: rumen; material: fiber-attached | host: Bos | place: Iran: Karaj | collected 2018-10 | reverse complement strand
CAAAGTTTACAACTTTTACGTCGTTTACAAGTTTTTCAAGCATTTCTGCCTGTGGAATTGTACGTGGGAATCCGTCAAGGATGTATCCGTTTTTGCAGTCATCCTGAGCAAGGCGGTCTTTTACAAGTTCGAATGTGAGTTCATCGCTTACGAGTGAACCTGAATCAATAATAGCCTTTACTTTTACTCCAAGAGGAGTCTGTGCCTTAATATTTGCACGGAAAATATCACCTGTTGAAATGTGTGGGATTTTGTAGTCTTCTGCTACCTTTACTGCGAGAGAGCCTTTTCCAGCTCCTGGTGGTCCCAAAAATACGAAATTATTCATCTATTTTCTCCATTGTCATCCTGATTTTGAAACAAGTTCAAGGTTCAGGATCTAAAAATTTTATTTCTTCTATTTTATTATGAAAGTGAGTTTCGGGCAAGGGATTTTTTTTATGGTTTCGATACATCCTTCAATCTGCTCACCTACCGGCGATTGAGTAGGCGAAACCGTATCGAAATCACAATAAAAAAACATTGACTATTGCATCAATCATTTATAAATTTAAAGAAAGAGCCGTTATCCTGAAACAAGTTCAGGAGAACGTTTCGCAATGACACGGTTGGAGGAATTTAATGAAAAAGATTTCGAAAGGGCTTATTGCTTTAATTATTGTTCTTGTTTGTGTGCTTGGAGTTTTTTCTTTCTATAAGAATACTTACAATTCACTGGTTTCTATGGATGAAGATGTTTCGGCAAGCTGGGCAGAGGTACAGAACCAGTATCAGCGTCGTCTGGATCTGATTCCAAACCTGGTTTCTACTGTAAAGGGCTATGCTAAGCATGAAAGTGATGTTTTTACTCAGGTTTCTGAAGCACGCTCAAAGGCAGGTGGACAGATTAATGTAAGTGATGAAATTCTTAATGATCCGGAAGCATTTGCACGATATCAGCAGATTCAGGATAACCTTGGTGCAAGCCTTCAGAGACTTTTGATGGTAACAGAGCAGTATCCGGAATTGAAGGCAGATCAGAACTTCCTTGCTCTTCAGGATCAGCTTGAAGGAACAGAAAATAGAATTACAGTAGCGCGTAACCGCTTTAATGATACAGCAAAGAGCTATAACAAGAAGGTTAGACAGTTCCCTGCAAATATCATTGCAAATATGAGCGGATTTGAAACACGTCCATATTTTACAGCCAGTGCAGAAGCACAGAGTGCTCCAAAGATTGAGTTTTAATAGCTTATGAAATATAAAACACTTATAAAAAAGCTTAAGCTTAAAGATGCTGATTTTGAAGCAATCAGAAAAGCGGTCGCAGATGCAGAAGTAAAGACTACAGGTGAGATTGAAGTTGCAGTTACACCTGAGAGTGCACGTTATTGCTTTTGGGAACTGCTTGCCGCAGACTGCATTGGTATGCTGATGCTTTTTGCAATGATACCGTTTTCAGAAAAGATTCTGGCACTTTATAGAATGCTTTACTGGCAGAATGAGCCAAAATGGATTCTTCCTGTTTTCTATATTATTAGTGTTCTTGCTGCTGTATTGATTGCTTTTTATATTTTTAATATTCCTGCAATTGACAGGCTGGTAATTCCACGTTCTGTAAAAAAGACTTGTGTTACAAACAGAGCTTTGCGTTATTTTACAGAATCTGGAGTTTATGATACTGCAGAACATTCCGGTATTCTGATTTTTGTTTCTTATATGGAACGACAGGTTAGAATTATTGCTGATTCGGGTATTTCAAAACATATTTCACAGGATTTGTGGAATCTTATTGCAGATGAGCTTGCAGAAAATCTTCGAAAAGGGGAGGCTGCAAAAGCATTTACTACTGCAATTGAAAAATGTGGAGAGCTTCTTGCAGAAAACTTTCCACCTCATGAAGAAAACCCAAATGAGCTGCCAGATGGACTTGTTATTCTGGAGGGTGCAGAATGGTAAAAAAGATTTTGAATATTGCTGTAATGGCTCTGTTTCTCCTGACATCTTTTCCTCTTTTTGCAGTTGAAGTTCCTTCATTAAACGGTCGCTATGTAAACGATTATGCAAAAATCATACGTGACAGTGATGAACGCGAAATAGAGCAGTATCTTTCAGATTTAGATAAAAACTTTGGAATTCAAATTGCAGTATTAACAATGCCTTCTCTGCAGGGCGAGGATATTGCTTCGTTTGGAATAAGAACAGCAGACAAATGGAAGCTTGGTGACAAAAATAAAGATAACGGAGCTTTGCTGCTGGTTGCTTATGAAGAGCATGATTTGAGAATTGAAGTTGGAGACGGCCTTGAAGGCTCTCTTACAGATGCTAAGTGCGGACTCATTTTACGAAACGTTATAGTTCCAGAATTTAAGAATGGAAACTATTCTGAGGGAATCAGAAAAGGCGTTATGAATATGGGCGGTATAGCTTCTGGTGATGAAAGTGCTGTTTCAAAATCAGTTCGCGAAGAATCTGATGATTCAGATGGTGATGGTATAGCAATAATTGCTATGATTATCTGGCTGATATTCTTTATCAATATAATTCTTGCAGGAACCAGAAGAAACCGACGTGGACGTTATGTTTACCGTGGTGGACCTGGCAGTATGGCAAAGGGAGCCGCTGCAGCAACAATATTGCGAACCGTTGCAGATGCCGCTATAAGCAGTGCATTACACAGTTCTGGTTCAAGTCATTCATCAGGATTTTCCGGAGGCGGTGGTCACTTTAGTGGTGGCGGCGCTTCGGCACACTGGTAAAAAAAACGGTGGTTTTGATACACCCGCAATATGGCCTGCCCTTCGGCTCCGCTCAGGGACCAGGCCTCCTCAACCACCGTTTTTGATTTCATTCAACTAATGTATTTCTTTATATGTTAGTCTTCATGATTTCCATAAGCTCGTGAGCAACCTTTGCAGTGTTTTCTGCAAGTTTTGCAAGATTTCGAGCTTCTCTACTTAAGGTTTCTGTAAAGTCTGAGATTCCGCTGCTGGCGTCATTTACAGCCTGAGATGCTTCACACAATTCCTGCATGTTATTCATTACGCTGGTAGCAAACTTATCCTGACTTGCAATTTCTGTCTTCATATGAGCGGCACTTGTTGCAAGACTCGATGCATCTTTTGCAATTTCGTTTCCTGCGCTCTGCTGGGCTTTCATTCCTTCCCAAGCCGCATTTACACGTTCCGCACTCTTTACAGAACCATCATCAATTTCTGTAAGTGCCTGATTTACCTTTGCAGTAAGTTCCGCACTGCTATCAATAGAACCGATAATCGAAGTGATGATTTCTGCAATCTTACTTGACCACTGAGAGGTCTGAGAAGCGAGGTCTTTAATTTCGTGTGCAATTACAGCAAATCCCTTTCCTGCTTCACCAGAGTGTGCAGCTTCAATACTTGCATTCATGGAAAGTAAGTCGATTTTATGTGCAAAACTGCTAAGAGTACTTGCAACGCCTAAGATTTCTGTAGAAGAACTTTGAATATCTTTCATTACAGTCATGAGCTTACGCATATCATCACTTCCAGTTTGTGTAAGTTGAGAAAGTGAAGAGGTAAACTGAGCTGCTGTGGAAATACCTTCACCAACAGTTGTAATACCGTCAATAATTTCCTGAGTACCCTTTGTTGTATTCTGAATCATTATGGTTTCATTTTCGAACTCTGTAGAAATCTCTTTGAGGAAGTTTGTGAGATTGTCTATGGCAGTTGCTGTTTCTTCACGGATACGGTTCTGTTCGATGATTGCGTTATTAATATCAGCTACCTTTTCCTGAGTATGAGAAGAAGACTGAACCATAGATTCAACAGATTCATTAAGTTTCTGGGCAACAATGTTAGAATCTTCGGCCATAGACTGGGCTTTTTCAATTACAGTAGAAAGCTGATCCTTCTGCTTCTGAGTTTCTTTGGCAAGTCGCTGAACTTCCTTCTTGATGTTTGATTCACGAATTGCAAGAGTAATAAATACTGTAAGGTCTACACAGAAGAAGGCAAATCCCTGAGTCCACATAAATGGAACAACACCTGTTACCTGGCACACAACATCATGAAGGGCACAGCATGAACCTACAAAGAATCCGATAAAGATAGGCAGAGAATCATACTGCTTCTGCTTGATTCCATGAACGGTAACAATAAAACCGTATACAATTACACCAACAGTTGGCAGCATAGAAATAAGGAAGATATTATCAACTGCAATATCATTACCAACAGCGAAAGCATAAACAATAAAGAATGCTAATGTTGTAACGATAGCAATTGCTAAGGTAAGCTTTTCTCTCTTTCTGTTATAGAAGCGGTGCAAAAAGAGCATAAGACACATTATACTTGCAGGCAGACATGCTCTTGAAAATGCTCTCTGGAAATTGTAGTTGAGTACTGTATTTTCTGAACCCATATCATAGAAATAAAGAATGATAAAGAAGAGACAGCCTACGAAATATATGAAGGCCGTATTTGTTCTATCCATGCAGAACTGAAGCAATGAATAGAAAAGAATGAAGGCACACAAAACTGCAATACACAAAAAGATTTTCTGGTTGAAAATGTTTTTGATGTTGTTCATAAAGTAGCCCGTAGTTGCATCATCGATAGAAGGGCAGATATCTTTTGCAGTTGAACCCGGAGCATAAACTCTTAAGGCAATATCAATAGTGCCGTCGTTAATACAGTTAGCAGGAATAAAAACGTCTGTGTTCTGTTCGATTTTTACATTCAGGTTTGGAGGGAAATGACCACGCTGGCCAACATAAAAGCCATTTGCATAAACCTGAATTGCGGCGTTTACTTTTTGGAAACCTATACAGATTTCAGAGTTGTTGAAACTGGCAGGTACAGTCAGTGTTTTTCGGAGCCAGAAATAATGCTGCTTATTTTTCAGCATTATGATACCGCTTGCATTTGTGGTTTCCCAGGCGCTGTCATCAAAGTCTGGCTGGGCATAGTTCTTGTCATCTCCAAATTTAATTTTCCAGTCTTCATAAACCGGATGGGATTGACCCATTTCCATTGAACAGGATGTAAAAAGAATAAGTGTGGTTAAAAGCAGAAATAAAGGCTTGTTAAAAATTTTCATATCTTTTCTCTCTGATTAATATATATACAATAATTATACCATATATATTGAAATTTATAGAGAAAAAAAATAAAGACTTATTTTCTTTTACTTACTGCGATTCTGTCGCCGATTTCGTAAAAAGTTGTTTCAAATTCCTGGTTTGTGCGAAGAAATTCTGCGTATTTTTGTATTTTCTTTACAAGCTTTTTTGTGCTGTAATTGTGGGTGAGGGAAAGGTCGTCTACCATGCCGTGGAACGAAAGATTATCGCTGATCATAACTCCGTTCGGTGCAAGATTTTCCTTGTATTTTTCAAAAAACTTTATGTACTGAGCTTTTGCAGCATCTATAAAAATCAGATCAAATTTACCTTCAAGCGGACAGATGAGCGCGTCATCGTGAATGGCTGTTATGCGTGAGTCTAATCCGCATGACTTAAAGTTCTCAACCGCCTTAATGTGGCGGTCGATATCCAATTCAATGGTAGTAACATGGATATCATCAGCGAGTTTTGCAAAGCGGATAGAAGAATAGCCGATAGCAGTTCCAATTTCCAGAATGTTTTTACAGTTGTGCTCTTTTATATAATCACATATAAAATCACAACCTTCATCCTGCATAATAGGAACAGCCTCACGGCTTGCATAAGCTTTTATAGAAAGTAAATCGTCCATAAATCCTCTGTTATCCTGTTTTGTCATGCTTCCCCTGAACTTGTTTCAAGGGGCAGCATAAATATGACTTAGTTCTTCTGCATTTGAATACGCTTTGAGCGAACGTCTGCAAGAAGAGATTGTAAACCATTTGCATCCTGGGTTGCAATAAGGTTCTTCAGATTATCAAGCTGGGCTTCAAAGTTTTCTATGTGGGCTACGAGTTTTTCACGGTTTGCGAGAAAGAGTTCTGTCCAAAGCGGAGCGTTAATCATTGCAATTCTGGTGAGGTCTTCAAAACTACCGCCACCAAAACTTGTGATTTCAGGATCTCCAGCGCTTTCTACCATTGCACTTGCGACAACGTGACATAGCTGAGATGTAAAACCAATCTTGTTGTCGTGAGTGTCTGCATCAACTTCAGTAATTCGGTTAAAGCCCATTCTGCGGACAATTTCGCGGAACTTTTCAACGGCAGCTTCATCTTCATAGCCATCTTTAGGTTTAATAAGAATATAGTTATGATTCAAAAAGTATTCGCCTTTAGAGGCACCAAAACCTTCTTTTTCACCACCGGCCATTGGATGACCCAAAATCATATGAGCATTTGCAGGGCGGATATCTTCCATTGATACGGAAAGCTCGTGCTTTACACCACTTATATCAGTTATGATTGCGCCGGCTTTATAATCATTTTTATGCTGCTTAAAAAACTCCAGCGTTGCGGCAGGATACAGACACACAAAAAGCATATCGACATCGGCAAGCATTTTGTTTGTTTCAGAAGGAGTAAAAGCCTTGTCGATTATTCCAGAGGTGAGCGCTGCATACAATGATTCATTATTTTTATCCAGCGCAAATATTTTATCCTGAGGGGCAGCAGAAGAGCGGAGGGCCTTTGCAATGGATCCGCCCATAATTCCCAGCCCGATTATTCCAAAAGTCATATTTACATAGTCCTGTTATTAATTGTTGCGATTTTTGGAAGAACCTTCATAAGCTCTGCAAACTCTGTTGGGTGGAGAGACTGCTCACCATCACAAAGAGCTTTTTCAGGATTGTTGTGAACTTCGATGATAAGACCGTCTGTGTTACATGCTACTGCTGCCTTTGCGAGTTCTGGAACCATCCATCTCTGACCACATGCATGGCTTGGGTCAATAATGATTGGAAGATGGCTGATTCTGTGGAGGTAAGGAACAATGCTTACATCCAGACAGTTACGTGTGTAGTTATCAAAAGTGCGGACACCACGTTCACACAAAATTACATTTTCGTTTCCGCTTGCCATAATGTATTCAGCAGACATCAAAAGTTCTTTTACAGTTGCAGCCATACCGCGTTTAAGAAGGATCGGTTTACCAACTTTTCCCATTTCCTTAAGAAGGTCAAAGTTCTGCATGTTGCGGGCACCAATCTGAATGATATCAACATCATCAAAATATTTAAGCTGACGAATATCCATAAGTTCAGTTACGATTGGAAGTCCAGTTTCCTTTTTTGCTGCTACGAGGAACTGAAGACCTTTTTCACCAAGTCCCTGGAAACTGTATGGAGAAGTACGAGGTTTGAATGCACCTCCGCGGAGAAGTTTTGCACCGGCTGCTTTTACGTCGCGTGCAATTGAAATAACCTGATCTTCAGTTTCTACGGAACAAGGACCTGCAATTACAGGAATCTCGCCGTTACCAAAGCTTGTGTTACCAACTTTTATTACAGAATCTTCCGGATGGAAAGTGCGACTTGCCATTTTATACGGAGCAGATACGCGCTGTACTGTATCAACAAAAGGATTTGCGCTAACCATTTCTGTGTCGAGTGAGCTTGTGTCACCGAGCAATCCAAGAATAGTGAGGTTTTCACCTTTTGATACATGAACTCCAAAGCCTTTCTGCTTCCATGAGTCGATGAATTCATTCATCTGCTGTTCTGTTGTTCCGTGTTTTAAAGTAATAATCATATTTGTTACTCCTTTATGTACAAATAATAATGTCATTCCCGTGCTTGACACGGGAATCTGCACATTACTGTCTTTTGCAGATTATCGGGTCAAGCCCGATAATGACAGCTAGTGCAAAAAAAAAAGGAACTCTTTTTCAGAGTTCCTTGAAATTACCGATTTATATACATCAGCATCTACTTTGCCAGAACTCTGCAAGCTTTGTGAGAATACCAGTAATAAGATTATGCGTAAGTGATGTTTTTCATTTGTGATTAATGTACTGTTGCGTAGAAACTTTGTCAAGTAGGGCTAACAGAAAAATCAAGTGACTAATAAATTACTTCATGATAAAATCAACTATATTAAGAAAAAGGAGTTACAGAAATGAACGAAATCTACGAGTTTATAAAGAAATGTGGTACTTACTATCTTGCTACAGTTGATTCTGATGGACAGCCAAGAGTAAGACCTTTCGGCACAATCAATATCTTTGAAGATAAGCTTTATATCCAGACAGGAAAATCAAAGGATGTTTCAAAGCAGATTCAGAAAAATCCAAAAGTAGAGCTTTGCTGCTTTGATGGTGGCCAGTGGTGTCGTCTTGCAGGAGAGCTGGTTCGTGATGATAGAATTGAACCAAAAGAAGCAATGCTTGATGCATATCCAGATCTTAAAGGAATGTATTCTGCAACAGATGATAACACTGAAGTGCTTTACTTTAAGAATGCGACAGCAACCCTTTCAAGTTTTGCTGCCGCACCTAAGGTAGTTAAGTTCTAGGCTTGTGCTTTAAGACTCGCGTTAATCTCGCGGGTCTTTTTTTTGAAATAAAGGTAAAAGCTTACCCAGAAGATGATGTAGATTACGATGAACATGGCAAACCAGATGATTGTACTCATTGCGTTGTGTGGGAACCAGCCGCAGAAGTAACCTGCAAAGTACATGATTACCGAAGTTACAATGAAATGAATGACTGTCTGTTTAAGAAGACTCCAGTTATCCAGTTCAAAAATAATGCTGCCTGTAGAAAAGGTAAGGCCGAGGATGCCTGTAATTAAATACTGGATGATTACAGCCCCGATTTCTGTTCCTGTGTGTGCAGCAAGGTAATTTGAAACAGGGTAAAAGCTTCCGTTACCTCCGATAAGTGATTCGAAAATCAGAATTGTTTCGCCAACAAATACACCAATTGCAAATCCCATAAGGGCTCTTTTAATTATTTCTTTTAACATAGTTTTTCCTCCTATCTGCGGACCATATTCAACTGGTCCTTAATTTTTGTCATATATCTTCTTGAAACCATTGCATTTTTTCCGTTTGTAAAGTTCACGCGGACTATGCCTGTTATTGACATATCCAGCGCTGTAACTCTGGAAAAGTTTGCAATATCCGTATTCGAAATTCTTATGAAGTCTGTCCAGCCACAACGTTCGGCCAGCTGTTCAAACTCATAGAGCCTCATTTTCAGGAGAAGGTTTTCTTTTTCAGTTTCTATGTAGACTTTTTTATCCATGCTGTAGATTCTGAAAATTTCTTCCTGTCGTACCTGAATACAATAGTCGCCGTCCCAACCGGAAATAATTGCGTTACGACCGGTTTCATCCATGCAGCGGATTTTTTCAGCAATTTCCTGAATTGCTGGAGTTTCATTCTGCGCATGAATTACACAAAAGGGCTTTTCACATTTGTCAATCTTGATCTCGGTTTTCAAGCAAACCTCCTTGGTTATAAATTAAGAATATTCTTTTTACGGTTTGCAGTATAGATTGAAATTGCCCGGATGTGTGATTTTATGAGATAAGTGGTAATTTATTGGGATAAGTGGTGTGAAATTTAGTGTGACGGTGGTTGAGTAACCCCTGGTCCCTGAGCGGAGCGGTTCCCGAGCGGAGTCGAGGGATCGAAGGGTGAGTCGTATCGAAACCACCTTTTACTTATTGTGGCGCACCTGTTCAAGTCCGCGTTTGAACTGTGGAATTCTTGCGCATGTTACTGTGTTCATGTCGCTGCGGTCGCCGCGCATAAGGAAATGGTAGGCAACGCCTGCAATCATGGCTCCGTTATCTCCGCAGAGTTTTAGTGGAGGGAAGATGCAGTTGATGTCGGTACGCTCGGCGAGCATTGCGCGAAGTCGGGAATTAGCTGCTACACCGCCGCCGCACACAACGGTTTTGAGGCCGGTATCGTCTGCGGCTTTCAAAAGCTTTCCAACGAGAGTTTTGATTGCAGTTTCCTGGAAGGCTGCACACATATTTTCAGTACTGTGTTCATAGCCTGGCTGCCAGAACATATCACACTGGTGGATTACTGCAGTTTTTAATCCGCTGAAAGAAACATCATAACGGTGGTCTTTTTCATCAAGTTTTGGAACAGGGAATCTTGCAGCTTTAGGATCACCTTTTTTTGCAAGATTATCAATAATAACTCCTCCCGGGTAGCCAAGACCGTAGAACTTTGCAACCTTATCAAAAGCTTCACCAACAGAATCATCAACTGTTGTTCCTAAAATCTCAAGATCATCAAAACCATTTACCTTACAGATGATTGAGTGACCGCCGCTAACAAGGAGACCTAAGAAAGGATATTCAACCGGTGTCTGGAGCTGGGCAGCGTAAAGGTGGCCAAGCATATGATTAATTGCAATAAAAGGCTTGTTTGTAGCCCATGCAAGAGTTTTTCCAAAAGTAAAACCAACAAGAAGAGAGCCCATGAGACCCGGACGGTTAGTTGCAGCAATGGCATCTACTTCATCGAGGCTCATATTTGCTTCTGTGAGTGCCTGGCGAACAACAGGAAGAATCCATTCTGCATGTTTGCGGCTTGCAATTTCAGGTACAACTCCTTTATAAATCTGATGAAAAGGAATCTGAGTTGCAACAACATTGCTGAGAATTGTTTTTCCGTCTTCTACAATTGCACATGCTGTTTCGTCACAGCTGCTTTCTATACCTAATACTTTCATTTGGTTCCTCTAATTCTTTCTGGCGCGGCTTTTGCTTACAGTACTGAAGGTGTAGCCCTTTTCTTTGAGTTCCGGGTATACCTCCTGCAAAAAGGCTGGCAGAAAATCAGCACTCCAGATATGACCTATCATTATAACGTTTCCGTTTTTATTTGCAAGGTCAAGGCCTTTTTTAAGTTCCTTCAAGGCATTTGCTTTTGTTTTTTCATTATCAAGGAAGATATTGCGTTCATAATATGAATAGCCCATTTCGCTTGCAACATACGGAACCTTAGTTTCAACATTGGTGCGGCTGTCCAGGAAGAAAATACCTTCCTGTGAACAAAACTGCATTACAACAGCCATCTTTTCGGCATCTGCGGTAATGGCAGAACCTTCGTGATTATTCATTCCCGCAATCGGTCCGATTTCTGTAATGTTCTGGAACAAAATGCTTTTGATTTCACTTTCTGTCATTTCTGGCTTTATAGCTCCTGGTCCAGGATTTACAGAAGCATTTATGGCCTGCATTGGCTGATGAAGAATAACTTCATTACCTGAATTACGAACTTTTAGAGCAGCTTCTTTTGAATGAGCAAGCTGCGGCAGTACTGCAACAGTTATAGGGAAGGGAAGTTTTAAGAACGGTTCAAGATGATTAAGATTCTGGCCTCCATCATCAAAAACAAAAATCAACTGAGCATTTTTTTTTGCAGCAGGAAAATTATATTTTGATTTTGCAGGAGTTTCCTTTACTTCTGCTGTTGCCTTATTCTTTTCTTCTTTTACCTCTGGGGTTTCGATTTTCTCAGAAGGCTTTGGGATAGTTGTAGATTTAGCGGGTGTATTATCTTTTGGTGTATCAGTCTTTTTTGATGTATCTGTTTTCTTTGAAGTGTCTGCTGTTTTTGTTGTTTCTGATTTTGCTTTCGGTTTCGTTACCGGAGTTTCTGTTTTCTTAGTAGCGGCAGTCTTATTTGTGTCTTCTTTTTTAGAAGTTTCTTTATTTTTTGCGGAATCTGATTCTTTGGCTTTTTTAGAATCTATAATTTCTTCCTGATATCTTTCAATAACAGACTGAGAAAGCTTAGAATCTGATTCTTTTAGAGTGGTAAAAAGCAGGAGCCCCATGCAAATTGTAATGATTGTACAGCACAGAATGATTGCCTTGTATGCTGGAATATAAACCTTAGGCTTTTTTGTTGTGCGACGTCTTTTTGAACTCGTTTTTCTGGTAGTTTTTTTCTGAGTCGTCTTTTTTTGAGGCATATCATTGATATTAACCTTTTCTTTGACATATTTCAATAAATGCTGTATTTTTACATAAAATAATAATAACAGAGGAAAAAAATGATCATTACATGTCTTGACCTTGAAGGTGTACTTGTTCCAGAAATCTGGATTGCATTTGCAGATACAGTTGGAATCCCGGAACTTAGAAGAACTACACGAGACGAACCAGATTATGACAAACTTATGAAATACAGAATTGCAATTCTTAAAGAACATGGGCTCGGTCTTAAAGAGATTCAGGACACAATCAAAAAAATTGATCCTCTTCCTGGTGCAAAAAAATTCCTGGATGAGCTTCGTTCCTGCTGTCAGACAATTATTCTCAGCGATACTTTCAGTCAGTTTGCTGCTCCTCTTATGGAAAAACTTGGTCAACCAACAATTTTCTGTAATTCTCTTGAGGTTTCTGATTCTGGAGAAATTACAGGCTACAAGATGCGCTGTGAACAGAGTAAACTTACAACTGTAAAAGCCCTTCAGTCTATTGGTTTTGAAACAATTGCTTCTGGTGATAGCTTTAATGACCTTGGAATGATTCAGGCTTCAAAGGCAGGTTTCCTTTTCCGCTCTACAGAAAAGATTATAAAAGATTATCCTCAGTATCCTGCATTCACAGAATATTCAGAACTACTTGACGCAATAAAGAAATATTTGTAATTTATTGCAATCTCAATAAAAATGGTATCTTAGTTAATTACCAGGGGTGGCGGAGTTTAGTGAAACGTTGTTTCATTTCCGTCTGAGATTACACCCTTAGAACCTGATCCGGATAATACCGGCGGAGGTAGGTATGAAAAAAAGTCATACTCTCATCGTTTTAACATTCTTTACATTGGTTTGCGTTCTTTTTTCAGGATGCAAAAAATCATCAAAAGTTGATTCAGCAAGACTCAACGAAGTAATCGTTTACACTTACGATTCATTCTGCGGCGAATGGGGAAGTGGTCCAGAAATTGCACGTCTTTTTGAGGCAAAAACTGGAATCAAAGTAAACTTTATTGACTGTGGTGATGGAGTTCAGATTCTTTCAAAAGCTCTCATCGAAAAATCAGATCCTTATGCAGATGTACTTCTTGGTCTTGATAATAATCTTACTGAAAAAGCAGAACAGAGTGGCGTTTTCGAAAAGTTTAAGCCTTCAAATGCAACTGTTCTTGCAGATGGACTTGAAGAAGCTCTTGGTGGAAAATGGCTGATGACTCCATATGATTACAGCCCATTTGCTATCATCTGGAATTCACTTTCCGGAGTTCCTGCTCCAACTTGTCTTGAAGATCTTACAAAAGATATTTACAAAAAAAAGCTGATTATGATGGATCCTCGTACAAGTACACCTGGTCTTGGTTTTGATACATGGATTCATAAGGTTTATGGTGATAAATATGATGATTATATGAAGCGCCTTGAACCTTCTATTTTGACAATGGCTCCTGGATGGAGTGTTGGTTATGGTATGTTTACAGATGGAGAAGCTCCTCTTGTAATCAGCTATACAACAAGCCCTGCTTATCATATTGAGTATGGCGAAGGAGACCAGTATAAGGGACTTATCTTCTCTGATGGTCATGTTATGCAGGTTGAAGGTGCAGGTCTTGTAAAAGGTGCAAAAAATCCTGAGGGTGCTAAGAAGTTTATTGAATTCCTTATCAGTGAAGAAGCGCAGAATGTAATTCCTGCAACTCAGTGGATGTTCCCATCAAATAAGAAAGTTGTGCTTCCCGCAAGTTACGACACAATTAAAATGCCAAAAATTTTAAAATAATCACGTCATGCTGAACATGTTTCAGCATCTACTAGCAGATCCCGAAACAAGTTCGGGATGTCGGTGGACGTTATGTTTAAGATTTATTTCTACACCTTAGAAATAGCGCTTTTCTCGACACTCATTGCGGCTGCGGCCGGTATTCCGTTGGCGTATTTTACGGCGCGTCGCCGCTTTCCGGGGAGAAAAGTACTGCTTTCTTTTTCTGCGGTTTCTCTTTGTGTTCCATCCCTGATTGTTGCACTTGGTTATGTAAGCTTTTGGGGAATAAATGGTACTGTAAACCGTTTGTTTGGAACTCAATTTTCTTTTCTATATAGTACTATTGGAATAATAATTGCGCAGGGATTTTACAATGTTCCTTTTATAACTGGAATTGTAAGCGATGCCTGGGAAAGACTTCCCCGGGAACAGGAAAATGCGGCGCGGCTTTTAGGGGCAGGAGAGGCACGTATCCTTAGAACTGTCACTTTGCGTCAGCTTTCTGGTGCAATAGGCGCGGCCTGTATTCCTGTTTTTCTTTTCTGTTATTTCAGTTTTATGATTGTCCTGCTTTTTTCTCCGGTAGGACGTTCAACGCTTGAAGTTGAAATATATCATTCGATCAGGACTACTCTTGATATTGGAGCCGGAACAAAACTGGCATTACTTGAAACTGCAACTGCGTTTGGAATTGTTCTTTTTTACAGCTTTGTTTCGCGAAAAAGTCAGACTTCAACAGGTGGGTTGGATTATGTACCTGTTGTGCGCCGCAGTCTTGGAGCCTCAACGGCAATTTTTCTTCCTCTGGTTATTCTAGTCCTGATTTTTTTGATTTTTCCTTTGCTTTCGGTTTTTGTTTCAGGAGCTGGAGAACTTGGGAAGCTTTTGAAGGGCAGAGCCTTCTGGAAGGCTGTATTGCATTCTCTTGAAACCGGAGTTTGTACAGGTGCGCTTTGTACACTTCTTGGTTTTACTTATTCTGTTGCTGTAAAGTTAGGTCGTAAGCAGGGTAACGTTGTTTTGCAGACAATTCCGATATTGCCTATGGCGATTTCATCTGTAGTTATTACGTGGGGCGCTACGATGATTTTTCATCGCGGGAACGTGGCACTGCTTGTTGCGCTGCAGACGTTGCTTTACTGGCCGGTCGCTTATCGGCAGATTCAGAACGGAATGAATAGTATAACTTATGAGACAGATGCTGCTGCCCGTCTTTTATCCCGTGGATGGTTTGACAGTGTACTGCGTGTGTATCTTCCTTCTTGCAGACCTGTTTTGATTTCTGCGTTTGCTTATTGTTTTGCCATTAGCCTCGGAGATGCAACAATGCCTCTGGTGCTTTCTATCCGTAATTTTGATACTCTTGCATTGTATACTTATAAGCTTGCAGGTGCATATCGTTTTGGTCAGGCTTGTGCCTGTGGTGGTGTAGTAGCCGCTCTAAGTATGTTGATTTTTGGACTTGGAAAAAAATGAGTTATTTTAGTGTAAAAAATATTCATAAAACCTGGGAAACTGTAACTGTAGATTTTTCTCTTGAATGTGAAAAGGGAACTATGACTTGTCTTTTGGGATCAAGTGGCTGCGGGAAATCAACTGTGCTGAATATAATCAGTGGGCTTGAAAAAAATGATCCGGAATACGAAACAAAGCTTGAAATAAAGCTCGACGGTCAGTGCATAGAAAAACTTCCTCCTCGCCTGCGTGGAGTTGGAATGGTATTTCAGAGCGGTGCTCTTTTTAATCATATGAATGTCGTAAATAATGTAGCTTACGGATTGATTTCTCAGGGAATGAAAAAAAAGGAAGCTCTGATAAAAGCTTCTGATTATCTTCCGGAATTTGGACTTGCTGATTTTGATAAGCGCATGCCTCAGACTTTAAGTGGCGGAGAGCGCCAGCGTGTGGCACTTGCTCGTACTTTGATTACAGAGCCAAAACTTGTTTTACTTGATGAACCTTTGTCTGCTCTTGATGCTGATCTTCGTCGTCGGCTTGCTGCACAAATCCGTGAATGGCAGAAGAAAATCGGCTTTACAGCAATCATGGTAACTCATGATGTTAGTGAAGCTGAAACTATTGCAGATAAGATTGTAAGATTTTCAAAATAATACTGCCTGACAAACGAATATGTTATTGATTCTTTTTCATATACCAGTATGAATAAAGTTTTTCAAAACCAAGTTTTTTATAAAGGTTCACCGCAATATCATTAGTTTGAATTACTTGCAGGAAAGAATGATGAGCACCTTCTTTCTGTGATTCTTCAAGAAGTGCAGAACATACTTTTTT
>JAEEGL015532231.1_pt1 | contig 15908 bp, 19 predicted proteins | sample 9134231 | NCBI WGS metagenome assembly JAEEGL01 (sample SAMN16246548, study PRJNA631951) | gut metagenome | biome: gut microbiome; feature: rumen; material: fiber-attached | host: Bos | place: Iran: Karaj | collected 2018-10 | reverse complement strand
GGGTAATCCACCTGCCCGTTGACCGTCATGTATTCCCACTGGCCAACACCGTAATAACCGTCCACCCGGAGGCCGAATCCGGCACAGTAGTCTGTTGTGAGCTGTTCTCTGTCCATACACCAGGCAATAGCCTGACGGACTGCCTTTTCATGCACGGTGGGCCAGTCATAGGAGAAGGTAAGGAAAGCAAGCCCGATGCGTGGCTCGTTCTGAAAACGCAGAGCATTCTCTCCGGCCGTGCGCATCAGATCCTGAATCACAGGGCCGTAGGTCAGCTTGTCGACCAGATGCAGTTCCCCATCTCTCAGCTTCTGCACAAGAGTGTCATTCTCTGCAAGGGTGAACTCTATTTTCCGGATGTAGCCGGGGTTGTTCTCGTCGATCAGGATCTCAACGGTTTCGGGTTCCTTCTCCTCTTCTTCACCCTCTTCACCCTTTTCACCTTCGGCGTTCTCTTCTTCGTCCTCTTCCGGCTCGATCACCTTGGTGATGATGATAGGCTTGCGCTTGTAATATGGGTTCAGCTTAAAATGAGCGGTAACCCCATCGTAGGAAGTCATCATATACGGACCGGAGACCACCGAGGGATGACTATTATAGCCCGTTTCAGGGTCAAGAATCGTCTTTCTCAGAAGCTCCGCCGTGAAAACAGGCTGGGGAGAATTGGGATTGTCCGCGTTAGCAATGAAGCAACCCGTGCCGTTATCATAGACCCGGCAGCCCGGCGCAATTACCGAAATCGGATAGGGCACACACAGCAGCAGGCCAACCTCGAAGAAGTAGGGGAGAAACTCCCCGTCGAGGGTTATGATGAGGGTGAAGTCATTCAGGACTTCGACACCTTCCAAGTATCGAACCTGCCCGCGGATATATCTTTCATAGCCGAGAATATGCTCGGCGCGATAAATCTTGCCGCCGATCTGCTCAATTTCAGGTGCCATCATCAGCAGCATGGAGAAGGCATAATCCCACGCCGTAATCTGGGTGCCGTCGGAATAATACAGATCTTCCGAGAGCTCCATATAATAGCTGTGATTTCCGTCGGCATCCTCCGTAACCTGGATGCCCGTAACCACATCGGGGTTGATCACATACGTGCCCTGGTTCTGATCCCAGTCCACCAGGTTATACCCATGGAGAAGCGCACGCACATCAATATCCGCTGTGTTGTTGCCAAACATCTCGGTGAAGAAATCGCCTTTCATCTCGGTGGTATGGCCTACAATCAGCTCTTCCGGAAACTCCGGAACGGAATCCTGCTTCGGAACAATTCCGAAAGGCCCCGGTGTGTTCTGCTCTGCTGCGGATTCCTTTTCCTTGCCCTCAAAGAGCCAGGACCATTCATTGGCGGCAAAAGCCGGAGCCGGGAGCACCGAGCACAGCATTGCCACACAGAGAACGGATGCCAGAATTCTTTTGATCCGGGTTTTACCCGGATTTGCTTCGTACTTATTCATAGCAGTCACCCACATGGTTCATCTCAACAGCAATGCCCAAAGGCGTATCATAATCGTCAATGATAATTTCATTCTGATTCTGCTGAGGCGGGTTTACCGGGGGATTAATCGGCGGGTTGGGATTTACCGGAGGAATATACGGAGTCGAAGTCGGTCTAGGTGTAGGAGAAGGTGAAGGTGACGGTGAAGGCGACGGCGAAGGTGAAGGCGACGGCGAAGGTGAAGTATCCGGAGTCGGAATCGGAGGACCCGGAATCACTTCCCCTTTCACGGTCAGCTCGATCGGATCATAAAACATAGCGCGCTTGTAGACAAACGGCACCGGCACGATGGTACTTTTTATTTTCACCCGGTCCGGCCCGGCGGTCATCATAAAGAAGTAAAGCCCTTCCTGCAGCCCTGTGAACGTGAACGTGCCATCTTTGGAAAATTTGCCGGATGCAGCAGCCTCTATGCCGCTGTCCGCTATCACTTTTGCAACATTATTGAGCAACCCATCAGCATCCTTCGGATAACCATCCGTTCTGACCGCGAGCTCATAATCTGTAATTTCTGTCGCAAGATCTGCAAAGTCGCGCGGATTGACAAATGTCCACACCGGATCCAGATAGTCTCCGGTTCTGCCGGCAAGCCTGTAAAGGCTGATGGTTATTTCGTCACCATTTTTCAGCCGGGACATAATCTCGGCATTATCCTTGATGCTGAGAATCATCCGCCCCGTGATCTCAGAAAATGCAGGAGACGCCGTCCCAAACAGGAGCACAGCGCACAGGCACAACCAAATAAACCCTGTCAGGGCCTTGAAATGCACTGCCTTTCTGTTTTTCATAACATTTTTCTCCTTACTGTCGACGGTCTCTATTCATCATAGTATTCATCCGGCATCCGGTATTTCCGGCCCATCAAGACTTCCTGAATGATCGTCACGATAATCCCAAGGGCCAGCACCGCAATCCCGACACGAATCGGCACGAAGCCGATATAGTAGGCTCCAACGCAGGCAAGATATACTGCCAAGAGCCAGAAAATCAAACTGTATGTCATCCTTCTTCTGCGATTGGCGCGCCTGGTGCGATCCATCTCATCGAGAAATGCATCTGCAGAAGGAATCTTCTCTTCCATCTTTTCCTCCCGAAATCCGCTCTGCCTTAACGGCGGCGGCTTCTTCTGCCTGACATCATCATCACCCACGCCGCCATCAGCAGAAGGACCGGCGCCGCAATAAAGGGGGCAACATAGATGGCGTCAATCCGGACGGCGTCTGCCGTAACACGGATATTCAGCCTGGCTTTTTCGTTTTCTATCCGGTGGCCGCGCACCAGCAGGCGGTGGGTATTGATGCCGTAGGGCGTACACGTCACCAACGTGACGAGATCCTCATTCGGCACAATTTCGATCAGCTTCACATCACCGGGCTCCACCACATTGATGGCATCCACCTCATAGGTAAGCGTCTGATCCAGAATATTCATGGTAAAGAGATCTCCGATTTCTACCTTGTCCAGATCGCTGAACAGTTTTGCCGACGGCAAGCCTCGATGTCCGCTGATCACGCAATGGGAAGCAAAATTGACTTTCCCAAAGTTCTCTTCATCATGGGCGCTGCCCACCGGAAGAGAAGTGCCCTCGATATGCCCCACTGCCGTCTGCAGGACTGACTCTTCCGTCCCGTGATAGATCGGCAGATTTACATTGATGCGGGGAATGGTAATAAACCCCATATTCCCCGTTCCGCCGACATTCAGCCGGGCATTGTATACTTCGGTCTCTTCCGGATCGATGGCCCACTGATTTGTCTTCTCTGCCCAATATCCGTTATACAGGAGTGCCTCTTCCCACATTTTGTTGTACTCTTCGGTATTCAGCGTGGCAACCGTTTCGGCATAACTGGAAATTGCGCGGGACTGGTGAAAGGAGTTCCAATATTCACTGAAGGAGGGATATGCGACGATCGCCAGCCCAATCAGCAGGATCAACACCAGCAGAAGATCAATCCACCTTCGTTTTATCTTCTTTTTCTTCTTTTTGTCCATTTTTCCTACCTTGTATGTCACAACCGATTATCCAACCGCCTGATGCATTATCATTGTAACAGGAATCGGTTCCCCGGTTAGTGACATACTCGGTTACTTATAAATCCTGTATCTTTTTAGAATGCTAATACTTCCCACATGGTTTTCTGGGATAAACGCCCGTAACACTGTTCCCGAAGAAAGCGGGCAGAACTCTATGGGCACACTGGAATACTCATCCGTCCAAGTCAAAGTCAGGTGACCACATTATACCAAAAACGGAGAAATATGCTGTCTTTATTTCGTAAAAATTCTAAATTGTCCAGATTTCTATACGATTTTTTCAAACTTTTCCTGCAAAACTACAAGTGGGAAGTATTAGTCAGACTCTCTTTCACGTTCGTTTTCCTTTTCTCTTATGATATTGACAGTTGACTATCAGCCGCCGCCGAACATCAGCATCTGTGACAGCTGCGATGCAGCCTCGGACTGTTCCATCGCAAAGTTATCCGTTGCGGCAACAACATCCTGCTGCCATTCATCCATTGCGATATACATCTCACCAAGCCCCTGGTCCACACCCTGGCTGAACCCAATCACCGCATTATCATACGCATCAGCATAATTTGCCCAGGCCTGAATCTGCTCGGCTTCTACCTGGTCTTCATAATCTGCTTTCGCTCCGTATACCTCAGCATATGCCCGGGCTCTCATCTGTTCCCATTCGGAGAGCTTTTTCCCGGCAGCAAAGAGAACATAACGGTTCCTTGTGCAGACAGTCCTGTCATAAGGATTTCCCTCGCGCACTTCCCCTCCGTCATAGGGATGAATCTTTCCTGTGCGGACAACCAAATCGCGAGCTTCATCGACTTCCGGTGCGACACTGAATGCCCCGCTCATGCCGAAAACGCTGAGGCCGATAAAATCACCCTTGATCCGGATTCTGCCGGCGGCAACGCCGTAACCTTTCAGGCTCTCATCCGCAATTGTGTTAATTGTAAGAGCTCCACTGCCATCAAAGGTGACGGTATGTTCCCCGGCATAGATGCCGTTGCTGTATCCGCCATTGAAGGTGGTGTAGCTGTAATTGAGGATCTCATTATCCCCTTCCAGCACAATTTGCATATCCTTGGGAATGTAGAGAGCAGCGAAAGTGTCATCCTTGCCCCTGGTGTCTCCGGAGATGACGTAGTGAAACTCGTGCAGGGTAATTTTGGACTGGCTGGCGCTGTAAAAAAGGTAGCTGTCAGGCCAGGGCTCGGAAGAGGTGAGAACTCCGTCAACCACCGTGTACCAGACACCCGGATGGATTTCCAGCCCGCCGATACACACATCCTCATAGGTACCTATTTGAGTGACAGGGGCGATTTCATAGTTGACCTTGCCGGACCCTGCGGATTTGGCGGAGCCGGATTTTTCTCCAGAGGCGGAATCCGCCACGGAGGAAGACTCCGAATTGGCAGACACTACGCCGGACGCCACAGCAGTGCCGGATGCCGCTTTTTTTATCTTATCCCAGTCAGATTGAGAAACACTGCCATCAGCGGCAGCTGAAAGAACAAACAGCTGCGCCAGAACCAGCAGTATTGCCGCTATTCTGCAAGAGTTTTTCAATTCTACAGACACCTCTTTCTCTATCCGGATTAATCCGCACACGGCGGGGAATCATTCACTGTGCGGAGGCTTACTCCGCGAAATTCTTTTCTGTCAGCACCAGACGCCAGTAGGAATTGCTGATGGTTTCATCCAGCGTGAAACTGTAGTCCCTGCTGTTTGCGCCGTCCACATTCACCCACTGTTCCCCGTCCATGGAGATCTGCCACTGGAAGGTAAAGGAATTTTCCACTTCAGGATCCAGACCTTCCGGGAACAGGCGGATCGCATTGCTTTCGGAACGCTCCATTGAAATGGAGACAACAATTTCCACGGGGTCTGCATCCTCTGCCACCGATTCAGCGTCTGCTGCGGCAGGATTGGGATTGGTGAGGATGACGGTATAGACTGCAGTGGCCGCATCAGGATCCGCTGCAAGATAGTCCGTTGCGGTGACGGAAAGCTCAAGGGAATCAAAGTAATTAAACGGCGTCAGGAGCCAGTCATGATTCTGATTGACGTAGACAACCTTGCCCGCGGTTTCACCGGAAAGACTGGTGATCACATTTACCGGGGCTCCGGCTTCGGCCATAATGGAGAGAACGGAAACTGTATTCCCCTGTTCTACCTGAGCTCTGATCGGAACGGAAGGATCAAAGACGGCTTCGCCTTCTTCGGGAAGCTCTTCTCCGGCATCCTCTTCCGCGTCTTCATTTTCCTCTATTGAATCGGCTTCAGACTCGGTATTTTCTTCATTTTCTGTATTTTCTTCGTTCTCTGCCTTCTCTTCGTTCTCAACATTCTCTGTAATTTCTTCGTTCTCTATGTTTTCTTTGTTTTCTATATTCTCTTCGTTCTCTGGCTTCTCTTCCTCCTCAACATTCTCTGTAATTTCTTCGTTCTCTGTATTTTCTTCTGAAGTTTCAATGATTGTATTTTCTTCGGTTTCAGAAGCCTGTGCTCCTTCTACCGGAACTTCATCTGTAAGGGGCTCTTCGGGTTCAGCAGCATCGTCAGCAGATCCGGCATTATCCGCCTCTTCAGCAGCTGCCGCCACAGAGGGATCCGGGCAGGAGAAAAGAAGCGTATATACCGTATCCGCTCCGGCGGAATCAGCTGCCCGCACGGTAAGCTCAAGTTCATCAAAGAACGTATACGGAGTCAGGAGCCAGTCACCATTTACTTCGGCACGGACGAGACGACCGTCCATCTCTCCCAGAATCCATTTCACCAGATTTACAGAAGCTCCGGCTTCCCTGAGGACGGATGCAACTGAAACCGTCTCGTTAAGAGAGGCTTTATAAACAATCGGGGTCTCCCACGCGGAATAATCGGGTGCCTGATCGGCTGCGGCTTCGCCCGATGCGCCAGCGGAAGCTGCCGCAACAGGTGCAGCAGACACACCGGCCTCTGCAAAGATCGCAGATGCGTTTTCCTCATCCGCGGCGAGAACCGCGACTTCTCCCTGGCCGCTGAAACCGAGAAGATAGGTGCCCGGGGCAGCATCGAGAGGAGCATCCATTACACCATCTACCGAACTGTAAACACCACAGACCTCACTTGTTGCCTCATTAAAAAGGACAAGGGAGACATCCACACCGCTGGTGAGGATATGCACCCTGCCGGGGATGCTCACATGAAGGCGCAGAAGAGCTGACAGCTCACCCCGAAGTGTGAAGACAGTGTTCTCTCCGTTTACATAGAGATCAACCGGCTCCGGAATTTCTGCAACCTGCTCACTTGCCGCAGGAACAGCAGGGACATCAAAAGGAAGCTCCATTGCCGAGACAGGCACAGAGAAAAGGCCTGCTGCAAATACCAGCGAGAGCAGCAATGCAATTTTCTTTTTCTTCAAAATGACATGTTCCATGATTCCTATCATCATATCCATATATGCATACAGAGAAAGTGCACTATTTCCCCGGATTTCTCTGTTTGGGCAAAATAACCCTATTATCTAATTTGTTTGTGTATCATATCACTAACCGAAGATTATGTCTACTACTTTTTGAGATTTTTGTGCAACTTTTTAATCCCGGGGAGCAATAAAGGCTTAAACAATCTGCTTTTTTACAGTATTTCAGCTTTCTGCACGTATTATAGTCTCATACGGTTACACGAATGGTTACTTCTGCTGTTTACGGCAATAGAATACATTATATTTTGAATTATTTTGATATTTTAATGTTACCACCAGACGCCGGTGGAGATCCGAAGAAATCGAGGCTTCCCTTACAGCGCTCAAATCCGCTTTGCGAGGGTTTCGGGATTGACGGCGTGAAGAAGAGCCATATCGCGGGTGATGATGCCCTCGCGCACGAGGCGCTGCAGCTCGGCATCCATGGAAATCATGGTTTTATCGCTGCCGCCGAAGATAACGTTATCGATCTGATGGGTACGGCCATCACGAATCATATTCTGAATGGCAGGATTGACCGTCATGAGCTCGAAAACGGGGACGCGGCCACCATCCCTGGTCGGAACAAGGCGCTGGGACACAACAGCCTTGAGCACCATGGAGAGCTGGACGCGAATCTGCGCCTGCTGCTCGGCCGGGAAGGTATCCACAATGCGGTCAACCGTTTTGGCGGCTCCGATGGTGTGCAGGGTAGAGAGGAGGAGATGGCCGGTCTCAGCAGCGGTGATTGCGGTGCGGATGGTATCGAGATCGCGCATTTCGCCGAGGAGGACCACGTCCGGCGCCTGCCGCAGAGCCGCACGGAGAGCCCGGGAGAAAGTGGCGGCATCGTTGGGCACTTCGCGCTGGGAGACCAGAGATTTCTTATGCCGATGAAGATATTCAATAGGATCTTCAATGGTAATAATATGTGCTTCGCGTTCGGAGTTGATTTTGTCGACAATGCAGGCAAGGCTCGTGCTTTTGCCACTGCCTGCGGGCCCCGTGACCAGAACCATGCCGCTGCGGAGGCCGGCAAGCTCCATCACCTGGGGCGGGATTTTCATAGCGGAAGCATCCGGCAGAGCAAAATTGACGATGCGGCAGATGGCTGCCACTGTGCCGCGCTGTTTATAGGCATTGCAGCGGAAACGGCTGACATCCTGAATAGCAAAGGAAAAGTCGTCATCCCCGTCGCGTTCCAGATGATCAAAGTCTCGATTAGCCAGGGCATACATAGAGCGAACCAGCTCTTCCGTATCAGTCGGAAGAAGCCTGCCCTCCGAAAGCTGCTGCATGCTGCTGTTAACTTTAACCATGACCCCGGAGCCGGGCACAATGAAAATGTCCGACCCGCCGAGAGCCACCGCTTTCCGAAGAAGGTCTACCAAGCCCATGTCTCATCCCCCGTTTCTGATGTGAGATTATAGCGCACCCATTCAGTACGCTGCGGTGAATGAAGCGGCAAAATGCGCAGGGCGCAGTCAAGAACTCTGGAATCATCCTCCTCGGAGAAAAGGAGAAGATCATTTTCCAGAAAAACCTCTTCCGGAAGGGAGGCTTCTACAGCAGAAAGGAAAGCTGCATAGGAGGGGACGTCCTTCGCACAGGAGGCGAGAATACCGTCCAGCTCGGCGCGGCGTTCTTCCGCCCGGACATTGAGGGCGTAAACCGCCTGTGTGACAGATGCGCTGCGCTCGGCAAAGCGGAAGTCATTCCGGCTCGTCATCAGGGAGAGCATACCGAGAGCCGTAAGGCTCAGAACAACGAAAATCAGAATCAGGGACGCAGCACCCGGACCCAGCGTGATCGAGGATCTTTTCCGATTCATGGAGCCACCTCCTCATACCGTGCCCCGGGGAGGGCGTAAACCAGCTCATCCCCCGAGAAAATACTGATGGTGTAACGGGTGAGCGTACCAGCCTCCATCTGCTCCGCAGCGCTTTCTACGGAAGCGGTAAGAAATGAGCCCGGAAGAGAAAAGCGCTCTCCGGAGGAGACAAAAGAACCGTCCCCTTGTCCGGAATACAGAGTTTCTGCAATGTTCTGGGCATAAAGAGTAGCCGACGAGAGATCTTCGGCCTTCTGGCTTTGGGTGCGGGCGGCTGTGAAAAGCTGCAGGAGCACCGTGGAAGCCAGCATAAAGAAGAGGACCACAATAAGAAGCTCCACCAGAAGAGCATTGCTGTGAGAATGATGTTTCATGGGATCACCTCAGCCTTTCGTGCGCAGAGAAAAGAACACATCCTGCGTCGTATTGCCGGTGCGCAGATGCACGGTTAGAAGAGAACCGTTCTTCTCGGCCGTCATCTCATCGGCAGGGCAGACAGCTTCGCCCTGATCCGGGCGGAAGGGTTCGGATGCCCGGGAAAACCACTCGCGCAACGAGCCGTCATATACATAAATGCGGGTGACATACTCCTCCCCGTAGTCATTGCGAAGCGTAAGCGTATTGACGGTGACGGACTGCTCTGCTCCCGGTGCGCCGACGGTGCCCTCACAGGCCTCCAGCGAAAAGACGCCGGATTCGTCATCGGCGCGGAGCATCGAGCGGATGTAGGCAGAGCCGATGCGGGAGGTGTTGTGTGCCTCGGTACGCTCCACCGCACCACGGTAGGCTTTAACGCCGAGAAGCACCATGACGGTGGAAAACACCGCAAAGACCCCCAGCAGCAGAAAGACAAAAAGGCCGGAAACGGCATGAGAGGACAACTTCTGTTTCATGAAGGCAGCACCGCCCCTCTCTCCGTGACATAAATATCCGGAATGCGGTTAGAGGCAAACGCCTCATATGTGACAAAATAACGGGACTCGTCATAAGCGAGATGATAATGCTCGCGGAGATAATCCACCGAGTCGGGGTAAGCCCCCTCCACGGCATAGCAGGTGACGGCGGCACTGCGCACCGCATCCCGCACAAGGTCGGTCTCGGAAGAGTTCTGCGCAAAATCAATGCGGTTGACAAGCACCACCGCCAGCACCAGCACCAGTGCCAGAATGACGAGTTTGATGATATCGCGCCGGTTCATGGAGCGCCCCCCGCTCAGAGGCTGGTGAGGATGCCGGCCATAGGCAGCATCACGGAGAGAAGCACGGCACCGATTACAATAGCCAGAAGGGCCACGAGGGTCGGCTCAATAATCGAAATGAGCTGGGAAATCCCGTCTTCCACCTGCTCTTCATAGAGCTCGGAGAGCTTGGAGAGGACCTGATCTTCATGGCCGGTGGCAGAGCCCATGCGAATCATACTGTTGTGGAGTTCGTCAAAAAGGCCGGTATCAGCAACGGAATCGGCAAAGGTTTTGCCCCCGTCAAGAGCCTTGCGGATTGATGCAACCTTTTCTGCAGCTTCCGGATCCGTGAGGACTTTGGATGTCATCTCCAGCGCATCTTCCATGGGGAAGCCGGAGGAGAGCATCATGGACAGAACACCGGAAACCCGGGAAGCCGAAAGCTTACGGGTAAGAGAAGCCAGCGGCGGGAAAAGACGGCGAAGGAAGGAGAGGACCTGCTCCCGTTTTCCGGTGCGGCTGAGGGCAGCCAGCACCACCACCGCCAGAACAAGGAGAGCAACCAGCACAAGGACGATCCAACCAACCGCTGTGCCGAGGCGCATAAGCGCTGTGCCGGACTCGGTCATAGCCACGCCCATGGAATTCAGGACACGGCGGAAGACCGGCATAACCTTCCACAGGAGGATGAAAACGATGACCACCAGCATGGCGCCGAGCACCAGCGGGTAAGTGATGGCACTGGTGACGGAGGAGCGGATCCGGTCTTCCCGGGCATAGAAGCGTTCGAGCCCGCGCATAACGCTCTCCAGATGACCGGAGCGCTCGCCGATGCCAACCATTTCCACGAGGTATTCCGGCCAGCGGCCATCCGCCTTCAGAGAATCGTAAAGGCTGCCGGTTTCCGTTACACCGCGGCTGGCGGCCTGATAGATATCGGCATGGGAATCATTCTTCTCGCCTTCGGCAAGCGTCTCCATACCGTCATAGAGCGGCAGGCCGGCTTCGAGAATCAGGGCAACTTGGCCGCAGAACATGCTGAGCTCGGCTGCGGACAGGCTGGATTTTTTTGTAGCCATTTTTCTTTTCTCCTTCTATTTTAATAGTATCGTTCCATAGAATATTCTTTTACGGAGCTGATGGCTGCGATGGCTGCAGTAGGGTCAAAGAAAATATCTTTGCCGTTGATTTTCGACACAGTCCATGCATGGTATCGGCTGTCGGCATAGCCGATGATCATACGGGCGGGGATGCCCTGGGTGCGCAGCATGGCACAGGTGATAGCTGAGAGATCCTGGCAGATGCCCATGCGTTTAGCATAGGAACCGTCGATATCAGGAAGCATGCTGGGTTTAATGGTGACGGCCTTAATAAAGTCATACACAAAGGAAGTTTTCATGAATTTACAGACCGCATCAAAGGCTTCCTTTTCACCCTTGCCAGCACAGAGTTCATCAGCCATGGCAACTGCCTCAGAGGCCTTGGTATAGTTGATATACTGGCTGGGCACAAGGAAGGCTGCTTCCTGATTCTCCATCGTCACATACAGGCCGACGGAGCCCGCCATGGCATACTTTTTGCCGGAAACATTTTCATAAAGATGGATTTCATAATAACCGGTGCCCAACTGGAGAGGAAAGAGCTCATAGGAGGCATCGGTTTTGAGATCATAGGTAAAAGTAGTGCCGTCTTTGATGACACGAAGCTTCAGACGGTGACTGGTCTGGTAGCTGCTGGCTGCGAAAAAATAACCGTTCTGGGCACCCGAAGCATCCACCAGAAGTGAGCCGCCGCTGTTGGTAACTGCCGTCTGCTGCGGCCAGATCGCCGACTTGCTGTCAGCCGATGCAGAACCGGCAATGCAGAGAAACAGGCAGAGAAGGCTTGTGAAAAGAAGCCCAAAATGCCAGCTTTTTAATCGCATATTGCTCTCCCTCCTTTCCTTTCACAGAAGAAAAACCTACCCATTGATCAAAGCGAGGAGTTTCGCCATTTCCTGCTCGGCCTTCTCCAGAAGAGGGTCATAGTCCATGTCTTTACGGGCACGGAGGAGTTCTGTGATTTCGGTGATGGGAGTAAGCACAGGAGTCATCTCAAGATTTGCCAGAACGCCCTTGAGGGCATGGGCCTCTTCAAAGGCAGCATTAAGATCACGGGCATCAAGCGCGGATCTCAGCTTTTTCAGATGATCATCTTTTGCTATCATGCCAACCATACGGAGGTAGAAATCCGGCATATTCATGCAGCGTCTGATGCCTTCTGCAGTATTGGCACCGTACTCGGTGAGCTGTTCTACAGTCATAGAAAGTCTCCTTTTCAGCTTTATCAGGATTGTCAGAAAAATCACTCCTGATATGCCTTAATCAGATCAATTTTTTTCATAATTATATACAAAACCTCCCCGTGTGGCAACAGAAAATTCAAGAATTCCTACTGTTTTCTCATAATAATTTTCCTGTCTTTTTGAGCGAGCTCTCTACCAGAAACAACAAAATCCGGCAGGCCTGCAGCCGCCGGAAGTTGTCTTTTCCTATATATAATTATAATATAGAAGAGAACCCGTCAGAGAGAAGATGTGCCCAGAGGACTGATGCGCGCAAAGAAACTGATGGCGAGCGAGGAATATTCCCGATAATAAAGGTTTTCGATGCGTTCCATGACCATATTACCGGAGGAATAGTTTACGGTGGGGAGGAGCATGGCATAGATATTGTCGGAAAAGCGGGTTATAATGTCTCCCTTTCGCATGTTGGACTTCAAAATCTGCTGAAGACCTGCCATGCAGCTCTCCCGGCGGACATCGCTGCTATTGTCGCCGATATAACCGAGCATAATAATACCAAGAAACATGGTGGAGCCGAGACGCTCGAGATTGCGCATATAGATATTATAGACTTCTTTAAAAACCTCATATTCACAGAAAAAGGGGCCTTTGGTTCCGCCTTCCTTTTCGATCAGTTCATTACGGATGGTGTCAAGATTAATGCGGATGGTCTTGCCGGCTTCTGCAAGACTTTTATAACAGGCCTGAAGCTCTTCACCGGGTTCGGCATCATAAAACTCCCGGCTCCGTTTCGCAAGACGGCGGTACTCCGCTGCCGCTTCATCACTACGGTTGAGATTGACCATTGCCTGCATGAGCTCAATATGGAGCTGCTCGTCCAGATCGTCTATGCGGGCCGCCCGGCGGCAGACATCGCAGATCCTGGTATATTCCTCATCGGCTTTCAAAAGCTCAATGTAACGATAAATGGCACTAAGGTACTCATTATGAAGCCAGTTAAAGGTTGCCTGTCCGTTCAGAATATCCCCGGTGAGATAGAGATCTCCCTGAAAGAGCTCCATCAGACGCTCGGTTTTACTCATATGCCCGGATTGGGGCGGTTCATGCCGGAGAGCGTTGAGAAGGTCTATAATCTCCAGCACATCCACATGAACATACGGCAGACTCTCCCAGCGATAGGTACCCTGGCCAGAAACGATGCAGGTCCCAAGCCCGGGTGAGATTTCATTGAGCGCAGAACGAACACGGCTGACCATCGTTTTGAGAGCACCCTCCGGATTGTCACTGCGGCAGTCTGCCCAGAGTTCCCGTATCAGACGCTGGCTGGAAACCGGTCTGCCTCTTTCCAGAATCAGATACTGCATCAGGCTGATGCCTTTGCGGGATTTTGCCATCAGCTCTTCATGGATTTCTCCGTTCGCCTCAACAGTAAAAAGGCCCATCATCCGGATAAAAACGGAATGATTTTTAGACATAGCTTTTTTTCTCTGGTCTGGCATTCTTTCACCCTCCTTTAATCTTGTTTCTCTTATCTGGACAGCGTTACAGTTCCCTCGCAGCGGAGGCTGGGGATTTCGACGGAATGACCGGACCCGTCACCGTAGTAGCCGTTGAATTCCCAGACGGCGGAAAGTGGAAACGTTTTACTTTCACCTGGAGCAAGAGGAACGGTGTACGTGTAGCGGCCGAGCTCGGTGTGCTGGAGCTGATTGACGTCGGAATGGATTTCATTGGCGTACATGCGCTGGGAATTATCGCCGAGGCGAATAATCAGGGATTCAAAGGAATTGTAAGAAATAGGATAGTGGTCGGCATAAACAACAACCTCCACCTTGGCATTGCCTGCTGCAGCGGTAACAGCCGTCCAGTCGGCATGGATGTTCAGGAGCCAAGGCGTTGTGGAGGCAATGGTGCCTCTGCCGAGAGGCTGGCCGACAGGATCAGGAGTCGGGACGAAGGGAGTAGGGGTCGGCACATAAGGTGTAGGCGTTGGAACATACGGTGTGGGGGTTGGAGACTAGGGAGCAGGGGTTAGGGAATAGGGATTAGTGTCACCTGCGGGTGGGAGGGACGCGGGTGTAGCGTCCGCAGAGACGGGGTTGGAAGCAGGCTGGTTTTCCTCACGAACGGAAAAGCCGGGGGTGTAAGGATCGGTTTTCTGCCCGCTAGACGGCGCCATGATATAAACGATGGCAGCGACCAACAGGAGAAAAACGATAATCAGGAGGGTTATTTTGAGTTTCATATGATTGTTCATTTTAGCGTCCTTTCTTAGGGAATAGGGAGTAGTCCGCTGCGGCGGGGAGGGAAAACAAGGGAGAAGGGAAAATATTATTTATTGGTCAGTTTGAATGCTATAGTAGATATCATTTTTCCAATTTCTGTACTTTTTTGCATAGCAACTTCTATTTCTTTTTCATTCAGATAACCTATTTTGTTACAGATTATCAGCTGGGTTTCCAGTTCTGTCCTTGATCCGTTGGCAATAGACAAAAACTTCAAATATTCTTTTGTAGTCTTTCTTGCATAGCCTTCAGCAATATTAGATGGTATGGAAACAACGGCTCTGCGCATTTGATCTGACAAGCTATACATTTCTTCTTTTGGCAATAGTTTGACCAAGCGATAGACTTCGACGCAAAGATCAACCGCTTTCTGCCAAACTTGCAGATCTTGATAACTATTTATTTTATCCATAAATATTCTTCCCTATTCCCTACTCTCTACTCCCTATTCCCTCATAATACTGGCACAGATGTTTCACGCAGCAGCTTTCACAGAGTGGTTTGCGGGCATCGCACACGGCACGGCCGTGGAGGACGATGCAATGACAGAATTGAGATGAGGTTTCCGGTGGAAGAACTTTGCGCAGTTCTTTTTCTATTTTTTCGGGCTCTTTTAGGTTATCTACCAAGCCGAGGCGGTTGGATAGACGGATACAGTGGGTATCCACCACCGTGCTGCCGGGAATATGGAAAACATCCCCGAGGATCAGATTGGCCGTCTTGCGGCCTACGCCCGGAAGAGACACCAGCTCCTCCATGGTAGATGGCACCTGCCCGTTGTATTTCTCCAGCAGGACTTTGGAACACTCAACGATGTCCCTCGCTTTGGCGCGGAAGAACCCGCAGGAGTGGACATATTGCTCGACTTCGCTTACATCCGCTTCAGCAAAGGCTTCAAGCGTCGGGAAGCGGGCAAACAGTGCCGGGGTGACCTGGTTAACACGTTCATCGGTACACTGGGCAGCAAGCCGAACGGAGAAAAGCAATTCGTGAGGCTTGGCATAGTCCAAAGTGCAGTCGGCCTCCGGGTATTCGGCAAGGAGGAGACGGACGATTTCGTTGATTTGGGTTTGGGTGCGCATGAGGAACCTCCTGAGTTAGGGAATAGGGGTTAGGGAGTAGGGAATAGGGAGTAGTCCGCTGCGGCGGGGAACGCAAACGCGGAGCGTTTGCAGGGGACAGATATTATTTTAAAACGACGTTTTTTTCGCCGCAGAGTTCGCCGAGCTCAGCGAGAAGCGCTTCGTGCAGGATACAGTGTGTGCCGATACGTTTCTTTTCTTTTTCACAGTAGATGATCATACGCCCCTGGCCGGGGAACATGGTGAGCAGGAGGCGGATGTGCTCGAACAGCGGATCCTGCTCAGAG
>JAEEGL011895342.1_pt1 | contig 15908 bp, 10 predicted proteins | sample 9134231 | NCBI WGS metagenome assembly JAEEGL01 (sample SAMN16246548, study PRJNA631951) | gut metagenome | biome: gut microbiome; feature: rumen; material: fiber-attached | host: Bos | place: Iran: Karaj | collected 2018-10 | reverse complement strand
GTTCATTTTCCCATACTTGATGAAGAAAGCATCAAGGCAATGCTGATATTTGAATGTTTTGAACATCATTCTTTTAAGCAGACCGAACTTGATACGATAAGTACGATCGTGCAGCTTATCAGCAGTTACAGACTGAGTCAGCAGGTCAAGGACTTTCTGGAAGCCGAATCTGTGATCAATAAGAATGTTATGGATTCACAGAAAGTTGTCTATTTTGTTATAGATGACGAAACAAAAGAAATAAAGTATTTAAGCCGTCAGGCAAGGCTTTTTTATCCTGATGCGGAGTATGGCAAAAAATATACTGAAACGATTATAGGCCACAAGATATCCGATGCGGTTTCATCAATGAATTATGCCCAGAAGGGTGAAGATACCATCGAATTCTATGATGATACAGATGACAGGTGGTATACGATAACCGTGACCAGGATGAAGGGAGTCAGCAATCCAAGGGATACCCTGATCTGTATCACTGATGTTACGGAATTTTTGAAGCGTGTCAAGTCCGAAGATTCTCTTACCGGCTGTGCGACGTTTGACAGCTTTGTTATGACTGCGTCGAAACTTATCAAAAAGAAGGATATCTCGTACAGGGTACTGTGCTGCGGTATCAAGGAGTTCTCCAAGATAAATGACAAGTTTGGATATGTTGTCGGTGATGAAGTACTGAAATACTGTGCCGATTATATTAGAGCGCGCATCCGTGACGGTGAAATAGTATGTCGTATCAAGGGTGATGATTTTCTCATTCTGGTGGATGCAGCAAGGAAGACCGATTATCACAAGCTTTTTGTCGACTCAACCACAGAGGTCACCGAGTATTTCAGCCTCTTGTATCCGGGTATTGAAATACGTTTCTTTGCCGGTTCATATGATATTCCGCCTGAGGAAGATTACATCAACAGATGTATCGATAAAGCGCTTAAAGCCAGAAACATGGCTTTAAATGACAGAGAATGGTTCTATATCAGGTATACTCAGGACATAGAGAATCGTGAAAACGAAGAATCCCTGATCCAGGATCAGATCAAGAAATCACTTGCAAATGATGGTTTTAAAGTATACTTCCAGCCCAAGGTGGATATCACGGACGGAAGCATAATAGGCGCAGAAGCACTGGTAAGGCTTAAAGATGATGAAGGTAAAATGATATCTCCGGGACTCTTTATCCCTCTTGCCGAAAAGACAGGAATGGTAGTCGATATCGATAATTCCGTTTATGAACAGACATTTGCGTATATGGCCAAATGGATCAGCGAGGGCAAAAAGGTACCTCTTATCTCCGTGAACGTTTCAAGACTTCATCTTTTTGACGATGATCTTCCAGAGAAGATGAAGGCACTCATAGACAAGCACGGACTTAAGCCTTCGCAGGTTGAACTTGAGATAACGGAGAGCGTTTTCTTTGAGGATGCGGAGCGACTCATTCAGATGATCAAGCGTCTTAAGGAGATAGGATTCCCTATTTCCATGGATGATTTCGGTTCGGGTTATTCTACACTGAACTTCATGAAGGAACTGCCTGTTGATGTTATCAAGATCGATGGCGGATTCTTTATGAGGAATGAGATGGATACCAAATCCAAGGTTGTAATTTCCGCGATAATACAGCTAACCAGAAACCTCGATTTTGAATCTGTTTCCGAAGGAGTTGAGACACAGGAACAGGTCGACTTTATCAGAGAACAGGGCGGCCGGTGCGTGCAGGGATATTATTACTACAAACCCATGCCTGCAGAAGAATTTGCCAATTTACTCATATAATAAAAAAATACTTGCATTATCAAAAACCCTATATTATAATAACACTTGCGTTTCGGTCAGGAACGCTAAATAGTGTAAGCACCGCTAGCTCAGTTGGTAGAGCACCTGACTCTTAATCAGGGTGTCCAGGGTTCGAACCCCTGGCGGTGTACTGAAGTCTTGATTTTGCTGGTATCAGCGGGGTCAGGGCTTTTTTATTATTACAGACTGAATCTGAGGACTATCATGATCTTTGATACACATGCCCATTACGATGACGAGTCGTTTGATCAGGACAGGGATGAACTTATAGAGAGCCTTTTTGAAAACGGCGTAGGTACGGTCGTCAACATTTCCGCTACCGTAAAGAGCTGTTATGACACGCTTGAACTGACCCGGAAGTATGAACATTTTTACGGGGCTCTGGGTGTCCACCCCGAGGGACTTGAAGATCTTGATGATGAAACCCTTGAAAAGATAAAGACACTCTGTCTTGAGAATTCTGTCCGAAACGGCGGAAAGATAGTGGCTGTCGGCGAGATAGGTCTTGAATACAGCTATGATATAGATAAGGACCTTCAGAAAAAATGGTTCAAAGCCCAGATAAAGATGGCATCCGAGGTCGGGCTTCCAATTGTGATCCACTCAAGGGATGCCGCCAAAGACACCTATGATATCATGTCTGAAACCGGCTGCGACAGGATAGGAGGCATCGTTCACTGTTATTCCTATTCAAAGGAGATGGCCGATCAGTTCATTGATATGGGTTTCCATATCGGAGTTGGCGGAGTCCTGACCTTTAAGAATGCAAAGAAACTCGTCGAAGTGTGCGAACACATCCCGCTTGAGAGGATCGTTCTTGAGACGGATTGTCCATATCTTAGTCCGATGCCGTTTCGTGGAAAGAGGAATGATTCGACCAGGATCATATATGTGGCCGAAAAACTTGCGCAGATCAAGGGGATTTCGACAGAGGAAGTCATAAAAATCACTGAAGCAAACGCCAACAGGGTATACGGAATATGCCAACATTAGACAGTGTTTCCGGAACACTTGGGATACTTGATAAATACAATTTCAGTTTTCAGAAGAGATTCGGGCAGAATTTTCTTATAGATGCCAATATCCTTGAAAAGATCACGAACGGGGCAGGGATAACGCCGGAGGATACGGTCCTTGAGATAGGGCCGGGGATAGGAACCCTTACCCAGTACCTTTGTGAAAAAGCCGCCAGAGTTGTAGCGGTCGAGATAGATAAGGCACTCATCCCGATCCTTGAAGATACATTGTCAGGGTATGATAATGTCACGGTCATTAACGAGGACGTTTTAAAGCTCGATCTCAATAGTATTGTTGACGACTATGCGGGCGGGAAACCGATAAAGGTGGTCGCAAACCTGCCTTACTATATAACTACTCCGATAATAATGGGACTTTTTGAATCGGGTGCGAAGATAAACAGTATTACCGTGATGATCCAGAAGGAAGTAGCAGACAGGATAAGGACGGGACCGGGGAGCAAGGATTACGGTGCTTTGTCTCTGGCGGTACAGTTTTACTCAAACCCTGAGATGGTAGCTTATGTTTCACCTGAGTGTTTCATCCCGAAACCAAAGGTGGGATCTGCGGTCATAAGGCTTGACAGATACCAAAGACCACCTGTTGAGGTCAAGGATGAAAGACATATGTTCAAGGTAATAAAGGCTGCTTTTTCCCAAAGGAGAAAAACCCTTATAAACTGTCTGACATCCGATGGCGAACTGGGACTTGACCGTGAGATGGTAAGCGGGTACCTCGAAAAAATGGGATTAAGAAATGATATCAGAGGTGAGAAACTGACTCTTTCACAGTTTGCAGCACTTTCTGATCTGATACTTGATAAATGATGGGGGCAAAAATATGGCAATGAAAGAGATCGCACCGGGAACGGTGATCTATGAATCCGGACAGGCTTATGACAGGCTTCTCCTTATTGCAAGAGGCAGTGTCAGGGTAAGCTTTCCGGGCGGGAGTTTCCTTCTTAAGAATGGGGATATAGTCTGTCTGGCGGATATCAATTCCTACAGGACCTCCTTAAAATACGAAACCGTTGAAAAGACCACTGTCATGGAATATCCCTATGAAAGCGGCAGGATCAGTGAGCTTATAAATGCCAATAAGGATGCGGTCAAGTATTTCCTCTCTTCCCTGTTCCATCAGATCGATGAACTTTCAGGCCATTACAAGCTGGTTAAGAACGAGTACTCAAGCCTTAAGGATTATCTTAAATGCTGCTACGATGATTATAAGGACTGCTGTGAGAGGATATCCATTTCGGCAGGAGAACTGACAGGATATGAAGAGCTTGAAAATTCGGGACTGGAGGAACTGCTTCCGGACTGGATAACGGGTTATTATTCAACGCTTCGGGAACTTGTGATAAATTCTTCTTCCACTGTTCCGACTCCTGAATTTCTGATCGGACTTATGACAAAGTCCGGGAAGGATCTTCGGGAACTGGTTTCATCAAGTAATGAGATAGAGACAGCAAAGTCCGAATACCGCGCTCTTTTGATGAATGAGAGCAAACTGGACCTGTTTGAGCTTTTCCAGTCACTGTATTTAAAAGCCATAAGAAAAATGGGTCCCGATGATGAGACGGTCGGACGCATTTTCCGGCTTATGAATGATCTTCTTCTTCAGATAGAAACCGAAGGGATCAATAAAGAACCTTTCTTTGAGACCAGAAAATCCCAGTACGAAGAAGCCATGCGTCAGGCTGATGAGATCGCCAGGAACCGGGATGAACTTGAAGAAGAACACGGCAAGGAGCAGCTTGAAAAAGTTTCGGATTCACTCGGCAAGATACTGTCCTGCGCCGATATTTCCGAAGAGCTGGCAAAGTCATTTACCGACCATGTTAATGAATATAAGCATACAGTTAACAAGAACGGTACGGAGGATGACATCCGTAAACTCAGGCTTCAGATAACAAAAGAATTCAATGAGATCTATGCAAGCGCATTTGTAAATTATGCCGAGGAAGTGCATATTCCTACGCTGGTAAAGATGTTCTTCAGTTTTGGATATGTGGATGAGGAACTTGCCGGTATCGATAATGCGATATACCTTTATGAACTTGCGGAAAATCTTCCTTCCTGTCCCGATAAGGGTGTTTATTCCATGTTTGAATGGCTCCTTGAGATTTATAACGGCAAAAAGGATCCCGGAAGGAATGAGTTTGACGTGGATTTCGCAGACTTTCTGCATGAGGAGATGCGTAACAAGCGTATCACCAAAGCTCAGGAGCAGCAGGTGTTTGCCGATCCGCTGATGAGAGTAAAGTATGAGCTTGAGAACGTATTTCCTTCGGTCAACAAGACCACTACCGGAAGGATAACAACATTCTGTCCGCTGTTTTCGGAGCACAACGTCCTTAAGAGCCCTGAGAACATGCTGGTAACGGCAGACGCAGTCACGGCGAAGATCAAAGCCATCACAGATGTGGATTTCGGGGCCTATTACAGACAGACTGTCTTCTCTTCACCCGAAGAGGGAGTCAGCAAGGAGTTCATAAATGTAGAGATTCTTCCCGATATCATCCTGGCGCCGAACATTGGTAACCGCGGTATCATGTGGCAGGAGATAGAAGGCAAGAGACGTACGACACCTGCAAGGATGTTCCTTTCCATCTTCCAACAGGAGGATGTTGGAATTCAGCTTATAAGGCTCACCGGACAGTTCAGATGGGAGATGTGCAAGCGTGTACAGGGTGCCAGATGGAACGATATCACCGAAAGATCCCTTACTTCGGAATACTTTGACTATGTTCAGTATTACAGAAAGAATAACGACTTAAGTCCCGATGCAAAGGATAAGATAAAGAATGATATGGCACGCTGCAAGAACAGCTTCAGGGAGATGTTCATAAGGGATTATCTGGTATGGATACAGTTTGAATCACAGGGTGCTCCGAGACTTAACAAGGTTTCACGTAATCTGCTCTTTACATATGTTCCTTTCTCTGCAGCATGCAGGGAAAAGCTTAAGATCAACCCGATGTACAAGGACATGATCGAACACTATGAAGTAAAGCAGAAAGCCAAGATACACAGGCTTGAAAACTTCAGGGTAAAGTTAAAGAACATGGGTAAGGGTATGCCAAAGGAACTGCTGGATGAGATGGAATTCATAAAAGCATAGAAGCTGCTCTTTATCTGAGAATATGATTGACTAAAACGGAATTTACTTTATAATTTAAGTAAATTCCGTTTTTTTTAGCAAAAATTAACTGGTAAAGAAAGGCTTTCACATGAATATCAGACATTTAAAAAATCCATTCGAAGACGTAACGGATCTTTTTGTTCTTTCCACCCGAAAAACGGATTACTGTATAGGGATCATATATGATGAAGGCTATGTTGGTCATATTTATTATGGAAAAAAACTGACTGGCCATAACTTCAGCGGACTTGTCAGGATCAACGAGTATCCTTTCGGAAAAGCCGGCAAGGAAAGAGAAAAGTGCTCTTTTCATGACATGGTATCTTTAGAATATCCTTCTCACGGGATAGGAGACTACAGGGAAGACTGCCTCAGTGTGGAAACCCCGGAGGGAAACAGCGCGGTTCTGCCGCTTTATGATTCGTACGAAATCATTGAAGGCAAGCCGAAGATAGCAGGGCTTCCGGCGTCCTTCGGTGACAGAAACGACGTTACGACCCTGATACTTCACTGCCTGGACAGAATACTGAACCTAAAGGTAGACCTTGTTTATTCTGTTTTTTATGACAATGATGTCATAACCAGAAGCGTCAGGATCACAAACGGGTCGAATGAACAAATCTTTATCAAAAAAGTGTATTCAGCCTGCCTTGATATGGACAACAGAAATTTTGAAGCATTGTCCCTGCATGGATCCTGGGCCAGAGAGCGTCATATAGAGAAGTCCGTTCTTACACATAATAAGACGATAGTGGAATCCGTAAGAGGAGAGTCTTCACATCAGGATCATCCGTTCCTTGCTCTTATCACACCCAATACCACACAGGAGACAGGTGAGGTATATGCGATGAACTTTGTCTACTCAGGCAATTTCAGGACTGGAGCTTTTCTTGACCAGTTTGACAATGTGAGGATGTTCATGGGAATAAATCCGGTGGATTTTAAATGGAAGCTGCTTCCGGGTGAATGCTTTGAAGCTCCCGAGGTTGTCATGACCTACTCTTCAGACGGGCTGGGATCCATGACACGCGCGTTTCATGATTTTTACAGGCAGCATCTGATAAGGAGTCCCTACCTTCACAAAAAACGTCCTGTCCTGATAAATAACTGGGAAGCGACCTACTTTGAGTTTGATACCGGAAAATTGCTCGATATAGCGCGCAGGGCTTCCGAACTTGGTATAGAGATGCTCGTCATGGATGACGGCTGGTTTGGAAAGAGAAATGATGACAGCTGCTCACTGGGTGACTGGACTGTAAATGAGGATAAGATCAAAGGCGGACTTAAAGCTCTGGTTGATGAAGTAAACCGTCTGGGCATGAAGTTCGGTATCTGGTTTGAGCCTGAAATGATCAGTCCGGATTCGGACCTTTACAGAAAACATCCCGATTGGGCAATACATATAGAAGGAAGAGAAGGGATAAGATCCAGAAACCAGTATGTTCTTGACCTTAGCCGTCAGGATGTATGCGATCATGTTTATGAACAGGTTGCGTCCATATTAAGGAGTGCCAATATCGAGTATGTCAAATGGGATATGAACAGACAGCTGACGGATATAGGATCAGCGTATCTGGACTCAGACCGTATAGGTGAACTGTTCCACAGATATGTCCTCGGGATGTATTCGCTACAGGACCGCCTGATAAAGGAATTCCCGTATCTTCTTCTGGAGAACTGCTCCGGAGGCGGTGGCAGATTTGATCCGGGGATGCTCTATTACAGTCCGCAGATATGGTGCTCGGATGATACCGATGCCGTGGAACGCCTGTCCATACAGGAAGGGACCGCGCTCATATATCCGCTGTCATGCATCGGAGCACATGTTTCCGACTGTCCGAACCATGCTGTGGGCAGAACCACGCCTTTTGAAACGAGAGGGCATGTGGCTCTGGCAGGGACCTTCGGATATGAGCTTGATATCACGAAGATATCTGAGGAAGATGTGAATATGATCCCTGAACAGATCGACATGTACCATCGCTATAACGACCTTGTAAGAGAGGGAGATTACTACCGTATGGATTCCTATCTGGATAACCATACCCATGATTGCTACGGAGTGGTCGCAAAGGATAAAAATGAAGCTCTGTTCACTTATGTTCAGGTTCTCGGACGAGTAAATTACAAAGGAAGACGCATATATCTTAAGGGACTTGATTCGCAGAAGGAATATACTGTGGATGATGGGGAAACATATACAGGCGATGTTCTGATGAACGCGGGATTACTGATCCCTGAGATGTCGGGAGATTTCAGGAGCAGACTTATACATCTGGAGGTAAAAAATGGCTAAAGCGGTTAAACTGGCAGATATTGCACAAAAACTCAATGTCAGCACGGTCACGGTTTCAAAGGCACTGTCGGACCAGAAGGGCGTAAGCGAAGAAATGCGGGCCAGGATCAAGAAACTGGCAGAAGAACTCGGCTACGTTTCACCTTCGGCTGCCAGACTGAGACCGGATGAAAAATCCTATAATATAGGTATCATCATCGCACAAAGGTACCTGGATCAGTCACAGTCATTCTACTGGTCCATGTATCAGGAAGTTACTACGGGGGCGCTTGCCAAAAGGAGTTTTACAATGCTGGAGGTTGTTGACGAGAGTGACGAGGAGGCATGCAACGTTCCCAAACTCATAGAAAGCGGAAGGATCAACGGTATCATCGTGATAGGTATCATGAGAAAACCTTATCTTGAGATGCTTAACAGGTCAACGGAACTTCCTGTTCTGTACCTTGATTTCTACGAAAGCAGCATAAAATGTGATTCCGTTGTGTCAGACAGCTACTTCGGAATGTATCATATGACCGACTATCTGTGCAGAGCGGGGCACAGAAAGATCGCATTTGTCGGAACACTCTTTTCCACGAACAGTATAACCGACAGATATTTCGGGTATTGCAAGGCACTAATGGAAAACGGGATCGAATTAAGAAAAGATTACATTATAGATGACAGATTCTCCGATACCGGAGCAATGAAGGGTTACACGATAAGACTTCCAAAGGATATGCCGACCGCGTTTGCATGTAACTGTGATGTGGCAGCGATCGAGCTTATAGAGATCCTTAAAAAAGAAGGATACAGGGTCCCTGAAGACATTTCAGTTGTTGGATTCGATAATTATGCGTTTTTTAACTCCGAGAACATAGAATTGTCGACTTATGCGGTAGACGTAAGGGGAATGGCCAGACTCGCTGTTAAAAATATGCTGAAAAAGATGTCCGGGGATCTGACATTAAAAGGAACGTCGGTTGTCGAAGGAAGGATGATAATGGGAAAGACAGTCAGGGAACAGGCTAAAAAATAACTTTTAGCTAAAATTAATCACTTAGTTAGTCACTTTACTAAATAAAACATAGAAAAAATAAACAAACCAAAGTCAGCCCGTTTGTGCAAAAAGCATGAAAAACGATTTATAATTCATGCTTAGCGCACAAACAGGTTGACTTTTCTTTTTGCTTAATTATAATTAAAATTACTTAATAACAGGCTAAATTTTAAAAGGAGGAAAAGCTTATTATGAAGAAAAAAATACTTTCCGTAATTCTGGCTTCAGCAATGGTAGTTTCGCTTGCGGCATGTGGAGGCGCAACTGAAACCGCTCCTGCTGCGTCAACGGATACGACAACTGCTGAGGCTCCTGCAGATGACACGGCAGCCGATACGGCAGATGCCGATGTTGCCGAAGCTGCACCCGCAGAAGCAGGTGCTCTGTCTTACACAACCCTTAATCTTGATGATTATAAGGATTTCAGTGCAAGCATTAAGTACATTCATCACAAGACAGACCGTGAAGAAGACGGTACCATGGCTGCGATGATAGCTGAATTCAACAAAGAATTTCCGAACATCACTGTTACTACAGAGGCGGTAACAGACTACGCAGAAGATTCACTTCTTCGTCTTACTACCGGCGACTGGGGCGACATCATGCATATCCCTGCTGTAGACAAGAGCGACCTTGCAACATATTTCATGCCTCTTGATACACTTGACAATCTGTCACAGACTCTTAACTTTGTTAGTTCATGGTCTTATGACGGTGTCTGCTACGGAATACCTTATATGGCCAATGCCCAGGGACTTCTTTATAACAAGAAGGTCTTTGCCGATGCCGGGATCACAGTTCTGCCCAAAACCGCAGACGAGTTCCTTGATGATCTCCAGCTTATAAAGGACAACACAGATGCGATCCCTCTGTATACAAACTATGCAGCAGGATGGACAATGGGTGCCTGGGATGCATATGTGGGAATAGTATCTAACGGCGATGACACATACATGAATCAGAAGCTGGTACACACAGCAGCACCTTTTGCAGATCCCGGTGACGGTTCGGGTGCATATAACGTATACAGGATACTTTACGATGCATGTGCCAAAGGACTTATCGAAGACGACTATACAACGACTGACTGGGAAGGCTGTAAGGGCATGATGAACAGAGGAGAGATCGGAACCATGGTTCTCGGCTCATGGGCTTTTGCACAGATGCAGGAAGCAGGAGACACGCCTGAAAATGTTGGCTATATGCCTTTCCCGATAACTGTCGGCGGAGTTCAGTATGTGGCAGCAGGCGGTGACTACAATTACGGTATCAATGCCAATTCTTCAGACGAGAACAAGACAGCTGCTCTGATCTTCGTTAAGTGGATGACGGAAAAATCAGACTGGTGCTACAACGAAGGCGGATACACGGTAGTAAAGGGTGGCAAGAATCCTGACATGTACGCTGCATTTGACGGATGTACCGTAATGTCTGACCAGGATGCTCTTCCCGGTGAAGCTGATTTCCTTAACCAGATGAATTCTGAGTCAGAACTGTCTATAAATGCAGGCGGAAACGATAAGGTTCAGAAGATCGTGGAAGCAGGCGCAACCGGTTCACAGGATTTTGCCAGCATAATGGATGAGTGGAACCAGAAGTGGGGAGATGCTCAGGAAGAACTTGGAATAGAAGTACTTTACTAAAAAGATAACAGGCTATTTGCCATAGGCTGATGAATATCCGGCCGGGGAGGCGCTTCCCCGGCTGAGGTATTCGGGTTTGATCGAGGGATGGTATTTATGAAGAAAAAAAGAACTTTTGGGGAATGGGCACGATCGCGGGACGGACAGAAACTGTTTGTTATAGTTGCGTTCATGATCATTCCTCTGGTGCTCTTGTTTGTATTTACGTATCTTCCGTTCGGAGAGATGTTCGGGTACAGTTTCTTCAATATGAAGTATACCGGTGCACGGAAGTTTGTGGGACTAAAAAACTATGCAAAGGTATTTCAGAGGGATGACTGTTTTAAAGCTCTAAAGCTCTCGTTTTATTATATGGCCGGTTCCGTGGTTCAGCTGGTTTTGGCTCTGTACCTGGCTACGGTTTTAAGCTTCAGGGTAAAGGGAGGCGGCCTTTTCAAAGGATTTATGTTTTTCCCTTACCTGATAAACGGTATAGCAATAGGATTTATTTTTAAATTCTTTTATACCAGAGGCTTTGTTTTTGACACGGTTTTACAATGGTGCGGATTTGAACTCGATAATCTGCCCTATTGGCTTAAGGATCAGAGCATAAATAACTGGTCACTGGTGGCAACCTCAGTATGGAGATATTTTGGACAGAATATGGTGCTTTTCATAGGGGCGATAATGTCGGTAGACAATGACCTTTATGAAGCGGCCATGCTTGACGGAGCCAACAAAGTACAGCAGTTTTTGTACATCATCCTGCCCAGTATCAAGACCATTATCACACTCAATGTAATACTCTCGATAACAGGATCGCTGAGCGCATTTGAACCTCCTTTTGTAATAACCAGCGGTGCCAACGGAACCGGAACATATTTTGTGGTAATGCACGAGATAGCACATACCCAGCAGAAAGTAGGTCTTGCATCCGCCATGGCCATAGTTCTCCTGACTATAATACTTGCAGCCACGGGACTGCAGAAGCTGTTCTTCAAATATGTGTTCAGGTCAGCGGAGGATGAGGATCGCAATGCATCTAAAAAGCGTGAGAGAAAACTGGCCAGAATACGTTCTGCAAGGACCGGGTCGTAAGGAGGGAGTTAAATATGAATACAAAAGTTTTTAATCTAAAAATGCTGCCTCTCACAATACTGAAATATTTTTCCCTGATTTTTTTCTCATTCGTTGCACTCCTTCCGGTCGTATCTTGCGTCATAACAGCTTTTAAGACTGAAAAGGAATATCAGACAACTAATGTCATGGTGCTTCCGGAAAACTGGTTTTACTTTGAAAACTTCAAAGAAGCGTTTACCAAGGCAAATATGGGACGTGCGTTTCTGAATTCGGGGATCATACTGTTTTTTGTCCTTATATGTTCTGTATTTATCGGGACTCAGCTTGCTTATGTGCTGAACAGATTTAAGTTTCCGGGAAACGGCCTTATAAGAAGTCTGTTCCTGTTTGCTTCACTGCTTCCCGGAGTGGCGATGCAGATAGCCGTATACCAGATCATGTACAATCTGCATTTTATCAACTCGCTTTTGGGATATATCGTGATGATGTGCGGAACGGATGTCATTTCGATCTACATCTATATTCAGTTTTTTGAAAATATCAGCATATCACTGGATGAATCGGCTATAGTCGACGGAGCGAGCTACTTTACGATATTTTACAGGATACTTTTCCCGCTGTTGAAACCGGCGATCATAACCAGCTGTATCCTCAAAGGGGTTGGGACATTTAACGAATACTATGCAGCCAGTCTGTATCTGCAGGATAAGAAAAAATATGGAACTGTGGCAACGTCCCTGTATACTTTTGTCGGACCGCTCGGAAGCAAATATAACCTGATCTGTGCAGGAGTGATCATAGCTCTTCTGCCGGCTCTTATAGTATTTATTACATGTCAGAAGCAGATATATTCGGGACTTACGGCAGGCGCCGTCAAGGGATAAGCCTTTATGCAAATCCGATCATAAGCAGATAACCTGAAAGGACGAAACAATGATCTTTGAAATAGAACAGAACCTTAAGGAATGCATAATACCTTTCTGGAAGAATTTAAGGGATGATAGATCCGGCGGATATTACGGATACGTGGATCATGAACTGAATATATACAAGACAGCTGAAAAAGGATGCATTTTAAACAGCAGGATACTGTGGTTCTTTTCAAATGCATATATGCTGCTTAAGGATGACTCCCTGCTTGATGAAGCCCGTCATGCCTTTATGTTCCTTAAGGATCATTGCATGGATAATGAATTCGGAGGTATATTTTGGTCTCTTAATCATGACGGAAGTGTCAACGTATCAACAAAGTATACTTATAATCAGGCTTTTGCGATCTATGCATTGTCTTCCTATTATGATGCTTCAAAGGATGAAAAAGCACTGACGCTTGCCAGAGAGATATACAGAGTGATCGAAGGAAAATGTACCGACGACGGAGGATATATCGAAGCTCAAAGCAGAGAATTTGAACTTATCACAAATGAAGAACTGTCAGAAAATGGAGTAATAGCCGACAGGACAATGAACACCCTGCTTCATGTGATGGAAGCTTATACGGAACTCTACCGGGTGAGCAATCTGTCGGATGTCAGATACAGCCTTCATTACATACTGGATACGATATGCAGACATGTCTATAATCCCGCCAGACACAGGCTGGAAGTGTTTTTTAACGGTGAATACGAGCCTATAATAGATCTTCATTCCTACGGTCATGATATTGAGGCGGCCTGGCTGATGGACAGGACAGTGCAGATACTTAATGAGGATGAATACGTAAAGAAGATCGCTCCCATTACTGCAGACCTGACAGATAATATATTCAGGGTTGCTTTTGACGGCCGTTCTCTGGCCAACGAGTGTGAAAACGGAGTTGTTGATGAGCAGAGGATATGGTGGGTTCAGGCTGAAGCGGTCATAGGATTTATTAACGGATACCAAAATGATCCGGCCCGCCGGGAACTCCTTGAAGCGGCAGGCGAAGAATGGAAGTTCATAAAGGACAATTTGGTAGATAAACGAAAGGGCTCCGAATGGTTCAGGGAGGTGGGAGCAGACGGAAAGCCCCTGGGGCCCAGTCCTATGGTGGAACCGTGGAAATGTCCCTATCATAATGGTAGAATGTGTATTGAAATCATAAAACGCGGTATAGATATTTAGGTATCTTAAAGAATTACCCGATTTTGGAGGGACTGAAAGTGCACAAGAGATATTTTGAAGAACTTGAAAAATACGAAAAGCTGGTAAGTGAAAAAAACAGCGTTGATGAGAGCTTTTATAACGGGATATACGAAAGATATATCAATCCCGTGCTTACGAGAGATCATATCCCGCTTACGTGGCAGTATGATCTTAATGAAAAAACAAATCCGTATTTCATGAAAAGGCTCGGAATAAATGCCGTTCTTAACTCCGGAGCTATAGAGCTTAACGGTAAATACTATCTGGTAGCCAGAATAGAGGGAGACGACAGAAAATCCTTTTTCGGTGTCGCCGAGTCTCCCAACGGGATAGATAACTTCCGCTTCTGGGATTATCCGATCCTCCTTGAGGACACCTGTCCTGAGGAAACCAACGTATATGACATGCGTCTGACCAAACATGAGGACGGATATATTTACGGAGTTTTCTGCTCCGAAAGTAAGGATGCGACGGTCAATGATCTTTCAGCAGCGGTAGCGGCTGCGGGAATAGTAAGAACAAAGGATCTTAAGACATGGGAGAGACTTCCTAACCTGGTTACACTCAATTCTCCCCAGCAGAGAAATGTTGTTCTTCATCCTGAGTTTATTAACGGAAAATACGCTTTTTATACACGTCCAATGGACGATTTTATAGAAACAGGCTCCGGCGGAGGGATAGGCTTCGGATTGTGTGATGATATAACCCATGCCGTAATAGATGAAGAAAAGATGACATCAATACGCCGGTATCATACCATAACCGAATCCAAGAACGGTGCCGGAGCTCCTCCCATTAAAACAGACAGGGGATGGATACATATTGCTCACGGTGTCAGAAATACGGCGGCGGGATTAAGATATGTTATCTATGCTTTTGCGACCGATCTTTATGATCCTTCAAAGGTTATCGCTGAGCCTTCTGGACTTCTTATAGGGCCGAGAAGCGCAGAACGCGTCGGAGACGTATCGAACGTGGTATTTACCAACGGTGCGATCGTTAATGAAAAAGGCAAGGTTTTCATATACTATGCGTCTTCCGATACCAGGATGCACGTGGCAACGACCGATATCGAAAGGTTAAAGGATTATGTGTTCAATACACCTTCGGATCCACTTAGATCAGTTAAGTGTGTAGAACAAAGATGTGAACTGATTCGCAGGAATCTGGAATATCTGGGAAATATATAAATATTTGAAACTGAGGAGAAAACCCTATGAGCGAGATTAAAATGATAGCCCCCGAGGTAAAGAATGTTCCCTGGCAGGATAAGCCGGAGGGAATAGTCGGAGCACCAATCTGGAGATACAGTGAAAACCCCATCATCGGACGAAACCCCATAGAAGGCGTGGCCAGAATATTCAACAGTGCCGTAATGCCTTATGGTGATGAATTCATCGGAGTATTCAGGGGAGAGCAGACTAACGGTATTCCATATATATATCTTGGACATTCCACGGATGCGATACACTGGAATTTTGACAGGGAAAAGATACCCTTTGTAAACGAAAAGGGTGAGCCTTTCATGCCCAGATACGCATATGATCCGAGACTCGTTAAGGTAGAGGATACATATTATCTCATCTGGTGTCAGGATTTTTACGGTGCATCGATCGGGATGGCTAAAACAACCGACTTTAAGACCTTTATCAGACTGGAGAACCCGTTTATTCCTTTTAACAGAAATGCGGTTCTTTTCCCCAGAAAGATAAACGGTAATTACATGCTGCTTTCACGCCCTTCGGATTCAGGGCATACTCCTTTCGGAGATATATTCCTTTCAGAAAGTCCCGATCTG
>JAEEGL011789263.1_pt1 | contig 15908 bp, 9 predicted proteins | sample 9134231 | NCBI WGS metagenome assembly JAEEGL01 (sample SAMN16246548, study PRJNA631951) | gut metagenome | biome: gut microbiome; feature: rumen; material: fiber-attached | host: Bos | place: Iran: Karaj | collected 2018-10 | reverse complement strand
TTACAGACGGTTGTCGGCATATGCGGCGGGATCGTATCGTGGGCCTGTCTGATCTGTTCTAAACCGATATGCAAAAAGATCGGATATAAAGGCGTCGCCATGGGTTATAAAGCGCTTATGGCGACCTCGATGATCATACTTTATTGCATAGGATTCGGTACGCAATGGTATTTTTGGGTGGGCGCTTGCGTCTGCCGTATGCTCGGCGCCAGTCTCGAACAGCTGGACGGCGTCGCGACCGACCTGTTTCAGACGGACGTTTGGGACCATTACGAATGGAAAACGGGCGTACGTAACGAAACGGTCACCGGTCTTATCAGCGGTTACGTCCTTATGCCTATCAGTTTATTAAAGCCTATCTTCTACGCGTACGTATTCAATAAGATCGGCTTCCGCCCCGGCGAAAACGTAGTGCAACCGCCGCAGGCTCTGCAGGGTCTCTTCTTCGTGTACACCATTTTTATCGCCATCGGCAGTATCAGCGATATCTTCCCGTATCTGATCATTCGTCTCAATAAAAAGACGATGGAAACGGTCCGCGCCGATCTCCTTGCGCGAGAAAAAGCAAAGGAAGCCGCAAGAAGCGAAGGGCGAGAACTCACCACCGAAGAGATCTTATCCATCCATGCAGAACCGGTCGCGCCGACGGAAGGTTGATCGGTTTTTTTCACTACCGGATAATAAAAAACGACGGAGATATCTCTCCGTCGTTTTATTATGTTTCGTTGTTTTTTTACAGTTGTTTGATTGCTTCGTCGAGACGACGAAGAGTCTCTTCCCGACCGAACAGAACGGCCATTTCAGTCGCGCCTCCGGGTGTGGAAGCAACGGCGGTGATCGCCGCGCGGAGCACGAACAAAAGCTGTCCTTTCTTGATGCCTTTTTCTTCGCACATAGCGCCGAAAGCGTCGAAAAGCGATGCGTTATCAAACGGCGCGTTCTTCAATACGTCAACGGCGTACGGAAGCAATTCTTTCGCGACGACAGCGTCCGTCTTTAACTTCTTATGGAAGTACAATTCCGGGTTTACGGGTCCGTATTCCTCAATAAAAGATACCTTTTCCGGTATCTCTCCGAAAATTTCTATTCTTCCTTGCAAAAGTTTCGCAAGTAAAGCATAGTCGTATCCTTTTGCGGCGCTCTTTTCAAACCAGGGCGTTGCCTCTCTTAAAAATTCTTCTTCCGGCATCTCCTTGATATAAAGACCGTTGAGCCACTTCATCTTTACTTCGTCGAATACCGAGGGCGACTTATTGACGCCGGATTCGTCGAAAAGTTCGATGAGTTCGTTTAAGGTCATTTTTTCCTGATTGCTCTTCGGAGCCCAGCCGAGCAAAGCGATATAGTTTACGATAGCTTCGGGCAAGTACCCTTTTGCGATAAAGTCCTCAAAGTTGGCGTCGCCGTAACGCTTGGACAACTTCCGCTGGGCGTCCTTCATGATGGGCGGCAGGTGCATATAGCGCGGACGCTCCCATCCGAACGCGTCGTACATAAGGTTATATTTCGGCGTGGACGAAAGATACTCGTTACCGCGGATAACGTGGCTGATCTTCATCAAATGGTCGTCGACGACGTTGGCGAAGTTATAGGTGGGCATCCCGTCCGACTTAAGCAGAACTTCGTCCTCCATATCGGCGCAAGGTACGCGGATGGTACCGTAGACCATATCTTCGTATTCGGTCATGCCCTCTTCGGGAATGTTTTGGCGAATGACGTACGGTACGCCCGCTGCCAGCTTTGCCGCCACCTCTTCTTTGCTGAGATGCAAACAATGTTTATCGTATTTACGGACGCCCTTATCGTCGGTTAGACCGGCAAGACGCTCTTTATCGCAGAAACAATAATAAGCGCCGCCGCGCGCGACCAGCTCTTCCGCGTATTTTTTATACAGGTCTTTCCGTTCGCTCTGAACGTACGGTCCGACGCCGCCGTCCTTATCCGGCCCTTCGTCGTGTTCGATACCCGATTTTTTAAGAGTGGAATAAATAACGTCGATCGCGCCTTCCACAAAGCGTTCTCTGTCCGTATCTTCGATACGCAGTATAAAGTCGCCGCCGTTGTGCTTAGCGTATAAATAAGCGTACAATGCCGTCCGCAGATTGCCGATGTGCATAAAACCGGTCGGACTGGGCGCGAATCTTGTTCTTACTTTCATAAAAATCACCTCTTACTTAGGATGCTGACGATATTGTAGCATATTTTTTGCGATTAGTATATAATAAGAGTGCAATTAAATAAAAATTTCGAGGTACCAAATGATTTCGGAAAGCGAAAAGACCCGTTTAAAAGAGATTTTACGTATAGACAGCGTTCAAGCGCCCGCAGAAAACGGAAAGCCTTTCGGTCCCGGGGCGCGCGACTGCCTGATCTATGCGCTCGACATGATGAAAAAAAGCGGTCTTACCGTCAAAAACGTAGACGGCTACTGCGGTTGGGGCGAAGTGGGGAGCGGAGATCTTTTCGGCATACTTTGCCACTTAGACGTCGTGCCCGTCGGTAAAGGCTGGCATTATCCTCCGTTCGGCGCGACGGAAGAAGACGGCAGAATTTACGCCCGCGGCGCGCTCGACGATAAAGGGCCTTTTATGGCTGCGTTTTTCGCTTTGGAAAGACTATTAAGCGAAGGCTTATCGCCGAAAAAACGCATTCGCTTTATCTTGGGTTGCAACGAAGAAAGCGGCTGGGCGTGCATGGACAGATATAAGACGACGGAAGAAATGCCCTCTCTCGGCTTTTCTCCCGACGCCGATTTCCCCGTGATAAACTGCGAAAAAGGCATCGTCTATCACTCTATTACCTATCCTCTCCCGGAAGGCCTAATTTCCATTCAAGCGGGCGAACGCGCCAACATGGTGCCGGACGAAGCGACGGCTGTTCTTTCGGACGGAACCGTTCTGACCGAAAAAGGCGTTTCCGCGCACGGGAGCACCCCGCAAAAAGGCGATAACGCTCTATTAAAACTTCTGAAAAAACTGGTAAACAAGTTCGACTTTGCCAAAGAAGCATACGATGCGTTTTCCGACCCCACCGGCAAAAATATCGGTTTGGATCTGACGGACGAGATCAGCGGAGACTTAACGCACAATCTCGGCACGGCGCGCACGGAAAACGGCAAAGTCGTCTTTGAATTGGACGTCCGCCACCCCGTGACCTATCGAAAAGAACAGATCACCGCGATCCTGACCGAAAAACTGACGGGAGCGGTAAAAGAAACGTTTTTTCATCTTCCTTTATACGTCCCCGAAGATCATCCGCTCGTCCGCGCTCTCCTCAAAGCCTATAACGAAGTTACCGGACAAAACGCAAAACCTATCGTCATCGGCGGCGGCACCTATGCGCGCGTTCTTCCGTGCGGCGTAGCATTCGGCCCCTGTTTTCCCGATAGCGACGCCGGCATCCACTGTGCGGACGAATATATCGACCTAATCGACTTCGATAAGTCGATCGAGATCTATTATCGAGCGATAAAAGCGTTATGCTTTTAAGAAAAGAGCGATCGGTTTTCTTTTTTATTCTATTAATAATTGATTGTTTTTTTAAGAAAAAGAGGCTATAATAAGGACACAATAACAAAGGGAGGGTATTACTATGAAAATTCTTGTTACCGGCGGCGCCGGATACATCGCAAGTCACACCAACGTCCTTTTACTGGAACGCGGATACGAGGTCGTCGCGCTCGACAACCTGAGTAACAGCTGTGAAGAGAGCATCCGCAGGGTAGAAAAGATCACCGGCAAAAAAATAACGTTTTATAAAGGCGACTGCCGCGACCGCGAATTGCTCACGCGTATTTTTACCGAAAACAAGATCGACGCAGTCATTCACTTTGCCGGGCTGAAGGCCGTCGGAGAAAGCTGCCGCATCCCTCTTAAATATTACGACAACAACATCAACAGCAATATCGCTCTTGCCGAGATCATGGGTAAGTTCGGTTGCAAAAAGTTGGTCTTCTCTTCTTCCGCCACCGTTTACGGCGTACCGAAGAAGTTGCCGCTTACCGAAGACAGTCCCTTAGGCGTTACCAATCCCTACGGGGCGACGAAGCTCCACGGCGAACAAATGTTTTCAGACGTGGTACGCGCCGATCACGACTGGCACGTGATGCTTCTTCGTTATTTCAACCCCGTCGGCGCGCACGAAAGCGGTATGATCGGCGAAGATCCTTCCGGCATACCCAACAACCTGATGCCCTACGTCAGCCAGGTCGCCGTCGGTAAACTGCCTTATCTCAACGTCTTCGGCGACGACTATCCCACGCCGGACGGAACGGGCGTACGCGACTATATCCACGTAGTCGACCTTGCCGAAGCGCACCTTGCCGCCCTCGCGCATATCGACGAACACGATATCGGCATCTACAACATAGGTACCGGCGTCGGTTACTCCGTTCTCGATATGGTCAAAGCCTTCTCCAAGGCTTGCGGACACGACGTAGCCTATAAGATCGCCCCCAGAAGAAGCGGAGACGTAGCCGAGTGTTACGCCGCCTGCGACAAAGCCAAAAAAGACCTCGGTTTCGTCGCCACGCACAACCTTGAAGATATGTGCCGCGACTTGTGGCGTTGGCAATCCATGAACCCCAACGGATACGCGAAATAAAAAACCGTACGTCAGAAAAGAAACGACAGCGTAACAAGTCTTTCTTGTTGCGCTGTTTTTTTGCCCATTGACAACTTTCTTCGGAAAACGCTATAATATTTATATAAATATTATAAAAAGAGGACATTATGAAGAAAAAGAAAATCCTGACGATCGTTTTTTCATCCGTAGCCGCCTTTCTCGCCGTATTTTTCGCCGTGCTTTTCACGGTGATCATTCCGTTTGCTTCTGTGGATAAGAAAATGAAAGCAGACCCGCTTCCTGAGGCGGACGAAACCGCGCTATCCGCTCCCGATAAGATACATTTCTTAAATACGGGCGGTTCCGACTGTATCATACTGGAAAGCGACGGGCACTTCGCCATGGTAGACGCGGCCGAAGATACGGATAATCCGCGTAACTTCCCTAATCTGGTTTTTGACGGAAACGAACAAAAGATACTTGATTATCTCAAAAAGAATTTCGCCGACGAAAACGGCAAGGTGCATCTTGATTTCGTACTGGGCACGCACAGCCACTCCGACCATATCGGCGGTTTCGATACCATCATCCTCGACCCGGACGTTACCGTGGATCGCGCCTATCTGAAAAAGTACGACGCTTCCAAGATCAAAGAGCACGAGATCAACGACTGGGACAACCAAGAAGTTTACGACCAGATGGTGAACGCTCTGAACGCGAAAAACGTGCCCATTATTTCCGACATGAACGACGCGCCTTTCAAACTGGGCAACTTCAGCATCACGCTTTTCAATACGAAAGATCCGGAAAACACGAAAAAGGTTGGCGAAAACGACCAGTCGCTCGGCGTTCTCGTTGAAAAAAACGGCACCCGCGTTTTCCTTGCCGGAGACATGGATAACTTGACCGGAGACGAAGAGAGACTGGCTCCGCAGATCGGCGAGGTCGATATGCTTAAGGTCGGCCACCACAGCTACGCCGGGTCCAGCACGAGAAAATTCGTCAAGACTCTTTCGCCGCGGATATGCGTTATCACCAACAGGCACGACTACGTCGATCGCAACACGCTCGCGCGTTTCGAGAGACTTTGCAGTCCCGAAAAATATCTGACCACCGATAAAGAAGACGGTGTTCTCGCCGTCATCGGCGACAACGGAAAAATCGATTGTTACGGACGGATACATTAAGATGGAGATCGTCGAAAAAAACGTAACGAAAGTCGATATTCGCACGGCGGAAGAAAAAGCGCTCCTTTGCGTTCCTTCGCCGCGGCAAAAAGCCTTACAGAAAATGGGCTTTTATTTCTTCATCCATTTCGGTATGAATACCTTTTCCGGGAAGGAATGGGGAAGCGGCAAAGAAGATCCGGCCCTTTTTTGTCCCAAAAAGAAGATCGATACCGATCAATGGGCACGCGTTGCCAAAGAGACAGGCGCCGGAGCTATTATTTTTACCGCAAAACACCACGAAGGGTTTTGCCTTTGGCAGACGAACACGACCGAGCACAGCATAAAAAACAGCCCTTACCAAGGCGGTAAAGGCGACGTCGTACGCGATCTTGCCGAAAGTTGTAAAAAATACGGCGTAAAACTGGGTTTTTATCTCTCCCCCGCCGACCGCAACAGCGAATATTTCGGAACCGATAAGTATAACGACTACTACTGCGAGCAACTGACCGAGCTATTGACAAACTACGGAGAGATCTTCTGTCTATGGCTCGACGGCGCCGACGGGGGCACCAAAGCGGACGGAAAGCACCAGGAATACGACTACGAACGTTATTTCCAAACGGCGCGTAAACTTCAACCGGATATTCTCCTTGCAAACGGCGGTCCTGACGTAAGATGGGTCGGCAACGAAGACGCGAAAACGCGCGAAAAAGAATGGAGCGTCGTGCCTGCCTGCGTTTGCCCTTCCTTGTTGAAAAAATATAAGGGAGACGCGCCCGCGCCCACGCAGATGGACGAAGACCTAGGCAGTCTCGACCTTCTTGCGCGCTACGACGAATACCTGTGGTACCCTGCCGAGGTGGACTATTCTTTGCATAAAGGTTGGTTTTATCATCCTCTGCAACAGCCGCGCTCGCTGAAAAAGCTCTATTCCGCCTATATGCGCACGATAGGCGGGAACGGTCTGTTTCTGCTCAATATTCCTCCGGATAAAAACGGCCGTTTCGCTTCTCGTGACGTTCGTCGGCTGAAACAACTGAAAAAGAAAGTAGATAAGACTTTCCGCACGAAACTGTCCGATCGCTTTGCAAAGACGACGGAGGGCGCTTATCTCGCCATACCGCAAGAAAACAGTAAGGTCCGCACCGTCGTCCTGCGTGAAAACGTCGACTTTTCTCAACGGGTAGAAGCCTTTTCTCTTTTATTCTTCGACGACGGAAAACGAGTTTATGAGCTTTCCGGCTCCACCATCGGCTTTTCATGCTTTGTCACACTGAAAAAACCGGTCGTCTGCGACCAGGTCGTCCTCCGTATTAACTCTCATCGCGGCGAAAGGATCTATCTGGACGCTTTTGAGCTGTATTCATAAATTTTTTTTCTAAAAGAAAGAGCCTGAAAACAATTCAGGCTCTTTTTTTGTAAAAACGTATATCAATGCTCCGTCGCGGCGCGGACGAAGCCGACGAAAAGCGGATGGGGCTTGTTGGGACGGGATTTGAATTCGGGATGGAACTGAACGCCGACGTAAAAGTCGCGATCCGATAGTTCCACCGTTTCGACAATGTGCCCGTCAGGCGAGGTTCCGCTGATTGTCAAGCCGGCTTTTTCCAACTCTCCTTTATAGATATTGTTGAATTCGTATCTGTGACGGTGGCGCTCTTTAATAAGTTTTTCTCCATAGCACTTACCGAGCGTCGTGCCTTCTTTGATCTTACAGGGATAAGCGCCCAGTCTCATTGTACCGCCTTTGATAACGCCCTGCTGATCGGGCATCAGGTCGATGACAAGGTGATCGCTGCTTTCATCGAATTCCCGACTGTTGGCGTCGCTGTATCCGAGGACATGACGCGCGTATTCGATAACGGATATCTGCATGCCGAGACAGATCCCGAAGTACGGAAGACGGTTTTCGCGCGCGTAACGGCAAGCGATGATCATGCCTTCTATACCGCGATCGCCGAATCCGCCCGGCACGAGAACGCCTTTACAGTCGGCGAGGACCGTAGGCGCGTTTTCTTCCGTCAACTTATCGCTGTCCACCCACTTGATCTTAACCTTTTTGCCGCAAACAAAACTCGCGTGGTTGAGCGCTTCCACAATAGAAAGATAAGAATCGTGCAATTGCACGTATTTGCCGACGAGAGCGATCTGTACTTCGCCCTGTCTCGCATGGACGGAGTCGACCATATCCTGCCAGTCGGACAAGTTGGCTTTCGGGAGCGATATGCCCAGTTCCCGACAGACGACTTCGTCCATGCCGCCGTTGTGGAGCATGATCGGCACTTCGTACAGACAATCGAGGGTCGTATTACTGATAACGCAGTCTTCGGCAACGTTGCAGAACATAGATATTTTACGACGGATATCCTTGCCCACGTCGGTGTCCGAACGGGTAACGATGATATCGGGATGAATGCCCATCGCCTGCAATTCTTTTACGGAATGTTGGGTGGGTTTTGATTTATATTCGTCCGACCCGGAAATATACGGAACGAGACAAACGTGGATGAAGAGGCAGTTTCTTCTGCCGACTTCGAGCGAAAGCTGCCTGATAGCCTCCAAAAACGGTTGGCTCTCGATATCGCCGATGGTGCCGCCGATCTCGGTAATAAGCACGTCCGCGTCGGTGACTTCGGCGTTCTTGGCAATAAATGCTTTGATCTCGTTGGTAACGTGCGGGATGATCTGTACCGTTTCGCCCAGGTATTCGCCGCGACGCTCTTTGTTGAGTACCGTCCAATAGACTTTGCCCGACGTCAGGTTACTGTACTTGGTCAGGTCTTCGTCGATAAAACGCTCGTAGTGCCCGAGGTCAAGATCGGTCTCCGCGCCGTCTTCGGTGACGTACACTTCGCCGTGTTGATAGGGGCTCATCGTGCCGGGATCGACGTTCATGTAGGGGTCGAGCTTTTGAGAGGCTATTTTCAGTCCCCGTTGTTTCAGCAATCTGCCGAGAGACGCCGCAACGATGCCCTTACCCAGACCGGACACGACGCCGCCCGTTACAAAAATGTACTTCGTCATAATTTTACTCATATGTTGCCTCCTTTATTTTCCGCTGTTTCCGTAGTTAGATAACACTCTTGCCGAGGGGTCGTTGACGTCGCACCCTTTCCATGACTTGTTCGGCATCCAAAAATCGACGATCATTTGACCCTGATCGGGATAATACTTCTCGAAGATCTCTCTGTACAATAAGGACTCCTTGGTAAACGGGGTCGCGTGCGTATACTTTTTACGCTTTTGTTCAAATTCTTCGTCGGTATACATGGTTTCCGCATATTCTTTCAGATCGTCCACCATACTGTGTCCTACCGCGTCGGAAAAAGCCGCTTTTTCTCGATAAAGAATATCACGCGGAAGATAATCGCCCTCGAACGCCTTGCGCAAAAGATACTTTCCCATACCGTAAACGTTCATTTTTTTCGCGGGATCGACGGAAAGAACGTAACTTACAAAATCCAGATCGCCGAACGGCACCCTCGCTTCGAGCGAGTTGACGGATATGCATCTGTCGGCGCGAAGTACGTCGTACATATGGAGCTCCCGCACCCTCTTTTCGCTTTCTTTCTGAAACTCTTCCGGCGTAGGAGCAAAGTCGGTATACTTATAGCCGAACAATTCGTCGGAGATCTCGCCGGTAAGAAGCACTCTTACATCGGTCTTTTCATGAATGTACTTACAAAGAAGATACATACCCATACTTGCGCGAATGGTCGTGATATCGAAAGTCCCGAGCAGATGGATAACGTCTTCCAAAGAAGACAATACTTCTTCCTTCGTCATATACACTTCGGTGTGGTCGCTGCCGATAAAAACGGCGACCTCCCGCGCATACTTCAAGTCTATAGCGTCCTTACGCATCCCTATGGCAAAGGTGCGGATGGGCTTTTTACTCGCCTTCTGCGCAATGGCGCATACTAAGGACGAATCAAGTCCGCCGGAAAGCAAAAACCCGACTTTGGCATCCGCGATAAGACGTTTATGGACGCCTTTTTCCAGTTTATCGTGAATTTTTTTACACACCGTAGCGAGATCGTCGCTCGTAAAAGAGTCGACTTCGGCAATATCGGAATAATGGACGAAAGAGCCGGCTTTATAATAGCAGCCGGGCGGGAACGGCAAAATAACGTCGCAGAGTCCGACCATGTTTTTCGCTTCGCTTGCAAAGACGATCGAACCTTTACGGTCGTAACCGTAATAAAGCGGACGAATACCGATAGGGTCGCGGGCGGCGATAAATTCGTCCGACTTTCCGTCATAGATCACCATCGCGAATTCCGCGTCCAAGCGCTTGAACATATCCAAACCGTACTCAAAGTACATCGGCAGAATGATCTCGCAGTCGGAGTCACTTTCAAAGGTATATCCTTTCTTTTTCAACGTCTCCTTTTCAGCGGCAAAACCATACAGCTCTCCGTTGCAAACAACATAACTTCCGTCGCGCGAAAAAGGTTGCATTCCTTTTTCGGTCAGGCCCATGATCGCCAAACGATGAAAGCCGAGCGTTCCGCTCTTTACGTCGATCACGCGCGTATCGTCCGGTCCGCGACTCTTCGTCGCCGCAAAATAAGTTTCAAAATCCTTTCTGTCTGCGGCCTCGCCGCAGTATGCCATAATCCCACACATAACTTACTCCTGTTTTTTAATAAACGAAATAAGGTTTGAACGAAAGGAACGCTTTGCGCTTATGCAAACATTCCTTTCGTCCAAGTTCCCGACCGTCCGGCTTTTACGCCTCTTTCGGAAAACGCCCTCATAACGTTTTTTTACTCTACGTCTTGCAATGCGTCGTACCCTTCTTCTCCGGTACGGACCTTAATAACGTTTTCCACGTCGTACACAAAGATCTTTCCGTCGCCGATATGTCCGGTGTATAATACTTTCTTTGCCGTCTCGATCACTTCGCGTACCGGGATCTTACTGACGACGATATCGACCTGCACCTTGGGGAGCAGACTGGTCTCGACCGCAACGCCACGGTAGTACTCCGGCTTGCCCTGCTGCTGTCCGTAGCCCATAACGTGGGAGACGGTCATACCGGTAATGCCGAGTTTTGCCATCGCTTCTTTCAAAGCGTACAAGCGTTCTTCTTTGAAGATGATCTCCACCTTGGTAAACTTCGGTTCGTCGCTTGCTTTCGTCTTCTTGACGGCGGCGGCTTCTTTGACCGGAGCGGGTTTTTCTACAACCGGGATAGCGTCTGCAACGGGGATCGTGCCGGTAACGACAGGTCCTTCTTCGACTACGCCTTCATAAGCGACGTTACCCGCAAAAGCGAATCCGGCATAAGCGGAAGGAAGTCCGTGTTCGGTCTTATCCAAGCCCTTGATCTCCTCTTCTTTACTGACGCGAAGTCCGACCGTCTTTTTAATAAGGAGGAAGCAACCTACCATCAAGGCGACGGTATAAGCGCCGACGGTGACGACTCCGAGGAGCTGAACGCCGAGCTGTCTCCACTCGCCCGTATAAAACAAACCGTGAAGTCCTGCCGGAGCGGCGGGGTTGGCTAAGAGTCCTACGGCGATCGTACCCCAGATACCATTCGCCATATGTACGCCTACCGCGCCGACGGGATCGTCGATGTGGAGTTTCAGGTCAAGACCTTCGACGACGAGGACAACGAGGATACCGGAGACGATGCCGACGACGGTCGCGCCGATGGCGTCCAAAGCGTTACACCCCGCGGTAATACCGACAAGGCCCGCCAAGCACGCGTTGATACACATGGACACGTCGGGTTTGCCGTTCTTGATCCAGGTAAAGACCATGGTAACGACGGTGGCAACTGCCGGTGCGATCGTGGTGGTAAGGAAGATGGTAGCAAGCTCGCTCGTAGAAGTCGCCGCGGCGCCGTTAAAGCCGTACCAACCGAACCAAAGGATGAACGCGCCGAGCGCGCCGATAGGTATGTTATGCCCGGGGATAGCGTTGACCTTCGTTACCTTTCCTTCTTCGTTACGAACGTACTTACCCATACGGGGTCCGAGGATGATCGCGCCGATAAGAGCCGCGATACCGCCTACCATATGGATGGCCGCCGATCCTGCGAAATCGTGAAATCCGAGCTGAGACAGCCATCCGCCGCCCCAGATCCAGTGCGCTTCGATGGGATATACCACCAAAGAGATAACGGCCGAATAAATGCAGTAGGAAGAGAACTTCGTTCTTTCCGCCATGGATCCGGAAACAATGGTCGCCGCCGTCGCGCAGAACACGAGGTTAAAGACGAAGGTGGACGCACCGGTAAAGCCGTCGGCAGGACTTTCGATAAAATCGGCAAAATGTGCAAACAGATCCATGTTCGGGATACCGACAAGACCCGCAAGGGCATCCTCTCCCATCATTAAGCCAAAACCGAGCAACATAAATACCACGGTTCCGATACAGAAGTCCATCAAGTTTTTCATGATGATGTTTCCGGCGTTCTTCGCGCGGGTAAAGCCTGTTTCTACCATTGCGAACCCTGCCTGCATAAAGAAGACGAGGGCCGCTCCTATCAAATACCAAAATTCTATTGTCATAATATATTTCTCCTTATTATACGGGGCAATAAAAGCCCCCTACCCCAAACGTCTACGGACGTTTACGGGCATTCCCATTCCTTACTTTATCGTTAAGGTATGGGTGTGTTTTATCTGACGCCGAACAAGAGGTCGCAATAAGACGGGAACGGCCAGTATTCTTCGGCGGTCATCGTCTCAGCTTCGTCCACGGCGACCCTGAGCGCGCTCATCTTTCCGAGAACGGTATCTCTTATCGCATAGCTTTCTTCGATCGTGTTTTTGCATTCGGCAAGACGGATCACCGCTTCTTCCAGTTCTTTGCAGGAAAGGAAGATGGACTCGGTCAGCGCGGACAACCTCAAGACGGTTTCTTTCTCATACGCGCAAGATACGGTAGGTACGAATTGTTGTTTATAGACGGACGTCTTACTGACTTCTCCGAGGTACTTTTCCACGGCGGGCAAAATTTGCTTTCTGACCATATCGCTCATCGTATTGGCTTCGATCACTACCGTCTTACAATAGTTATCGAGCATGATCTCGCAACGGGATTCCAGTTCTTTCTCGGTAAAGACCTTATGAGAAGTCAACATATCGACGTTCTTTTTGTCAAGCAGGTGCGGCATGCAGTCGGGCGTGGTACGATAGTTGCACAATCCTCTCTTTTCCGCCTCTTTGATCCACTTGTCGTCGTAGCCGTTACCGTTAAAGAGGATACGCTTGTGATCCTTGATGGTTTTTTTGATCATATCGTGGAGCGCCGAAGAAAAGTCTTCCGCTTTTTCCAAACGATCGGCGTACGTCTTCAACGATTCCGCCACCGCGCTGTTCAGCATGATATTGGTACAGGAAATACTGTTGGCCGAACCGAGCATACGGAACTCGAACTTGTTGCCCGTGAAAGCGAACGGCGAAGTACGGTTGCGATCGGTCGTGTCGCGCGGGAACTTCGGAAGAACGTCTACTCCCAGTTTCAGCGTTGTTTTTTCTTTACCGGCATAAGGAAGATCCTTTTCGATAGCTTCCAAAATGGCAGTCAGTTCGTCGCCGAGGAAAATGGATACGACCGCCGGAGGCGCTTCGTTGGCGCCCAGTCTGTGGTCGTTGCCCGCGGTGGCTACCGAGATACGCAAAAGGTCTTGAAAGTCGTCCACCGCTTTGATGACGGCGCATAAGAACAACAGGAATTGCGCGTTCTCGTGCGGCGTATCTCCGGGCGAAAGCAGATTGACGCCGGTATCGGTCGCCATAGACCAGTTATTATGCTTACCGCTGCCGTTGACGCCGGCAAAAGGCTTTTCGTGAAGCAGACAGGCAAGACCGTGCTTGGTGGCGATCCTTTGCATGATCTCCATCATAAGTTGGTTATGGTCGCACGCGACGTTGGTCGTCGTATAGATGGGAGCAAGTTCGTGCTGCGCGGGAGCGACTTCGTTATGTTCTGTCTTGGCCAGCACGCCGAGCTTCCAGAGTTCTTCGTTCAGTTCGGCCATGAAAGCAGCCACGCGGGGCTTGATGGTACCGAAATAGTGGTCTTCCATCTCTTGTCCTTTCGGGGGTTTGGCTCCGAATAGAGTCCGTCCGCAGCAAACCAGGTCGCGGCGCTTTTCAAACATCGCCTTATCCACCAAAAAGTATTCCTGCTCCGGGCCGACCGAGGTTCGAACGCACTTGACGTCGTCTTTACCGAACAGCTTCAGGATACGCATCGCTTGGGTGTTTAGCGCTTCCATAGAACGAAGTAAGGGCGTCTTTTTGTCCAGCGCTTCTCCTCCGTAGCTACAGAACGCGGTGGGGATACAAAGAGTCTTACCTTTAATGAACGCATAAGAGGTCGGGTCCCAGGCCGTATAGCCGCGCGCTTCGAAGGTGGCGCGGATACCGCCGGAAGGAAAGCTGGACGCATCCGGTTCGCCTTGGATGAGCTCTTTGCCCGAAAACTCCATGATCACTCTACCGTCGGGCGCGGGAGAAATAAACGAATCGTGCTTTTCCGCCGTAATGCCGGTAAGCGGTTGGAACCAATGGGTGAAGTGGGTGGCGCCTTTCGAGAGGGCCCAGTCCTTCATCGCGGTCGCGACAGCGTTGGCTACGGACAGATCGAGGGGTTTCCCTTCGTCGATGGTCTTTTTCAGCGATTGATATACCTTCGCCGAAAGATTGGCTTTCATTACTCTGTCGTCGAACACGTTGCTGCCGAATAATTCTGTTACGGTTTGCATTTTTCATTTCTCCTTTTTTATAAAATTAAGGGCAAGGGATCCTGCATACGGACGCCCTTGCCCTTGCCTTTTTGTTTTTGCGGATAACTCCGCGATCGCGTTATAATAATGAAAAAAGCGCCTTCGAGTTACCTCAAAGACGCCATTGCCTTTTCATTACGTCTTCATCTTACGCCTTTCCGAACCGCTTGTCAATCGATTTCACAAAAGTTTTTCAAAAATTTTTTACGGATTTTTTTCGGCAAAAATACGCTCGGAATATATTTTTCATCGAATATCAAAAAAATGTTTGACAATCGATTTTTTAGGTCGTAAAATGAAAAACAGAAATGAGCAAAGGCGTTCATTGCAGGCTGTTCCTGCGGTGAGCGCTTTTTTTATTACAAAAACGAGGTGTCCTTATGTTGAAAGAAGGTGAAGTGAGAATTCCGTCCGGATGCGCCATATCAGCCGTTATTTCTCGCGACGGAAAAAAGATGTCGGGCGAAAGCATCATAAAGAGCATGATCCCGATGCACGACAGGAGCAACGGTCTCGGCGGCGGTTTCGCCGCGTACGGCATTTATCCCGAGTATAAAGATCAATACGCGCTCCACTTGTTTTTCGACTCGAAAACGAGTCAGGAAGAATGCGCGCGGTATCTGAAAGATCGCTTCGAGGTGGTCTTTGCCGAGCCCATCCCTACGCGTACCATCCCCGAGATCACCGACGAGCCTCTTATTTGGCGCTATTTCGTATCTCCCCTCGCGTCCGTACTTCGTTCTTTACAACTTGACGAAAAAGAATACGTCGTACGCGTGGTAAACCATATCAACACGTTCATAAAGGGCGCGTACGTCTTTTCTTCGGGTAAAAACATGGGCGCTTTCAAAGCGGTGGGCTACCCCGAGGACGTAGGCAGGTTTTATCGTCTGGAAGAATACGAAGGCTATCTTTGGACGGCGCACGGAAGGTACCCGACCAACACGCCCGGCTGGTGGGGCGGCGCGCATCCGTTCGGCCTGCTCGACTATACGGTGGTGCATAACGGAGAAATTTCTTCTTACGACGCCAATCGCCGCGTTATCGAAATGTACGGTTATAAGTGCAATCTACAGACCGACACCGAGGTCATCACGTATATTGCCGACTATCTTTTACGGAAACAAGGTCTTACTCTGGAAGAAACGGCCGACGTTATAGCGGCGCCCTTCTGGTCCGTCATCGAAAAAAAACCGCTTGCCGAAAGAGAAAAACTGACTTATCTGAGAACGGTCTTTTCCGGTCTGCTCGTCACGGGACCCTTTTCCATCGTGCTCGGTTTTACCGGCGGTATGATGGCGCTGAACGACCGTCTGAAACTACGTTCGATGGTAACGGGAGAATACGAAGATAAAGTTTTTATCGCGAGCGAAGAAGCGGCTATACGGGCTATGGAACCGCGCGCAAAAAACATTTATGCGCCCATG
>JAEEGL010951566.1_pt1 | contig 15908 bp, 11 predicted proteins | sample 9134231 | NCBI WGS metagenome assembly JAEEGL01 (sample SAMN16246548, study PRJNA631951) | gut metagenome | biome: gut microbiome; feature: rumen; material: fiber-attached | host: Bos | place: Iran: Karaj | collected 2018-10 | reverse complement strand
ATCTTGGGATCAAGCGAGAGTTTCTCAAAGATAACCTGTCCCACCTGACGCGGCGAAGCCAGGTTCAGGACCGGCTCGCCACTCACCTCGCGGGCCTGCGCCTCAATCTGCGCAAGCTCGACGCCCAGCTGGGCGGAATACTCCTTCAGCGGCTGCGGATCCACGCGGACGCCGGTATGCTCCATATCGGAGAGTACCTCAATCAGCGGCATCTCCACCCGGGTATAGAGATCCCAGAGGTTCTGTTCCCGCAACTCGATGCGCAGCAGCGGTGCAAGCGCATAGAGAGCCACCACTTCACGCGGCAGACGAAGCGGATCCTCCGCAGGTGCGCTGGCGGGCGTTTCAGTCGCCGCAGAGAAGAGATCCAGTTGCTGAGCGGGCTGCGCCGGGGTTTCTGCGGCCGGTGCGGAAACCACGTCCAAATCCACATTCAGATAGGACCCGGCCAGAATCTCCAGTTTATGCGGCCGCTCCGGGTTGAGCAGATAGTGCATCAGTTCCACATCGTGCAGCTCTCCGGCACACTCTACATGGTTTTCCAGGAAAAGCAGCAGCGTGCGCTTGAGGTCAAAGCCGCACTTGATGATAGAGGGGTCGGCCATCAACCGGCGGAATTCGAGCGATTCCGCGTCGAAAACCGTATAGTTGTTGCCACATCCCACCGCCACCTGCAGCGGCTCGAATGCCAGCGAGCGCTTGCGCGCAGAAATGGCGCAGCGACCGGCTTCCCGAACAGCTGCCACCATGGACTCAGGGGCGAGTTCATCGCAGGGCAGCGCCTCCTTCTGCGGCTCCACCTCGGGCGCAGTAAAGCCCTCGGCCGTCGGAAGCAACCCCTTGAGCGAATTGAATTCGTAATAGTTGAAGAGGTCGGCCACGGCGGGGCTGTAGCTGGCCCGCAGGCGCAGGTCCTGCTCCTGGTAATCCAGTTCCACATCGGTGCGGATGGTGGCGAGTTTCTTGCTCAACCGGATATAGGGTTCCGCGCTGCGCAGGGATTCCTGCAGACGCGGCGTCAGTTCCCCGATGTGGGCGTAGATATTCTCCACGGTGCCGTACTTTCCCACCAACTTCCGGGCACCGATTTCCCCGACACCTGGCGCCCCCTTGATATTGTCGGAGGCATCACCCCAAAGGGTCAGAATATCAATGATATGCTTGGGATCCGAGATGCCGTAGGTCTCACAGAGACGGGCCTTGTCATAGACTTCGGAATCGGCACCGCTCTTGCCGGGCTTGTACTGATAGATGTGGTCGTCGATAATCTGCCCCAGGTCCTTGTCCGGGGTCACCATGTACACCTCAAAACCGTGCAGTGCCTCCCGCGTGGCTACCGAACCGATCACGTCGTCCGCCTCAAAGCCGGGCTTCATCAGCACGGGGATATTCAACGCTCCCACAATTTGCTGCAGCGGCTCCAGTGCGGCATGCACCAGTTCAGGGGCTGCGGCCCGATTGGCCTTGTAGTCCGGGCAGAGCTCGTGACGGAAGGTCTTGGCGTGCGGATCGAACATCACCGCCATGTGCGTGGGCTGCTCGCGGCGGATCAACTCCAGCAGGAACTTGGTAAAGCCGAACAGGATGGAAGTATCCTCCCCTTTCGAATTGATCATAGGTCGCCGCAGGAATGCGTAATACATCCTGAAAATCAGCGCATGACCATCTATGAGGAAGAGCCTGTTCATGGGGCGGAAGGTTTCTGTTGCAAAGGTAGTATTTTATCGCTGAAACAAAAAGCGCCGCCCGGAGGCGACGCTTCTGTTTGCGATAAGCGTCAGCGCTTATTTGATCTCCTTAAGCGTGCATTTGTAGAGCGTGCGGCTCTTGCCACTCTCGTAGGTGACGGTAATGACTACCTTGTAGGAGTCGTTGTTCTCGTAATCGAACTTCTTGCAAACCTTCTCAGCTGCTTCGCAAGCCGCGACAGCGAGGTCGTCGTTGGTTGCATAGTCGCCGGTGAGTTCCACGGCGTCAACACCTACGGTGCTAGCGTCTTTAATAGCGGAGAGTTCAGCGATGAAGGCAGCCTGGATAGCGACTTTGGTCACTGTCTGAGCGTTGATGGTTTCACCAAATTTAAAGGAATAAGTTGCTTTACCTTCGCCACTCGGGGAAGCGGTGCAAGCAGCCAGGCCAAGACCCATAACGAGGACGAGAGCCCATGCAAAAAACTTTTTCATTTCCGTATTTGTATTAAAAAAACAGTTAACGATTCGGGACGCGAAGGTACAAAAAAAATGCCACTAATTGATGAAAAGAAGTTCCCTGTACTTCGGCAGAGGCCACATCTTATTGTCTACCAACTCTTCCAGCCGGTCAATCGGAGTGCGGAGCGCCTTGAAACTTTCTGCCACGTCGTGGTAGGCGACGGCCCGCTCAAAAGCACCTTCCAACGCGTCGGCTGCCGCGCAGGCACGCTTGAGCGCCGCAGCGCGAACCCGCACCTCCTCCACATGCCCGGAGATGGCCTCCAGCAGCGAGAGTTCCGTGGTGCAGGAGCCGGTATTTCCATAGACCTCCTTGGCCAGAGCCGTCTCCTGCAGCAGTTTTGACTTATATTCCAGGGCGGCGGGAACGATGTGATTGATGGCCATCCGCTCCATCACGCGCGCCTCGATCTGAACCTTCTTGATGTAGATCTCCCACTTGACCTCATTGCGGGCCTTGAGTTCCCGTTCCGTGTAGACCCCGGTGCGGGTGAACATCGCCACCGACTCGGGCTTGGTGAATTCACAGAACATGCGGGGAACGCTGGTCTCCACGTTCAGTCCGCGCCGTTCGGCCTCCTCCTTCCATGCGTCCGTATAGCCGTTGCCGTCGAAACAAACAACCTCCAGCACCGAGCGAATGATGGGTTTGAGAACATCCATCACCGCAACATTCAGTGATTTACCTGCCGCCAGGAGGCGATCTACGTCGGCCTTGAAGAGCAGGAGCTGGTCCGCCACGGCCGCATTGAGGGTGGTCATGGCACCGGCACAGTTGGCGCTGGAGCCCACCGCACGGAACTCAAAACGGTTGCCGATGAAGGCGAAGGGAGAGGTGCGGTTGCGGTCCGTATTGTCCAGGAAGATTTCAGGCAGTTCCACCAGCCCCAGCTTGCGGCCCTTCTTGCCGGCAATTTCGATCGGGGTATCGGAGGGAACCTCGAGCAGTTTCTGCAGGACGCGCGTCATGGTATCGCCCAGGAAGGCCGACACGATGGCAGGCGGAGCCTCATTCCCGCCCAGACGGTAGGCGTTGGTCGCACTGGCAATCGAGGCCTTGAGCAGGCCGTTGTGCTTCTGCACGGCCGCCAGCACATTCACGAAGAAGGTCACGAACTGCAGGTTGCTCAGCGCATCGCGGCCCGGCGCGAGCAGCATCGTGCCCGTGTCGGTACCCAGCGACCAGTTGTTGTGCTTGCCGGAGCCGTTGACCCCGTCAAAGGGTTTCTCGTGCAGCAACACCACGAATCCATGCTTCCGGGAGATACGGCTCATCAAATTCATGATCAGCTGGTTCTGGTCGTTGGCCAGGTTGGTTTCCGAATAGATCGGAGCCATCTCGAACTGGCCGGGCGCCACCTCGTTGTGGCGGGTCTTCAAGGGAATGCCCAGCCGGTAGGCCGTCGCTTCCAGCTCCCGCATATAGGCGGTGACCCGCGGCGGAATAGAGGCAAAATAGTGGTCGTCCAGCTGCTGGTCCTTGGAGGAGTTGTGGCCGAAGAGGGTGCGGCCGGTAATCATCAGGTCCGTGCGGGCGGCGTAGAGGGTCTCGTCGACCAGGAAATACTCCTGTTCCCAGCCCAGATAAGCGTACACCTTGCCCACCTTCGGATCAAAGAGCCGACAAACCGGAACGGCGGCATCGCTCACGGCCTTGAGCGACCGTTTGAGCGGTGTCTTGTAGTCCAGGGCATCACCCGTGTAGGCAATGAAGACCGTCGGGATACAGAGGGTGTCGTCCAGGATGAAGACCGGAGAGGTCGGATCCCACGCCGTATAGCCGCGGGCTTCAAAGGTAGCGCGGATGCCGCCGCTGGGGAAGGAGGAGGCATCCGGCTCCTGCTGGGCAAGCATCGACCCGTCAAAGGTCTCGATGACACCGCCTTTTCCGTCGTAATCAATCAGCGAATCATGTTTTTCCGCCGTGCCTTCCGTCAAAGGCTGGAACCAGTGGGTGACGTGCGTAACACCATGCTCCATGGCCCACTGCTTCATTCCGCGGGCCACGCCGTCGGCCGTCTTCCGGTCAAGGCCCTTACCGCCTTCCATGCAGGCAAGCAGGGCTTGAAGGACGTCCGGCTGCAGGTATTTCGCCATCTTCTTGCGGTCAAACACCAGTTCTCCGAAATAGTCGGAGGTTTTGCACGAGGGTACCTCAGGCGTCACCTCTTTGCGGGCGAACGCCTCTCTTACCAGGTCAAATCTGTCCATAATGATTGCGCCGTTTGTCTTCGACAAAGATAGCGCGAAAAGTGGAAAATAATTCTAACTTTGTCTGCAGTTTTTCACATATTTATCGACCATATTATGAAAAAGAACATCTGTCTTGTAATGATATGCCTTCTGGCGGTTTCCTGCAACCCGTTCCAGAAGAAGGCTATAGAAGTTCCCCAGTGGCTTGAGGGAGATTGGGGCGGTGTGATTGAAGGGGTGGGCCTGGCCTTCTCCATCCACTTCGGCGAGGAGTGCTACGCCACCTCTCCCGATCAGGGTGACATTAAGCTGAATGTCAAGATCAAATCCTTGACAGATAAGAAAATAAAGGTACGCGTCCCCTCGGTGATGGCCTCCTACGAGGGAACGATTCACGAGGATTCCATTGAGGGACAGTTCTCCCAGATGGGCAAAAAATTCCCGCTGAATCTCCGTCGCGGAGTGGTTGAGCACAAGCGACCGCAGAATCCGCAGCCGCCCTTCCCCTACCAAACAAAAGAGGTTGTTTTTGAAAGCGGTGACCACACGCTGGCCGGGACCCTTTCCTTGCCGGATGGCATTGAGAATCCCCCTGTCGTACTGTTTGTATCAGGCAGCGGCCCGCAGAACCGGGATGAGGAGTTGTTGGGGCACAAGCCCTTTGCCGTGATTGCGGATGCGCTGGCCCGGGAAGGAATTGCTTCGTTGCGGTACGACGATCGCGGAATTGCTGAATCCACCGGCGACTTTTCTGCAGCCACGACAGCCGATCTGACGGACGATGCCGCCGCTGGAATCCATTACCTTCATGAGCTGGGATTCAACAAAGTAGGCGTTGTGGGCCACAGCGAGGGCGGCACCATCGCCTTCCTGCTGGCCGGAGATCCTCTTTGGGCCAATAATCGCCCTGATTTTATCGTTTCGCTGGCCGGCATGGCCGAACGGGGCGACAGCACCATTGTCCATCAGTCACGGCTTCAACTTCAACTGACCGGCGTCCCCAAGGCGGCCATCGGTTTGATGGTCAAGAGTACGCTCAAGAAAACGAAGAAGGTGAAACCTTGGGGTCCCTATTTCCTGAACCTTGACCCCTCCACCGCCATTGCTGCCATTCAGTGCCCAGTGCTCGCCCTCAACGGCGAGAAGGACACACAGGTCATTCCCGCGTATAATCTGGAGCTGATCCGGCAGCTTTTGCCCACGGCCGACACCCGTCTCTACCCGGATCTCAACCACCTTTTCCAGCATTGCGATACCGGCCTCCCCACCCAATACGCCACGATTGAAGAGACCTTCGCTCCCGAAGTGCTCGCAGACATCATTGCCTGGATCAAAAAGACCGCATCAGCGGTCTAGCGGTACGGGTGAAGGGACTCGAACCCTTACGCCTTTCGGCACCAGATCCTAAGTCTGGCTTGGCTACCAATTACAACACACCCGCTTAGTGGCGGCAAAGGTACAAAAAAACAATCAGCCCGCCGCCGGGCTGCCGACTAATGATATTTATAGCCGGCAGCGCGGAGCTGGTCAATATTCTTAAAGGGATGGCGGGGCTTGAGATAACGTGCCAGGAACTGGTACGTCTCGAAGCGAATATCCGTTGCCTCCTTGGTATCGATCCGTTCAAAGTGATGCGCACCCGGCATCGGCGGATAGATGGCGTACTCGAAATCCTTGTTGGCCAGATGCAGGGCATCAATCAGCCGCTTGACCTCCGTCCAGCTGACATCGTCGTCGTTGATGCAGGTGGTGATGCGCAAGGGTTTGCAAAGCCGGTCTGCAAAGGTCACCGGGGAACGACGCGCATACTCGGCCGGATTCTCCTCCGGAGTGGCATTCACGTGATAGGGCTGCGTGAAGTTCTTCAGGTAGTCTTTCTCCTGATAGGTCAGGCGATACGTGACATCGCTCACCGGAACGCCGGCATAAGCGCAGGTGTACTTCTCCGGATAACGAAGGATGTTGTGCAGGGAAATCATACCGCCGTGGCTCCAGCCCAGCAGGCCGATGCGGGTCGAATCCACCACATCGTAGCTATCCACCATATAGTCACGGAGCGCCAGCACGTCTTCATTCTCCAGTCCGCCGTAGTCAATGGCTTCATAATGGCTCTTTCCATAACCGGTTGAACCGCGATAGTCAGCCGAAGCGACAATGTAGCCCTGAGCCACCAGTTCGCGGAAGATATGCACGCTGCCGGTACTCATGTGCGCGTGGATACCGCCATGCGAGAAGATGACGAGCGGATACTTCTTGTTCTGCTTCACCTCCTTGGGGAAGAAGATGTAGGAGTAGAACTTGAATGGATTGTTGGCGAGGGTATCTTTGAAGGTACAGCCGGTCGTTTTCTGAACCGCCTTGGCCGGTCCGGTGATACGGACTATGTCCACATAGGCGATATCGGACATCCTTTGGAAGAAGAGCTCCTCCTCGATCATCCGCGTGAGCGTAGTATACTGATGCTTGTCATTCTCCTGCCCCTGGGCGGAGAGTCCCCCGAAAACGACAATGGCTATAGTCAGGATGAAGAATCTTTTCATGGTGTTAACCGCGGGCTTTCGCGATCGCCAAAAAGTCATCTGCCTTGAGGGCGGCGCCGCCGATCAGGCCGCCGTCGATATCGGGGCACGCAAAGAGCTCTGCCGCATTGGAGGGCTTGCAGCTGCCGCCGTAGAGAATGGTGGTTGCCTCTGCCTCGGCGATGCCGAAGCGGTCGGCAAGGAAGTGACGGATGAAGGCGTGGATTTCCTGCGCCTGCTCGGCCGTAGCGGTCACGCCGGTACCGATGGCCCACACCGGTTCATACGCCACGATGATGCGCCGGAACTCTTCCGGGGTCAGATCAAAGAGCACATCCTGAATCTGGGTGCCCACCACGACGAAGTGCTCGCCGGCATTGCGCTGATCCAGGTTTTCACCCACGCAGTAGATCACATCGAGACCTTCTGCCAGCGCCAGGCGAATCTTCTTGATGAGTGTCTCTGCCGTTTCGCCGTAGTACTGTCGACGCTCGGAGTGGCCGAGGATCGTGTAGCGACAGCCGGCGCTGCGCAGCATGGCAGCCGAAACCTCTCCCGTATAGGCACCCTTGGGTTCATCGGCACAGTTCTGTGCGGAGAGTGCGATGGGCGATCCCTTGAGGGCTTCCGCCACCGGGACGAGGTGGGTAAAAGGAGGCGCGACAATCAGTTTGACCCCTGCAGGAATCTCGGCTTTGCGGGCTACCAGTTCTTTGGCCAGGGCCACGCCCTCAGCCACATTGGTATTCATCTTCCAGTTTCCGGCTACTATCTTTTTTCTCATGAGTATATGTTTTAAATATTAGAAAATCAAAGCGATACCCCCGCCGAAGTTGAATCCCGGCTCCACATAGAAAGGCACATATTGGTTGCGGTGGTTGAAGAGGTTGCCCAGTTTGCCGTAGAGGGTGAAATGACGGTTGACCACATAATCCACCGTCAGGCCGAGATTGTGAATCCACGGAGCCGTCCAGACGCCGAAGGTGCTGCCGCTGACGGAACTGCGGAAATCGTAGTCAAGCGACCCGATCAGGCGTTCCCGCCAGTTGTAGCGGAAATAGAGCCGTCCGGTCGCCGTAGGCAGTTGGGTGACGGCTGCACCGCCTGCCATCGGGAAGTAGTGGTAGAAACGCAACTCGCCGCCCGTCGTGACGGTGGAGGATTTCCAGAAGGCATCCAGCCCGCCCATCAGCGTGTTGGCATTCAGGAAGCCCAGCTGGATCTCCGCGGGCGCACCGTCCGTGGTCACCACGGGTTCAAAAATGGGGCGTCCCCGTTCCATCACAAACCCTCCGGTCAGGTTCATGGCGAAGCGGCCGAAAACCACTCCTTCCAGCGCGAGGGTCACATCCAGCGGACGGGAACCCATCAACATCGGGGTATTGGGCGAGAGCAGCGGTACCTGGGAAGCCAGGAAACCATAGTCGTTCAGGTCGAATCCGCCACCGATGATGGTATGGATCCACAGTGCGCGGCGCACCACCTCAACGCGGGCATCCACATCCGGGAAAACACTGCTCAAGGCATTCAGGTTGTTGCCGTCCGGAGCCTTGGCTGCCTTGCTCTCCTGCAGGCCGAACCGGTTGCCGAACTTCACGCCGAAACGCCCCTCGAACCGGCCGCTGTTATACTCGTAAATCGGCGAGAAGGCCACCACTGCGGTGGTATAGTCCTTGGCGCCCGTATAGCTTGCAAAGCGCAGGGACATATCGATATAGATGCGGTGGATATCGAAGGTCGTACCCACCCAGCCATCCAGCGAGAAGGCATTCTCACGCAACCCGAGGCGATCCGTCATGGCGCTGGTCTGGTAGGAGGAGTTGCCGGCGTTGTATTGGAACTTGAAGTCGTAGTAGAGATTGTTCTCGTTTTCAGCCGTGGAACGCAGGCCGGCCCGTACGCCCAGGTTCCCGTACCCGTTGCGGGCGGTCGCTCCGGCGGAGGCCACGCTGTAGCGGCTGTCATAGTTGTAGCTCACCCCTACCCCTGCTTCACCGGTTGCCCAGACGAACTTCATGTCCGCGCTCACATCATTATCGGAGTTGCTCATGGAGAGGTTCCCGCCGCCTGCGCCCACTTCCGGCACACTGCCGAAGAAGGAGTTGTGATGGAGGGCCAGGTTAAAGTAGGTTCCGCCCTTGGTGGCCTTCTGCAGATGGAGATCCACCAGCGGCGAGACAGGCATCTGGAGGCCGACTCGCGCGTAGAAGAGCGGAAGCCGGATGGGATCCAGCGGCTTGATGCGCAGTGCATCGTAGGGTGTGAATTCGTAGAGGTTGGCGTAGGGCTTCTCAAAGATGGAATAGTCCGTGGTGTGGCCGAAACGTGCCAGCGTATCGGGAACCTCGAGCGGCAGTACCGGTTTGTGGATTTCTCCCAACCTGACATCGTAGGAGCGGCTGACCTCAACCGTCGGGTCGAAGCCCTGCGCAAAAAGCGGGCCGGCACAAACCAGCAGCAGCCCCAGTATCATCATCGCTCTTTTCATCCCTTCACCTCCTGTTTGATCAGTTTTTCAATGCGGTCGCGAACCTGGTCCAGCACGTCGTCGTCATCCCCGGTGGGGGTGTAGCCGTCGAGCACGCTCCGCCAGGTCGCCTCCGCCTGCTCCATATCCTCCCGGGCGGCAAAGGCATCGCCCAGAATGACGAAGCTCTTGGCCAGCCAGTAGAGCTGCGACGTGCCGGAATCGGAAAAGGCATAGACGCGGTTCTCCACCTCCACGAAGTCGCCGGCGTTGTAGGCATCCAGTACCTGCAGGTAGTTGGCCTCGGCGCCATAGGCATCCGAAGCATCGGTAGAGAGAGCCTCCAGTAGTGGTTTGGCCTGCATGCGGTCGCCCTTCACCCGGTAGCTCTTGGCCAGCGTGTAACGGGTTTCGCGCAGCGTGGCTTCCGGTGCGCTTTCGTCCGAAAGCAACATCTGGCCGTCCTTGATGGCATCGTCGTATTTCTTGGAGCGGAAGTAAGCCCGCATACGGCCGAGCCGGGCATTCTGCCGCAAATGGTCGTTCTCCGTATTGGCAATCAGCGCGCTGTAAGCCGCAGCGGCGCGACTGTAGCGCTCTAGCTCCATGGATATCCTGGCATAGGCCACATTGGCCGCCTCCGTAATCTCCTTATTGTCCCCGCGCTTCATCACCTTCAGGTAAGCGTCGGTCGCGGCCTCCTTGCGGTTGGTGGCGCGCAGCGATTCGGCTAGCAGGAACCACGCCTTGGTGGTATACGGGCCGTCCGGATAGGAGGCCAGGAAGGACTGCAGGGCCGACATGGCCGACGTGTGACGGCCATTCTGATGCAGCTGTTCGGCCGATGCAAAGAGCATCTGCTCGCGCTCATCATCGCTCTTGATGTTGGACATGCCGATTTCATCCAGCCACGAGAGGAAGACCTCCGGCTTGTTCAGCGTCTGGTAGATACTCTCCATGCCGGAGATGGCATCCTGAGCCTCCTGGGTGCGCGGGCACTCGGCAACCACCGTCTTATAATAATCGATGGCCTTCTCGAACTTGCCGACCTTGGAGTTCATCATCGCCAGCTACAGAAGCGACTTGGCCTAGAAGGAGCTCTCCGTCTTCATGCCGAGCAGCGTCTAGAAGCACTCGCTGGCATCCTCGCTCTCGCCGCGCTGCACATAGGTCCGGCCCAGCTCGAAGAGGGCCTGCGGATAGAGGGCCGCATTGCGATGACGGCGGATCACGCTGCGCAGGATGGCGATCTTCTTGGCATCATTGCCCGTCAGGCCATAGGCCACGGCACTCTGGTAAGCCGGATAGATATCGCTGGATGTGCTGTATTTGGTGTACACCGTCTCATAGGCCGAAGCAGCGGCGGCATAGTTGTTCTGCATATAATAGGAATCGCCCAACCGGATGCGGGCATCGCGGTCAAAGAGCTGGGATTCAGCGGTTTCTAGATATTCCGCAAAACGCTTCTGCGCATCTGCGAACTTCCCGGCCTTGAAGTGACAGTAGGCCAGGTTGTAGAGGCTCAGGCCGCCCTGCGCGGTCCGGCGGAAGTCCGCACGGTCCAGCAGTTGCGTATAGATGTTTGCCGCATCCTGCAGCCGGCCGTTCCGATAGAAGCACTCCGCCATCCAGTAGGAGGCCTGGTTGCCCAGCGCGGCATCATACTTGGAATTGGCGAGCGACGTCTCGAGCATGGGGATGGCCGAGCGGTAGGCGCCCGCCTGGATATGCTGCATCGCGCGCAGGTAGGAGGCGCGCTGCAGGTTGACCATCGTCTCGGAATCCTTCTTCGTCACCTTTCCCAACGCCTCCACGGCCGAGCCGTAATCCTTGGCGCGCAGATAGGAGGCGGCGATATAATTGTTGATGATATCGTCGCGACCGCTCTTGGGATAGCGCTGCATGTATTGGTCGAACTGCGAGATATCCGCATTGACATCGAACGAAAGCTTGGCATAGTTGAAGAGCGCATCTTCCTGGATAGCCGGGTCGAAGTCGAGCGTGGCGGCGGACTGGAATGCGGTCATCGCGGCAATCTGGTTGCGCTGGTTCAGGTAGCAGTTGGCCAGATGGTACCAGGCATTCTGCGAAAGGGAGTCCGGCGCAGTCACCACCTTCTCGAAGGATTCGGCAGCGGCCTTATAGGACTTGAGGTCGTAGGAGAGGATGCCTGAGAAGTAGTAATCCTTGCGGGAGAGCTTTGCACCCGAATTGCGGTAGACCTCCAGGTAGTGGCTCGCCTCCTCATTGCGGTTCAACGCAAAGAGGGCCTCGGCCACGATACGCGCCAGATTCGGTTTCAGGTCCGCTCCCACCTCATCGATGATGGTGGGCCCCACCTCGGCCACGTAGGCGTGATCACCCTGCATGAATTTCGACTCCACACAGTAGTAGGTGGACATCACGCGGAAGCGCGAATCCCCCGCCGCCTGGCGGAAGAGGTCGAAGGCCGCGTCAAACTCCTTGTCCATATATTTGACGTAGGCCAGATAGTAGATGCTGGGGTAGGTATAGATGGAGAGCGGCTCCTTGATGATGCTCTCGTAGCCCTTGGCGGCCTTGTCGTTGTGGCCGGTGCGCATATCGCAGAAGGAGCGCTTGAACTCGAACTCCGTGCGCCAGTCACTGTAGAGATAGCGCTTGTTGATGTCCTCGAAGTATTCGTGGGCCTTCTCATACTCGCCGCGGTCAAAGTAGCGGGAGGCCAGCGCATAGCGGACCATCGAGAGCTCAGGGGCGGTGGGATAGTTCAGCGCAAAGACCTTCACCATCCACTCGGCATTGACGCGGTCCATGGCGATGGCGCAGAGCACACGGTAGGCCTCCAGCTCGGAGCGACGCAGTGCATAGGAGTCGCCGATAGCGGCCGCAAGCTCACTAAATGCCTGCTCAGCAGCCGCATACGCGCCGCTGTTATAGAGCATGCGCGCCGACTCGAGCCGCTCCCGGAACTCCGCTCCGTCGGGTTCACCGGCACGGAGGGGCGCCGCCGTCAGTAACAGCAGCAAAAGCGGAAGGAGATATCGCTGAAGGCGCTTCATGGTCCCGAATCATCTGAAAAAACAAATATACGAAATTATTTTCGTAAATTTGTGCATCAAACCCGCTGCTTATGGAAAATGCAAACACGCCCAAGCCGATTATCGAATTCGAAGAGGTCGACATCTCCAATGGGGAACTGACTGTGATCGAATCGCTTTCCCTTTCGGTTCAGGAGGGTGAATTCCTCTATATCACAGGAAAAGTAGGCAGTGGAAAAACCTCGATTATCCGTTCGCTGATCGGGGAGAATCCCGTTTCGGGCAAGCGGGCGGAGGTGGCGGGATTCGACCTTCTGCACCTGCGCAAGCGGCAGATTCCCTACCTGCGCCGCGAAATCGGAATCGTCTTTCAGGATTTCCAGCTGCTGATGGATCGCAGCGTGGAGGAGAACCTCCGGTTCGTGCTGGAGGCCACCGGCTGGCGCAACAAGGCTGCCGTGAATGCCCGCATCGAGGAGGTGCTCCATGCCGTGGGACTCACCCACAAGGCGCACAAGATGCCGCACCAGCTATCGGGGGGCGAACAGCAGCGCGTGGCCATCGCCCGTGCGCTCCTCAACCGTCCGCGCATCCTGCTGGCCGACGAGCCCACCGGCAACCTGGATGCCGACACCACCCACAGCATCATGGACCTGCTCTGGTCCATCAATGCCAAAGAGGGCACGGCCGTGCTGATGGTCACCCATAACCGCACCATTCTCAGCGAGTATCCCAGCAAGGTGCTGGTCTGCGAAGACACCGTCTGCCGCGAAATATTCCATGAAGAATAAGAGGTACGCAGCCATTCTGGACTGGTTCCGCGAGAACCGGCCCGTCGCGGAGAGCGAACTGCGCTTTCGCAACCCCTACGAACTGCTGGTCTGCGTGATGCTCTCCGCGCAATGCACCGACAAGCGCATCAACCAGGTCACGCCCGCCCTCTTCGAGCGGTTTCCCTCGCCTGCCGAGATGGCCGCGGCACCGGTGGAGGAGATCCTGAGCTACATCAAATCGGTCTCCTATCCCAACAGCAAAGCCGCGCACCTCAAAGGGATGGCGGAGAAACTGGTGTCGGATTTCGGAGGCAACGTACCGGACGACCGTGAATCGCTCCAGACCCTGCCGGGTGTGGGCCGGAAGACCGCCAACGTGGTCACCTCGGTGCTTTGGGACGCCCCTGTCATTGCCGTGGATACCCACGTCTTCCGCGTGGCACGGCGGCTCGGTCTGTCAAAAGGGAAAGACGTACGTGCGGTGGAAGAGGATCTGACGGCCCATATCCCGCCGGAGGTCCGCCCGAAGGCGCACCACTGGCTGCTGCTGCACGGACGCTACGTCTGCACCGCACAGCGTCCCAAATGCACGGAATGCGGGTTGTCCCCCTGGTGCGAGACTACTGCGCTTTCGCAGCGCGCGCCTCGTCGGTCAGATTCTGGAAAATAGGCAGGAACTTCTTGAGTCCCAGCTTTCCGTAAAGCACCTCCGGGTGGAACTGAACACAGAGAATTCTGTCGCCCTCCAGGGCCTCCACCACGCCGTCATCGGCACGCGCCGTCACCTTGAGACTGGGGGCAATCTGGACCGTTGAATAGTTGTGGCTGGTATTGACCATCACCAACGTATCCTTGAGCAGGGCAGCCAGCCGAGAATCCTTGTCGATGTGAATGGAGTGGAAATAGGCTTCTACGTTGAGTCCCAAGTTCTCTTTGTCCTCACCGACCACCTTGTGGGCGATCGGGGTATTCGGATAGGCGGTTGAAACCAGCACCGTGGTGCCGCCCAGTACTTTGTTGATGCTCTGGTGCCCCTGGCAGATGCCCAACAGCGGTTTGCCGGCGGCAATGGCGGCCCGGATGACCTTGTAATCGTAGGTGCCACGGCCCGTGGTATCGCCCGAGAAAGAGCCGGGAATGATAATGGCATCCACCTGATCCACATAAGTCTGGGCAAGCTCTTCCGTTGTAGTGTACTGCGGGAACACCCTGCAGGAGGCGCCGGAAGCAGCCAGACACCGGATGTAATAATTGCGGGTGGCATCGCCCATTCCCGAGCGGGTGATGCCCACCGTGACATCCCGTACGATAGGCGGAGTGACGGGATTCGTTCCCGGATCAGGATCAGGGACGGTCCCCCCGCATGCGACCATCAACAGCATGAGCGCGAGCAGCACAAGCGTCTGCTTCGCCTTGCGGGCAAACTCGAAAAGCGCCGTCGGGAGGTGACAGTAACCGGTCGGATTCTTGTCCAGGTAATCCTGATGATACTCCTCAGCGCGATAGAAGTTCTGGAGCGGGAGTTTCTCCACCATCAGCGGAGCATCTAACTTCTGCTGCTCGGCGGCAAAAACCGCCTCAATCTGCGGCAGATCGGCCGGATCGGTGTAATAGACGCCGGTACGGTAGCGCGTGCCGGTATCCTCTCCCTGCTTGTTCAGGCTGGTCGGATCGATCGCCTTGAAAAAGAGTTCCAAGAGGAACTTCAGCGATACCTGCGCCGGGTCATAGGTAACGTGGACGGTCTCGGCATGCCCGGTGGTGTCGGTGTACACCTGCTTGTAGGTCGGGTTTTCCAGATGGCCGTTCGCAAAGCCAACTTCCGTCGACACCACACCCTGAATCTGTTTCAGATAGTGTTCGGCGCCCCAGAAGCATCCGCCGGCCAGATAGATTTCGCGCGTCATGGGTCAGAGTTTGAAGGGAACCGTCGTATCGTAATCGTACCAGCTGCGCAGTGACAGCGTAAGGTTCTGCTGGTCATAGACATTACTGAACTGCGTATCCTCCACCGTGCCGTCCTCCCAGATGAGGTCTTTCCAATGGACCTGCGCCAGGCACTCCTGCGCCTGTTCAAAGGTCAGCGTACCGTTGTGCTCTTTCAGGTAGGCGGAAGCCGTTTCGTAACGCCACCAGCTGCGGCTGTGCGGATTGCCGACGGCCGGATCCGGGGTGGTGGTGTAGTATTTGGGCGAGAGCAGATGGTTGGTGACGAGCATCGCATTCTCTCCCTCCGGCTTGCTGACGATCATCGTCTTCCAGCCGTCTTCCTTATCGAATTCAATGACAGCCACATCGCCATAGGCATCGGCCACCATGTAGTGATAGCCGGCACCGACCACCGTATCGTGGCAGACATCGAGCATAGAGAGCAGATCGAGCGCCTCGGGCACCGTCGCGCAGCGATCCAGGAAAAGGCGCATGATCACGGTCGTGCCCACCTTGTGCAGGCCACTCTCCTGATGTGCTGCCTGATGCGGCAGCGCCATGATGGAGGTGCAGAGTCCCTTCTCATTGATGCCGTCCACCGGCGCATAGATCGCGGCCAGGCAGTTCACCTTTTTCAACAGCTTGGTGGGAAGATTATCCAGCCCGTAGCCGAAGTGCGACATATCGCTGACGGCAATCGAGGCATAACCCTTCTTGGGACGCGAAACGGTCACCATCGACGGATTCTTGAAATAGTCATAGTTGCGGCCAAACCAGTAGCCTTCACCCTCGGCCTT
>JAEEGL010681680.1_pt1 | contig 15908 bp, 7 predicted proteins | sample 9134231 | NCBI WGS metagenome assembly JAEEGL01 (sample SAMN16246548, study PRJNA631951) | gut metagenome | biome: gut microbiome; feature: rumen; material: fiber-attached | host: Bos | place: Iran: Karaj | collected 2018-10 | reverse complement strand
TATTGTTAATGAATCATCTGCAATTGCAACAGAATATGGTGTTGGAAATGATGATGAACTTCAATTTATTATTCCAAATACACCTGATTATGTAACTGAAGATGGTGGAAATTATGCTTTCCAATATGAGTTTACTGATGAGACTAAGCTAATCCATCAAAATGTATTTTTCATTATTGATCCTGATGTTTCTATAAACGGTGAGCACTTAGTTCTTGTCTATTATCCAGCAGGGAATAAAAAGAATCCTGTTTTCACTGAGGGATTAAGTTTTTATAAAGGTATTACTGGAGATGAACTTACAGAACTGAAATACAACACTCAATTAAAACAAGATTTCATTGCATGGAGTCAAAGTGATAATCATCCTAATTATTACCCTGATTTTGAACATGGGCTCTATTTATTTGAAGAAAATTCAATTATTCATGCACATGTGAATTTTAAAAATGCTGGTGAAAAAATTATTAATTTGACGGTTAATTCTTCAAAAAAAGGCCAAAAAATCATTAATACTTTTGAAGATATTGGTCTTTCATTTAAGATGAGAAAAGTCTGGTTGCCATTTGGTCAAAGACTAAGATATACATTTGAAGATTTCGGCAGTGCAGCAGGCGCAGTATTCAAAGGTCTTAAGATCTTATTCACTGGTGGAATTAAGAACATGTCTGGTGTTGTCGGCATATTCGATGCATCAGCATCTTTATATAGTCAATACACTTTCTCAACATACCTGTATTTCTGGGGTTTAATTTCGATTAACTTAGCAATATTTAACTTGCTTCCATTCCCAGGGTTAGATGGTTGGCAGTTACTTGTAACTGCAGTTGAAGGTATTACTAGAAAGAAAATACCTCAAAAAGTAAAAACAATTGTGTCTTTAATTGGTATTGGATTATTGTTTGCCTTAATGGCTGTAATTATTGTCTTAGACATTCTGAGGATGGTTGGTGTTTAGTTATGAATGATAAGATGCGAAGATTCTTAACTTCAATTGGTATCGAAAATTTAGAACGTTTCGATATGGATTTTGATATTGTCACTCGTAACACCTTTAAGCGTGAACAAATTGACATGTTCATTATCAAAGAGACTCCTTGGAACTACGAACTTCTTGAAGAATTTTTAACTCATCTTGAATCGGTTAAATATCCATATCAAATGAAGTTTTCTTATATTAAGAAACCGATGGCAAGTGATGCTACAAAATTATTCCAAGAATGGCATTATTCACATTGTAGATATAACTCAAATTTAAAGGTCTTTGGAATTGGTAACACAATTACAATTTTCTATGATTCAGAAGAAGAAAAAGCTAAGAATGAGCAAATCATAAAAGACTATGTTCAATTCCTTGATTTCATTGGTTATAACTTTAAGATTGACCACAAAATCACCGTAAATTCTGAGGAAAAACAGGTAATTTCGGATTCTCAGAAGGTAAATAAGGAAATGAACCAAGATGAAGAAAGAACTCTTCAGGCTTTCCAATCAACTGTCACAGAAATGAGACATCAAATGGAAAGCAATACAAAGATCAGCCAATCTTGGAAAGAAAAAATTCCGTACAAGAAAGTCGATGACATTTCTAAATTAAACGAAGACTCAACCAATGTCATTGTTGAAGGTCAATTATATGGTATTGATAAACCAAAAATCATAAGAAATGGTAAAACCATGCTTACTTGTGGTCTTGGTAAAGGTGATTCAGGTATTTCCTTAAAGATTATGGAGAATGAAGATATTACTCCAGAATTCATGGAAACAGAATTAAAGAACGAAAAATGGGCCAGAGTTCGTGGTTATGTTTCTCGTGACTATAGAAAGAATCTCTCTATCGATGTTCGTTATATCGAATTAATGGATGGACCAGAGCTTAGAACAGATAATGAACCTGAAAAACGTGTTGAATTACACTTACATACAAAAATGTCTGCTATGGATGGTGTTACCTCAACAAGTGATTACTTTAAACTTGCTCAAAACATGGGTCATAGAGCACTAGCCATTACCGATCACGGAGTCGTCCAATCATTCCCTGACGCTCAAGCCGCTCAAAAGAAGACAGGTGTTAAGGCACTTTATGGTGTTGAGTTCTACATGGTTAATGATGAACTTCCATTTGTCTTAAATCCTGTTGATATTCCACTTAATAAAGCAACATTTGTTGTGTTCGACTTAGAAACAACAGGTTTGTCTACTAGATACGATAAGATTACCGAATTTGGTGGTATTCGTTTTGAAAATGGTCAAATAGTTAAGACATTACAAATGTTTATTAATCCAGAAAGACCAGTTCCACCTGCAATCGTTAAGAAAACAAAGATTACAGATGAAATGCTTAGAGATAAACCAACTATTGAACAATCAATCGATAAGATTTTAGAGTTCATGGATGGTGCAATCCTAGTTTCACATAACATTACATTCGACTACGGATTTATTGCAGAAACATTACGCAAAATGGGTAGAGAGCCATTTGTAAAGCCTGCTATTGATACACTTTCATTATCTCGTTATTTATTTCCAGATGCTTCTGGACATAAATTAGGTAACCTTTCCAGAAACCTTGGAATGGATATTTATGATGACGATGATGCTCACCGAGCGGATTACGATGCTAGAGTTTTAAATGAAGTTTGGCTAGCAATGCTTCATAGATTAACTAAAGATAATAGAAATTTACTTCATAGCGATTTAGCAAAGCTAAAAACAACTGCTCCAATGCTAAAGCATATGATGCCAGCACACGTTGTTGCACTTGCTAAAAATGAACAAGGTATTAAGGCATTATTTGAACTTGTTTCACTTTCACATGTTGATTATTTTGCAAACGTTCCAAAAATTCCAAAACGTGAAATTGCTAGATTAAGAGAAAATCTTTTACTTGGTTCAGCATGTCAAAATGGTGAAATCTTTGAAATTGAAAGAACTAGATCAAAACAGGATTTATTAGATGCAATGCAATTTTATGATTACATTGAAGTTCAACCTCCTGGAAACTTTGTGAATTTAATTAATAAAGGATTTTACGATAATCAAACAATTATCAATGCATTCTTAATGGATATTGTTGAATGTGCTGATTCAATAGGAAAAATGGTGGTGGCGACAGGTGATGTTCACTATGCTAACCCAGAAGATAAGATTTCACGCGATATTTATATCGCGGCAAAAGCTGTCGGTGGTAAATTCCATCCACTTCGTTTAAGTGATCCAACTCTTCCAAATCCAGATCAACATTTCAGAACAACTCGTGAAATGTTAGATGCTTTCTCATTCTTAGGTGAAGAAAAAGCAAAAGAAATTGTTATAACAAACACAAATAAGATTGCGGATATGTGTGAAACAATGGAACCAATTCACACAAGTCTAGAAAAACCAGAAATTCCTAATTCAGATAAGATGCTCACTGAAGCATGTTTTGCTAAGGCACATGAATTATTTGGAGATGAAATACCTCAAGATATCGTTGATAGGCTTAACAAAGAACTTGAAGGTATTAATGGTAATGGTTATTCAGTTACTTATTACATCGCTCGCGAGATTATTTCTCGCGCCAATAAAGAAGGATACATGGTTGGTTCACGTGGATCTGTTGGTTCTTCTTTAGCAGCTTTCTTATATGGAATTACTGAGGTTAACCCGTTAGCACCTTACTATAGATGTCCAAAATGTAGACACTTTGAATACTCAGACGATCCAAACTGTTATTCCGGTTCTGACTTACCAGAAAAGAAGTGCCCAGTTTGTGGTGCAAAGATGATTCATGATGGACAAGAAATTCCATTTGAAACCTTTTTAGGTTTCCACGCTGAAAAAGTTCCAGATATTGACCTTAACTTCCCAAGTGATTATCAGGCTAAAGCGCATAACTCTACAAAGGATATTTTTGGTGAAGCAAACGTCTATCGTGCTGGAACAATTTCAACAGTTGCTGATAAAACTGCATTTGGTTATGTTCGTAACTATTTTGAGTATAAAGGTATTGATCCAAGCACAATTCCTGGTGAAAGAATTGCGTATATGGCTTCTCACTGTACAGATGTTAAACGTACAACTGGTCAGCACCCTGGCGGAATTGTTGTTCTTCCTAAAGGAAGATCCATCTATGAATTCACCCCAATTCAATACCCAGCAGATGATAATGAAGCTGATTGGTTAACAACTCACCTTGATTACCATGCTGCTTTGGATGCTCAACTTCTCAAACTTGACCTTTTAGGTCACGTCGACCCACTTGCATTACGTTTAATGTCATTAATGACAGGAGTTGATGTTAAAACAATTCCATTAAATGATAAGAAAGTTATTTCTCTTTTCACTTCTACAAAAGCACTTAATTTAAGCGAAAACTTCCTTAAGACAAAGATTGGTTCTTCTGGTTTACCAGAATATGGTACTGAAACATGTCGTGATATTTTGCTTAAAGCTAAACCAAAAACATTCGCTGAAGTTGTTGCTGTTGCAGGTCTTGCCCACGGTACTAACGTCTGGCAGCATAACCAAGAAGATTTGATTAGAAATGGAACGATGGATTTGCATAATTGTGTCGCTGCTCGTGATGATATTATGAAGTATTTAATTGCTCACAAAGTTGCATCAGATGTTGCTTTCGAAACAATGGAAAAAGTACGTAAAGGTAAGAAAATTCCTGAGAAATACATACCAATTTTAAGAGAACACGGTATTCCAGAGTTTTACATTAATGCTTGTAATAAGATTAAATATCTCTATCCAAAAGCTCACGCTGTTGCATACGCTACAATGGCTGTTCGTGTTGGATATTTTAAAGTTTATTACCCGCTTGAGTTCTATGCTGTTTGGTTCTCAGTTCGTTGTGATGCATATGATATTTACACAATGCTAGCCGGTTTTGAAAAAACAAAAGAAAGATACGAACAATTAACTAGACTCATTAACGACAGAACTCAAAAGGTTGTTAAGAAAGATGAAGACCTCCATGATATGTTCGAGGTCTGTATCGAAATGTTTGAACGTGGTTATAAGTTTGGAAACATTGACTTATATAAGTCAGATGCAACAAAATTTATATGCGATCACGAGAATGGTTTACTAATTCCTCCATTTATCGTTATCGATGGTCTTGGTGAAGCCGCTGCTGATTCAGTGGTTGAAGCTAGAAAAGCAGGCAACTTCAAATCTAAAGAAGACTTACTTAGAAGGACCAAATTAAATGGCACTAACGTTGAAGACTTAGATAGACTTGGTGTCTTAAAAGGATTAGGCGATTCTGACCAAATGTCATTATTTGAATTTGGCTTAGGCGAATAAGTCGAGGCATAGCGCAGTTGGTAGCGCATTACTTTCGGGAAGTAAGGGTCATGAGTTCGAATCTCATTGCCTCGACCATGCGCCAGTAGCTCAATTGGATAGAGCGTCTCCCTCCTAAGGAGAAGGTTGAACGTTCAAGTCGTTTCTGGCGCGCCACTATGTAAATTAGACCGATTTATCGGTCTTTTTTAATTAATTTATATTTTGATTCGTGTTTAATATAATTTATATAATCACGAATCGAGGACATAATTATGGAAAAGAAGAAGCTATTTATTAATCATCGGTATTTTTACTTTGTAACCGAACTATTTGTTGGTATAGCCCTTATGGGCATTGAAATGTCTGCGTCGCGATTAATATCCGTGTATTTTTCTTCTTCCCAAATTGTCTGGACCATTATTATCGGCGTGATTATGATTGCAATGGCTGCTGGAAACTATATCGGTGGACGTCAGGCAGATAAAAAACCTTCTTATTTAAGGTTATATATTGAATTACTCTTTGCAGGTACTTGGATTGTGCTTGTTCCATTCCTTGGTAGATTTATTATCGCTGGAGTAACAGTTCTATTTGCTTTGTTTATAACAAAGGGATTAGTAATTTGGTCAGCACTTTTCTCTTGTATCATTCTTTTTGTACCGCCTTTACTCTTCCTAGGAAAAGTAACTCCTTCCCTTATTAAGTATTCACTTGGAGAGAAAGTTTCAGGTAAAGTTATTGGACTTCTTGAGGCACTTAATACTATTGGCTCAATTGTCGGCACATTCCTTCCAACATTCTTAACTATCCCATTTATTGGTACATCTAATTCATTTGTCTTATTTGGCTCAATGATTGCGGGATTAGGCTTAGTGTATGTTACAACACATTTCATTGATAAGTTTAGAAATAGACCAAAAGAGGCAGCAAAAACTGAAGAAGTGAATGAGATTAAGGAAAACAAGAAAAAAGAGCTTAAAGCCTGTATTTTATCGGGAATTTACGCATGTTTTTGGATTTTGGGTCTTGTAATTTCCTCAAATACTTCACTTATTTTTTGGAAAGAACAAACAATGATATCTGAATCAGAATCTATGTATAACTATTTAAAAGTTGATAAGGTTGGTAAAACAACTTACTTCTCAACTAATGTTCTTTTTGGTGTTCAATCTGCTATAAATGATGACTATTCATTAACTGGTATGTATTACGATAACCTTTTAGTGAGTCGTTACTTGGTAAAAGAAAATCCAGATGTATTGGTGCTCGGAAACGGAACCGGGTCATATGCAACAATGATGAAAGATTACTTGCATTGTGATTGCAATATAACTGCTATCGAAATTGATCAAGGCATTATTGACTTATCATACAAGTACTTCAAGATGAATGAAGATGTGAACGTTATTTGTGATGATGGAAGAAACTATATTGCAAGAGACAAAAACACATATGACATCATTTTAGTGGATGCCTATTCATCAATTTCTGCTCCATTTCATATGACAACAGTGGAATTCTTTACTCTCGTAAAGGACCACTTAAATGATGACGGAATTATGATGATGAATGTGAATATGTATTCCGATAAGAAAGGTTCATTTTCTTCTTCACTTTGCGATACAGCTTATAGTGTTTTTGATAACCTTTATGCTTATAGAGTCGACGGTGGAAGTGGAATGGAAGTTTTTGCTTCAAAGAACAAAGACATGCCACTTGTTGACAATGTTAAGGCAGTTGCAGTTTCTGATTCAGCACTTCAAAAAGTTTTCACTAGACTTGGAAATAATCTAAAACCATATGAAGATACCGGAATTAGACTTTATGATGATACTTGTGATGTTGAAATGAGAAGTATGCATACTCTTGATGATGTTATTCAACTTGAACTAGAGTATTACAGAGATATTTATAAAGAACGCGGTATCAAAGGATTATTCGAAGAATTACTTGGTTAATTTATTATTGCTATTTAAATCTTATTCTAATAAGATTAAATACGCTAACAGGGTCTGTAGCTCAATTGGATAGAGCGTCTCCCTCCTAACGAGAAGGTTGAACGTTCAAGTCGTTTCTGACACGCAACAACACTAAATTTAGGCATTTTGAGAGCTCAAGATGTCTTTTTTTGATTCAATATGTATCTTTAGATACCCCAATGGGTATTTTGAATACCCGTTGATATATTTTTTCAATAATTATTTAATTAAATAATGATGATAAAGAAGTCTAAAATCATTAAGTATTCTCTTTTAACAATTGGATCCTTATTTTTACTAACTTCTTGTAAGTTCAGCTCTAATAACAAAAAGAAAAGTGGCGTAAATGTTTCTACAGTCGCTGAATTTAAACAAGCATTAGCGAGTGGCTCAAAATCTATCTTAACAGGAGATATCGATTTTAACCACGAAGCAATCATTTTAAATCATGATGTAAGCATTAACTCAATTAACGATAATGCTGAGCTTAAAAATGTCTATTTTACATTATCTGGCCCAACAGTAGTGGGCGAAAAGATTGATGTTTCGTTCTCGAATATTGTTTTTGACGGAACTTTTGATGGTTCAACCGTTGATTTAACTAACCCAACAAACTTTATAGATCAATTTGGTTCAGATAGGGAAGATAAAAGATGTTTAACTGGAAATAATGGGTATTTTTCGTTAAATTTAGATAATTGTGTTATCAAAAACTACGCTTCTGAAGTTGGCCCTGCAATTTATGTTGGGAATAACGCTAATAGAGACGACACAAAAGCGGTTAATATCTCAAACTGTAAGTTCTACAACAATTATTCAGCATACGACACACTTCAACTTTCTAATGAAAAACTAGATGCGACTATAACTGAATCTGAATTTTACTCTAACTATGCTTATAAAGCTGCTGGTTTTTCAGTTACAAATGGTGTTGCCAAAATTGATAAAGTTAATGTTCACGACAATATCTTTGTGCCATACGAAGATTACAAACCTAATTTCCAAAACGCTGGTGGAGGTGTATTCCTTGGTGGATTAGATATGAAGATGTCTAATTCATATATTGTAAATAATAAAACTACTTATGGTGGAGGATTAGCTGTATCAACATCTTACTCTGGTAACAAGAGCATTATCTTTGATAATGTAATTATTAAAAATAACGAAGCAACTTATGGTGGCGGTATAGTTGTTTTCTCATTATTTGGGCAACCTGCAACATTTGTGGATTGTGAAATCTTAAATAATAAAGCAGAAACAGGTAGTGTGCTTTTTACAGAAGTATACGCAAGATGGGTTAAAGCTAATAACGGAGGAATAGTTCAATTCTTCTTCACAACTTTTGGTTTAAATTCTGCAAATGATAACAATACTTTCAAATTTTATAATGCAGATAAGACTAAAGGTGAACTAGGTACGATTTCACTTAAAGGTTGCCTGGCAATAGGTAACGATACATATGAATCAGACGTTAAAGATCATAATTACATTGCAACCAAAGAACAAGCTTTATTGGACGGCGTTCTTTCTGAAAACGATTTAGGTGAAGTTGAAAATGGCCTTACCCCGATTAAAGGATCGAAAGCTGATGTTAAGGTAAAAGCTGAAACTTATAAGAACTGGTCTAGTATTTTTGAAAATGATAAAAAAGTAAGGAAAATTGGAAAATCTTCAGGAAAAAGCAGTGATTTTAATGTCAAATTAACTGTTATTATTGCTGTTTCTATACTAGTTGTTGCAAGTTTAACAGTATCAATTTTGTTAGCGTTAAGAAAACGTAAATCTAATAAAGTAGTGACTGAACAAGCGCCAATTGAAGAAGATAGAAGAGAAGAATATTTCTCAACACTTAGTGATAGAGAAAAACAAGTCGTTCGCTTAATGATTGCTCTAAAGAAACGTAAAGAGATAGCTGACGAACTCAATTACAGTGAAAACACAATTAAGAAAGACTTAACATCAATTTACTCCAAACTTCATGTTTTAGATAAATACGAGATGATGTCAAAATACAAAGATTTAATTGAAAAGTAACGATTAATTCTAGCAAATAAAGAAACGGCAATATGTCGTTTCTTTTTTTCACCCAAACGGGTATATAGGTTTACCCATAACTAACGCATATATGAAGTTATACTTTGTGTGACAAATAATTTAGAAAGGAGAGAATGATGAAAAAACTGACTAAGTTATTATTTGCTGGTCTTTTGGCATTAGCATACGTTCCTGTTATTGCAATGTCATCTTTGCCAAGTAAAGAATCAGCACAAGTAAAAGCCGATGGTGAAAATTCGATGGATGTTTACAGCTTTTCAAATCTTAAACAAGCTTTGGAACTTGAACATATTACAGAAATTCATATTCGACAAGACCTAATTGGGGAACGTTCTAGAATTGACTATGTTGATATTGGTGGTACAGACAATAAGCAAGTTACTGCCATTCATCAGGCAGAAAGAACGCATAAGACAATTTATCTTCATGATGGAGCTAAAGCAATTTTTGCTCAAAATCAAGAAGATACTCTAGTTCAGAATGCTAATCTTGCTGTAAATCTCATTTGTATTCCATCACAGAGTTCTTTGGAAATTCAAGGTAACGGAACACTTGGCTTCGGCGCTTTAGCACAAAGCAATTACAATGCCCTTATTTATAATGTTGGTTCTTTGTTTATTAGAAGTGATGATGTTACGCTTATTTCTGAAGCCGTATTCCAAACTAAAGTAAAGACCATCTATAACAGAGGTGTATTTGGCATTTATGGTGGAAAAGTAATAGATTCTGGTGCAAAAGATGAATCATCATATGGTGTTTTTAACGCTGGTGGTTCAAACTTCAGATCATATAGAAGTGAAATAATTAATCAGTACTTATGTTCAGATGCCTCTTCACGCAGCACTCGTGACTATGCTGTTTACTTTTCAGATGATGATCCTTCAAAACCAATCACAGCTAATATTGTTCGTGGTTCATTTGATCGTGTGGTCGCTGCATCACATAACCCAATGCAATATGTCGATCCAGAATCAAAAGCATACGACTCAAAAGGAGTTTTAGTTAATACTGAAATTAAGTTTAATCAAAAGATTACCGTTGGTCCTGAACAAATTGTATTTACAAAACAACCTGTTGGAGCAAATGCAAAAATTGGTAGAAGCGTGACTGTCAACTATCAAATTACAGGCACACCTGACAACATTTATCTTTTTAATTATAGAAACGGTTCATCTTATAAGATGGATGAGAACAATACTTCAAATTTAATTATTGATAAAGCACATAGCAAGATTACTATTCCTTATTTACAAAATGTTAATAACGAAACCGAATTTTCTATTGTAGCAGAAGTTATTTTCCATAAAGATTCTACTCCAGAACCAATTACATACGAAAGTAGTCATTTCATCATTAAGTGGGTGAACTTCAACATTACATTTGATAAAGGCGAAGGTAGTGGAACAATGGCTCCTGCAACAAGTAATTCAAAGAATTATGAGTTACCAGATTGTACATTCACACCTCCTGCTGGTAAAGAATTCTATCGTTGGGAATATAACGGTGAACAATATAGAGCTTCTCAACATGTAGAGTTAACTGCCGATGCTGTTTTAAAAGCAATTTACCGTGATATTACTTATGAATTTGTAACACAACCAACAAGTGCACAAAGCGTTGCTAACACTGATGGTGTTGGTGTTGCTATCTTTTTCAACGCTAATTACGGAAATGGTAGAATGGTTGTTAAGGAAAAAACCGGTGAATCAACTTTTACATTTGTTCAAGTTTTAAGCGAAAACTATTTATATAATCAGTATTGGGTTGCTCCTGCTCAAACTCAAGTTTGCACCAAGACATATCGTATTGATGTTGAAGTTGGTGAAGAAATTAAGGTCAGCAGCTCATTATTTACTGTTGAATGGGTTGGTGATGCTTTAGCAGTGCACGCAATCACATTTGACTGTGGTGATGGTTCAGGCACAATGAAATCTGTTAGCATTGGTGGTGTTGCCGATTACATTCTTCCTGAATCTACATTTACTGCACCTGACGGTAAAGTGTTCGTCGGATGGTCTATAAATGATCCATTTGATACTGTGTTATCAGTTGGCACAAAGATCAATGTTGCTGTTAATACCACTTTGTATGCAAATTACGAAAATGGTGCTCAGGTTACATTTGATAAAAACGGTAGTCTTAGTGATGATGATGCGATGAGTGCATACACTGAAGACAATTTCTGTGGTTACTATACTGTTCCAGAATGTGAATTTGAAGCTCCACAAGGAGAAAAATTCGTATGTTGGAATGACGGTGCCAAGAATTACTATCCTGGAGACAAAGTGTATATCGATTATGCATCTAACGTAGAATTTACTGCAATTTGGGAAGAATTATATTACACAGTTGCTTTTGATAATAATGGTGGTTCTGGCGAAATAGCCTCTACAAGCGTTAGTGGTTCTATTATGTACAGTCTGCCTCAATGCACATTTGATGCTCCAAGTGATCAATATGATTTTGCTGGTTGGGGATACAACAGTCCTGACGGAGTATTGCATGCTTTTGAATCACAACTCTATTTAGATGAAGATGTAGTTTTCTATGCTGTTTGGCATTTAAAAGAATACACAGTTACTTATAATGCTGGTACAGCAGCAAGCACCGAGAATGCTAATTTAAATGAAACAGTTGATGCATTAACAAATATTGATGTTAAAAACGGAAGCATTATTTATGAAGCTCCTGTGGGTAAACATTTTAAAGAATGGCAAGTTCAAGGAAGTGAAACAAAAGTTCAATCAGGTGAAAGCTACGAAATTACTCAAGATGTAACATTTGTTGCCATTTGGGCTGATAACGAAGTTAATGGTGACAATGCTGCTCAAGCTGTTAATACCGAAAACATGGATGAAGAGCTTGAGGCAGTTAAACTAACAGTGTCATTTGGCGCTAACGGAGGAACTGGTACAATGAATGCGGTGACTGCTAATAAAGGTTCTTCATACGTATTACCTGAAAACGCCTTTACTGCTCCAAACGGAAAAGAATTTGAAGGATGGAAAGTAAATGGTCAAGGTGACTTATTACAGCCAGGTGCATCAATCAAATTAACTACTAATATCGAATTAGTAGCTCAATGGAAAGATTCTACCTCCTCTAGTAAACCAGGATTATCTGGTGGTGCAATTGCTGGAATTGTTGTTGGTTCAGTAGTAGTCGCAGGTTTAAGTGGATTCGCAGTCTTCTGGTTTGTTATTAAGAAAAAGACATTCGCTGATTTAATTGCTGTCTTTAAAAAGAAATAAACCTTATTTAACTAAATAGGCGTGAGAGTAAAATCTCATGCCTTTTTCTTATATCTTTATATTGAAGTAAACTAAAAATTAAGTATAATATTTTTCGCAGCGGGTCTGTAGCTCACCTGGGAGAGCGCCTCCATGGCATGGAGGAGGTAGCGAGTTCGATCCTCGTCAGATCCACCAGATGAAAAAATAAGAACCACGTCGTGGTTCTTTTATTTTGATTGGAAGCTATATTTTATATAGTGTTTGTATAATTGACCAGGTTTTAGAATTCTGTCTTTTAATGGATTAAGTTGTGGCTCAATAGCAACGCCTCTGCGAAGTTTATCTTGTGAATTATTTGCTTCAAAACCAGCATCATAGTTATCGGTATAAAAAACTATAGCGTCTAAATCGGTGGAGATGTTTAATTTGTATTTTGTGCTTTCTAAGGTCACAGATCCATTGTTATCTAAAAGTAATACATGGTCATAACCACAAAGCTTACCTTCATTTATTTCTTTTACGTTAATGTCTTCGATTAACGATTTTAAATTTCTAAAATCAAGATAAGAAGGAACTGGTGTAGCTTCTTTTAAAGTTAAATCATTATTGTTCATCAAAATAAAATTTGATGCATCTATTTTAAGCTTTAGATTATTGATATTTTTATCTCCTAAACAGAAATAGGAATGGTTTGTTAAAGAAATTGGGCATTTCTCACTAACTTTGCAATTAAACTCAACTGTTAAAGAAGGCTCATCATTTAAGATTGAATAATGAACTTCTAAGGAAGCGTCTCCAGGGAAACCAGATTCACCACTCTTCGAAAGATATGAATAAATCACATGTGTTCCTTTACTATCGGAGTGGATTTTTGAGTTAAAAACTTTTTCAGAAAATGCCCCATTTCCTCCGTGAAGAACATTGCCGTTTTCAATTGCATCAAGGATATAAGTCTTCCCATCAATTACAATTTTATTACCTGTAATTCTTCCTGCAACACGACCAATAGTTTTCCCGTGATAAACGTTTTTTCTAAGGAATTCCTGGGTATTTTTAGGATTATAAGTCATAAAATCCCCTAAAAAAGTAATAGAAAAGATTGCTGCACCAAGGGAGCAGAAAGTAACATCTAAACCTGCATTATTTGTAACTTGAACAAACTCAAGTCCGTTTTCTTTATATTCTTTAATCATTTAACCTTTATAGTCTTCGGTTATTTGTTCTAAAGTTTTTAAATTCTTCAAAATATCTTTAGCCAAAGCAATTTGAGTTCTTGCTCTAACTAAATTGTGTTCTTCATAATCAACGTGGAAATAAACGTTTCCTCTTAAATAGTCTTCAAGGAAACGAATTCCGCATTCAATAGTTAATAAGTATGCTGAGAACGGAATAAGTTTCTTTTCTGTCTCAGTTAAATCATTTTGCATTTTGCTTAAATATGCATATGTGAATGCTTTGAAAATATCTAAGTTTACTTTTAGTAAAGAAGTATCTTTATTGTCTTCATTTTCACCAGTGAATAGACCTCTAAAAGCATCACCAATATCATAGAGAATACTTCCAGGCATAATGGTGTCTAAATCAATGATTAAACGATATTTACCTGTGTCTTTGTCAAAGAGAATGTTATTAATCTTTGTATCATTATGGGTAACTCTTGTTTTGATGTTACCTTTTTCAATTTCATTAATAACAAGCGAATAATCTTTCTCGTGTTCTTTAATAAATGCAATTTCTTCTTTAGCAATTTCAATCTTATCTTTTGGAGCATTTTCTAATGCATTAACAAAGTTAAGATATCTTTGTCTTGTGTTATGGAAGTTAGGAATTACTTCTTTAATTCCTTTAACTGGTAGATCACTTAAAAGTAAATGTAGTTCTCCAAATGCTTCACCCTGTGATGCGACTAAATCTAAACTTACAGGTTTTTGATAAGTGATGGTGTTTTCTGCAAATTCCATCATTCTGTAGAAACTATCTTCAGTTTTAAAATACGATTTACCTTTTTTAGTAGGAATAAGTTTGATTGTTTCTTTTCCTTTAGATGAAATAAAAGAAGTAACTTTTTCAATATTGCTCATTAAATCTTCAATATTTGGGAAAACAACATTGTTAACTCTTTGCAAAATATATTTATTGCAGCAAGTTTCCACTAAAAAAGTCTTATTAATATGTCCTTCACCATATGGTGCAGCAGATTTAAAATGACCCTCAATTTGGAACTGACTTACTAAATTTTCCATATTATTTAGATTTTCGTGCTTAAGCATAATGTCAATATTCTACACTATATTAATTCAAAGAATAAATATAATTTATTTTAATAAATAAAAAGAAGAGTTTTACTCTTCTTTACAGCAGCAACAATCGCTGTGATATTTTTTATTATAGCTTTTAACAAGCTTGTTACCCTTTTTGGTGGATGCACAGCAAGCACATTCACCTGTAGGCAGACCTTTTTTCTTTCGATAGATGTATCTAATAATTAGGAAAGCGAGGAAAGCTATGACTAAAACAATTACAAGGATTTCTATCCATAAAGTGGATGGGTTTTGAAACATAGTCTTTCCTCCTTTCCTTAATTAACTTATTTGGCAGCTTTAAGTTTTTCGTTTCTACGAATTAAGTAAACTGCTAAGACAGCAAGTAAGATTATGCTAACTGATACTGGAATCGCCCACTTAAGTGATCCTTCAGAGAAGCAAGACAAGAATGAATAAATAATTGCGCTACCAATGAATGATGCGACAATCCAGAAGAGTAAAGTCCATTTAAATGTACCTTTACGTAATTCACCTTTTGCAGTAGCACATGCAGCAAAGCATGGAATAGTTAGCATATTAAATGCTATAAATGAAATTGCGCCTTGCCATGTAATGCCAGTTGCTTGAATCATTTGAACTGCTTCTTCAACGCCATCTTCGGTTCCTTCAAATCCTGCAACGATAACTGCTGCTAAGACTGAGAATGTGGCAATAACGTTTTCTTTTGCAATTAAACCTGTAATTGCGGCAACTGCAAAGACCCATCCGAATGCTGATAATTGTGAACCAAATCCAAGTGGAGTAAATAATGGTTGAATAAGTTGACCTAAGCTTGTAAGAATTGAATCTTCCATCTCAACCATATGCCAATTCCACCCAAAGTTAGATAAGAACCAGATAACGATGGTGGAGGCTAAAATGATTGTAAATGCCTTCTTAACGAAGTGTTTTGTCTTATCCCACAAGTGGATCATCAAAGCCTTAAATTGTGGCCAGTGATAAGTTGGAAGCTCCATAATAAATGGAGCTGCTTCTCCACGTTGGGTTGTATGTCTCATAATTAAGACTGCGCAAATAGCGGTAACAATACCAACTACATA
>JAEEGL015671692.1_pt1 | contig 15909 bp, 15 predicted proteins | sample 9134231 | NCBI WGS metagenome assembly JAEEGL01 (sample SAMN16246548, study PRJNA631951) | gut metagenome | biome: gut microbiome; feature: rumen; material: fiber-attached | host: Bos | place: Iran: Karaj | collected 2018-10 | reverse complement strand
CCTTCTTTAACATCATCACCAGTCAAAGGCTCATTCTTTTCTTTCAGAATAACGGTTTTTATTGCGTATGCACTTATTTCTCTTGTAAGTGCTCTTCTTACACCTTCTTCATGCGTTCCACCATCATGAGTATTAATATTATTAACAAATGAATAAATATTATCATTATAACCATCATTATATTGCATTGCTACTTCAAAGAAAACACCATCTTCTTCACCACTTAAATGAATTATATCTTCATGAATTGGTGTTTTTCCTTTATTAATAAATCTAACGTATTCACTGATACCACCTTCATAAAGAAATTTATCTCCTGTAGTATCTTCTTCATCACGGTCATCTCTTAAAGTTAATGCAAGTCCACGATTTAAGAATGCTAATTCACGAACACGTACTTTAAGAGTTTCATAATCATAAATATCAGAATCAAAGATAGTTGCATCAGGTTTAAATGTAACGGTTGTTCCTGTTCGATTAGGATCACATTTATCAATTACTTTAAGTGGTTCAACTGCATGCCCACCATTTTCAAAACGGATAAAATATACTTTACTATCCTTATATACTGTAACTTCTACCCAACTAGAAAGTGCATTAACAACCGATGCACCTACACCATGAAGACCTCCGGATACTTTATATCCTCCACCTCCAAATTTTCCACCTGCATGAAGTACTGTATAAACAGTTTCAACTGTTGATTTTCCTGTCTTTGGGTGAATATCTACTGGTATTCCACGACCATCATCTTTAACAGTTACTGAATTATCTTTGTTAATAATAATATCAATATTTTTGCAAAAACCAGCTAAAGCTTCATCTATTGAATTATCAACAATTTCCCAAACAAGGTGATGAAGACCTTTAACATCTGTTGTTCCTATATACATTCCAGGTCTTTTTCTTACTGCCTCAAGCCCCTCTAATACTTGAATGGCAGACGAATCATAATTTGTTGTTACCTTTTCTTCTTCCATTTTTTTTACCTCTTTCTGTTACTCTATTATTATTTACTTTGTAAATAGTGGCATTTTTTACCAATTCTTCATCAATATCATTAATATCAGTAGTTGTAATGATACTTTGAATATCTTTTAATAAATAATTAATTATCTTATTTCTTTTCTTAATATCTATTTCACTAAAGATATCATCCAAAAGTAATACCGGATAATCTTGTATTTCTTCTTTAAACAAATAGATTTCTGCTATTTTTAATGCAATTATCGCAAGTCTTTGTTGACCTTGCGATGCAAAATTTTTCATATCAATTCCACCTAAATCAAATGAAAAATCATCACGATGTGGTCCTGTTAAAGTTACTCCTTGCATAAGTTCTACATTAAAATTCTTTTTAATCTTATTTTCATAGTTTTTCTTAATTTTATCAATATCGAAATCATCTATATTAACATTAGTTTCATATTTAATTGTTAAATCATTTAAATTAGATAACTTTTTAAATATTTTAGGTAATAGTTCATTTGTTTTTTTAAAGAAATTATAACGATATTCATATATTTTAATTCCTTTTTCTATCATTTGATTATTAACTACATCTAAATATCTAATATCTGTATTCCCATTTAAATTCATTTTCTTTAAATATTCATTTCTAATCTTAATAATTTGATTAAACTCATTTAAATAAGTAATATAATTATTATGTAATTGGCTAATATCTATATTTATCATATTTCTTCTTGTATTTGGCGATCCTTTTACAATTTCTAAATCTTCTGGTGTAAAAGAAATAACACAAAAATTCGAAATATAATCCTTTATTCTACGCATTTCCTTATTATTGATATATATTTGCTTTTTCATTTTAGTAAGTTTTATTTCTTGTTTTTTTATTAAATCATTACTTCTTATCAAACCTTCTATTTTAGCTACTTCTTCATTAAATTTAATTAAATTCTCCTCAATACCATATCTATTGGTTTTTGTAAGTGATAAAACATATATACTTTCTAATATATTTGTCTTTCCTTTACCGTTTTCACCAATAATAATATTAACATTTTTGTTGAAATCTAATTCTAATGACGAATAATTTCTAAAATTTGTTAGTTTTAAGTGCTCAATTCGCATAAAACACCTCTAAAATGCCTTTAAATCAACTTTTAATTAAATGCGTATACCCACATTACTTACTAATTATATCATAAAAAAACTGATTTTAAAAGAAAATTAACGTCTATTATGTTTTTTTTTATTATTATTCCCCTTTTCTTTTTCTTATTATTGATCCTAATCTATTTGCTCTTAAAATTTGTGTCTCAAATGAAGAAATAGACATCTTTACTATTAGTTCTTTTCCTGAGTTAAAAATAACTTTAGTAAAGCCATTATTTCTCTCATAACTTTTAATATTATTAAGAGATAACCATATGCAATTCGCATTAGTCGCAGCTTCTGTTGGAAAAAAGATTATTTCGTTAGTTTCTTCAACAACAATTGGTACTTTATAATTACTACCTAATATTTGTTTTGTTCCTTTTATTCTTCCTTCACAAGAACTACCATAATATGAACAGCTATCTTCCATAACTGAATAGCTACTTTTATTAACAAAATACTCATCATCTTTTTCAAGAACTCTACTAACATCGCTATTAACAGATACTATTGCATAAGTATCTTTATTAATCTCATATGAATCCATAAAAACCTCCCTTCCATCACAAAATGTGAATGCTTGCTATAATAATCACTTAGTATGTCGAATATTATCACATTTTGTCGAATGAAATAATATTTTTTTATTTTTCCACAAAAAAAGTGGATAAATCTAATTATCCACCATATTTTTAATATGTTCTTATAGGTAATACTAACTGAATTAAATTATCTTCTTTATCATCTTTAATAATAATTGGATTAACTTCTCCAACAAAGTTAATTGTTGCAATTTCTCCTTCAAAAGTCTTTAATGCTTCCATCATATATTTAGCACTGAAAGAAATAACTATTTCTTTATCATTATCCTTAGAAATATTCATTTTTTCTTCTACACGCCCTATTTCTACACTATTTGAACGCATGATTAATTCATTTCCTTTTGTTTCTAAATTAACAATATTCTTTTCTTTGTCGCTGGTTAGAATACTTACACGATCGATCACATTATATAATTCGTTAATATTTACTGTTACTTTAACTAAACTATCTTTAGGAAGTAAATTTGTTGTATTTGGATAACTTCCATTTATTAATCTACTTTGAAAAATTGTATTTCCTGACTTAAATAATATTTTATTATTAAATATGTGCAATTCTGTTTCTTCTTCATCAATAATCTTTACTAATTCCATTAAATTCTTACTTGGCACAATAATATTATAAGTTTCATTTGTTTCTTTTCCTAATTTTAATACTTTTCTAGCTAATCGATATGAATCAGTTGCATTACATTCTATTTCATCTTTAACAATTTTAAAATTAATACCAGTAAGTTGTGGTCTTGATTCATCTTGACTTGTTGCAAATGCTGTTTGACCAATCATTTTCTTAAAATCTTTAGTAGAAATAGTTATAGGTGTTTTACTTTCTTCTAAATTAATATTAGGATAATCTCTTTTATTAATACCATTTAAATTATATTCGCTTTTTTCTGTTGAAATAATTACCTTTGTCTCATCAAATACTTCTAAGTTTATATATTCATCTTCCAATTTTCTAACAATATCTAGTATATATCTTCCATAAATAATAATACTTCCTGTTTCTTCTATAGTAATATCATCACATTTTGGAATAAATGTTTCTATTGTAATATCATTATCACTTGCTGTTAATGTTAATCCTTCTTTTTTTAATTCAAATTTTATTCCTGCTAAAGCAGGTACAAGATTTTTTGCAGATAAAGCTTTACTTACTTTATTCAAATGTTCTAATAATAGATTCTTTTTAATTTTTATTTTCATTTTTGTTCCTTCTTTCTTTTTATTATTTTTTAATAATAATGGTAATAATAGTGTGGATAGATGTGGATAACCACATTTTATCTAAATATATCAATAATTTTGCACTTTTTTTCTTGTGGAAAACTTCATAATTATTCACAATTTATTAACTTTCAATCCACTATATTATATTTTCTTTTATTTTCTCAATAATGTTTTTTAATTCATAATTATTATTGATTTCATTTTTAATTTTATCATAAGCATACATTACTGTTGAATGATCTCTTCCCCCAAATTCTAATCCAATTCTTTCAAAGGATTCATTTAATATTTCACGTGATAAATACATTGCTATCTGTCTTGCACCGACAATTAATGCACTTTTCTTTTTTCCTTTAATATCATCAACAGAAATATTATGGAAATTAGCCACAGCATTTTGAATTCTTAAAATATTGGTTGTTTCAGTAACACCTTTATTTATCATAGATTTAAGGGCATCTACCGCAATTGGTAATGTAATTTTGTCGTATCCCATGGTTAGTGATTCGGCCATTAATCGATTGATAGCTCCTTCTAATTTTCTTACATCACTTGCCATATTAGCTGCGATATATTCAATTACATCATCATCTATTTCTGGTAACAAATTAGAAGATTGTATTTTTTTTCTTAAAATATTTTTTCTTAATTCAAGTTCTGGTGGATAAATATCAACCGTCAATCCCCAACAAAACCTTGTTTTTAGACGCTCCTCCAAAGATTTTAAATCATTAGGTGAACGATCACTTGAAATAATAATTTGTTTATTATCATTATATAAGACGTTAAATGTATGAAAAAATTCTTCTTGTGTTTTTTGAGTTGTAGCTAAGAATTGAATATCATCAATAATTAATACATCAATCGAACGATATTTATTCTTAAAATATTCTGCATAGTCAAAATTACTTTGATTAGTGTCTCTTCTACTGATTTTAGAAAAATCATCAATAAATTGATCAGATGTAACGTATAATACCTTTTTGTTTGCGTTTTGTTCAATGTAATTACCAATTGCGTGCATTAGATGGGTTTTTCCTAAACCACTAGCACCATATATAAACAAAGGATTATAAGTTTGTCCTGGTGAATCAGCAACAGCCATTGCGGTTGCGTGAGCAAGCTTGTTACTATTTCCAACAACATAATTTTCAAAAGTATAGTTCTTATTTAAATTAGATGTATGATGATATTCAATCTTCTCTTTTTGTTCTGTGTTATCCACAACTGTTGTGGAAATCTTTTCGTTTTCAACTATTTCATCTTCAAGTATAAAACTAATATCATATATTTTATTAGTTTCTTTAAATAAAGCATTTATAATATCTTGTAAATATTTATCTGTTAGATGCTTTCGATTAATTTCCATTGGAACGATAATAGTTGCTTCGTTGTTTTCTATTTTATATAACTTAGTATTTTGAAACCAAGTTATATAAACAAGTGAAGTAACTAGTTCTTTAATGTTTTCTAAAACCTTTGACCATAAAAGGTCATAATTCATTACCTTCACCTCCCTTATAAGTAATTCGTTAATAATATTTTAAACGATTTTGTTGAAAAAATAAAGGTAAAAATGTCTAATAAATGTTATCCACAAGTTATCCACCGACTTATCCACAATTAATATGTTGTTATTTCTTTAAAAAACTTAGTTATCCACAATGAAAAAAATATTTATTCACATTACAGTTTATAGTTATTAACATACTGTGGATAGCTGTGGATAACTTATATTGATTAATAAAAATATTAATGATATTATTATAATAAAGAGGTGGCAAATGATATTAGATATATTTTTATTAATCATTGGTTTTGTCGTTCTAATAAAAGGAGCTGACTTCTTTGTTGATGGTGCTTCTTCGATTGCTGATAATTTTAAAGTACCAAAAATTCTAATTGGACTAACAATAGTTGCATTTGGTACAAGTGCCCCAGAATTGGCTGTTAGTATCAAAGCAATTATTTCTAATAATCATGATCTTATTTTAGGAAATGTTATTGGAAGTAACATTTTAAATGTGTTGCTTATTTTAGGAATAGCTGCATTATTTAAACCATTGATTGTAAAGAACAATACTATAAAAAAAGAAATACCTATAATGTTAATGATTACTTGTCTTTTTGGGGTTTTATTATCTGATAGTTTATTTGATTCTAAAATCGTTAATAATTTTACAAGAAGTGATGGAATAGTTTTGTTATTATTTTTCCTTGTTTTTGTTTATTATTTGATTGATATTACAGTTAATAAAGAAATGGTAATGAAAGACAAGATAAAGAAATTAAGTTTACCTAAAGCAATTATCTATACTATATTGGGTATTACAATGGTAGTTATTGGTGGAGAATTAGTTGTTAATTATGCATCAATAATTGCGGAGAATGTTGGCGTAAGTAAAAGAATGATTGGTTTAACTGTGATTGCACTTGGTACATCACTTCCAGAACTTGTTACTAGTATTACTGCAGCAAGGAAAGGAGAAAGCGATTTAGCTATTGGTAATATTGTAGGAAGTTGTATTTTAAATATTGGTATAGTTATGGCTTTGCCAGTTGCTATTTTTGGTGGAATAGAAAAAATAAGTTTTAGTAATTTAGATATTGTAGTAATGATTATAAGTGTCCTAATATTATTTTTCTTCTCACTTACAGATCGCAAAATAACTAAAAAAGAAGGAATTCTCTTTCTAATTCTATTTATAGCTTATTATAGTATTGTTATAATTAATGGATAAAATGAAAATATTGATTGACAAAGTAGATTAATATTTATTATAATAATGTAGATTTTTGATTTTGGAGGTGTAAAAAATGAAAAGAACTTATCAACCTAATAATAGAAGAAGAGCTAAGAAACATGGATTTTTTGCTCGTATGAAAAGTAACGTTATTAATAAAAGAAGAAAAAAAGGACGTAAAGAACTAATTAAGAAATAACCACATTTTAATCGTGGTTTTTTTTGAAGAGAGATGAAAGATGAAAAAAGAGGAAGTTGTTAAAAGTAATCGAGAATTTGATACCATAATAAAGAAAGGTGATGTAAAAAAAAATAATGCCTTTGTAATATATTATGTTAAGAACGATAAAGAATTTAATCGATTTGGAATATCAGTTAGTAAAAAAATTGGTAATGCAGTAACAAGAAATTACTATAAACGAGTAATTAGAAATATTTGTGATAAAAGTAAAAATCTCTATTCAAATAGTAAAGATTATATTATAATAATGAGGAAAGGTCTTACTTCATTAAAATTTGATGAAGCGAAAGATAGTATGAATGATCTTTTAAAAAAAATTAATAGTTAGAAAAGGAAACAATTATGAAAAACAAAATGAAATACTTGATGTTACTTCTATTACTAGTTGTAACAACAGGTTGTACAACATATTTAAAAAGTGAAGATGGAAAGGCATTAACAAATCCAACAACAGGTCAAAGCTTAGTAGAAAACATTCTATGTCGACCAACAGATGAGGAAACAATTAAATTATATGAAGAAAATAACTATGATTTATCTAAATTACCTTATTGTGTTTGTAAAAAAGATAAGATAGAAGTTGAAGAAACTGTTGAAAAAGAAGTCGTTGAAGTTGTTAAAGACAAAAAAGGAAAAAAGCAAGAAGTTAAGAAAATAGAAGAAGTTGTTGAAGTAAAAGAAATAGATTGTGAAGAATTTAAAGTTACTTCTGGTAAATATGAAGGATTATGGACAAGTATCTTTGTTAAACCACTTGCTTGGGTAATTTTGTTCTTTGGTAAGTTAACTAGTAGTTTTGGTTTAGGATTAATAATAACTAGTGTATTGATACGTTTGATAGCTTATCCACTTACTAAGAAATCAACAGTACAAGCAGAAAACATGAAGAAAATACAACCAGAAATGCAAAAAATAGAAAAGAAATATGCTAATAAAGATCAAAAAGATCGTGAAGTAATGATGATGAAGTCACAAGAAATGATGGCTTTATATAAGAAGAATAATGTAAGTCCGATGGCTGGATGTCTTCCTGCATTATTACAATTACCATTATTTATTGCTTTCTTAGATGCAATAAATCGTGTTCCAGCAATTTTTGAAGAAAAATTCTTATTCTTCCATTTAGGAACAACACCTAAAATTGGAATTCAAGGTGGAAATTGGTGGTATTTAGTTCTTACTCTTTTAGTAGCAGTAACAACATATTTTGCCCTTAATAAATCATCAAGTAATCAAGCAGCAGCAGGAAATGATATGGCAAAACAAACAAAGATGATGACAAATGTATTTACAATAATGATTATTGTTATGTCTATATTTATGAGTTCTGCATTAAATATTTATTGGATAGTATCTAATGCATGTACATTATTACAAAATTTAATAGTTAAAAGGAGTATGAAATAATATGAAGAAGTATACATATCAAGCAAAAACATTTGAAGAAGCAAAGAATATGGCTTTAGCAGAATTAATGGAACAACAAGAAAATTTATATATTAAAGAAATAGAAAGTTCAACAAAATTATTTAGTAAAAAAAGTGTTATTGAAGTAGTAAAGAAAGAAGATGTATTAGAGTATATCAAAGAACTAATAAAAAACATTACTAAATATATGGGACTTACAGTTAATATGGAAGTTAAGAAAAGAGATGAAAGCGTTACTATCTCTCTATATTCCGATAATAATGCTATATTAATTGGAAAAGATGCTAGAACATTAAATGCACTTACAACAATCATTAAACAAGCAATTTTTAATCAAATTGGTACTTATTATAACTTTGTATTAGATGTATCTGAATATAAAGAAAAACAACAATTCTTTATTGAAAGGGCTGCAAAGAAAACCGCAAAAGAAGTAGCAAGAACAAAAATAGAAGCAAAGTTAGAACCAATGAATTCTTATGAAAGAAGAATTGTTCACAATGTATTAACTAATTTTAGAGGTGTATATACTGAATCAGAAGGTGTTGAACCACATCGTTATGTTGTTATTAAACCAAAATTAGAAGAAAAAAAAGAAGAAACTACAGAATAATGTAGTTTTTTATTTTAAAATAAAAAAAATTATGGTAATATAAAGGCGTATTTGAGGGGAAACAAATAAAAAGGAAAAGGGATGATAAATAATGAATGATACAATATGTGCAATTAGTACGGCGCTTGGTGTTGGTGCAATATCAATAATAAAAGTAAGCGGTAATGAAGCAATAGCAATTGTTGATAAATTATTTAGTGGCAATTTAATAGAAGTTGATACTCATACTATTCATTATGGTTATATTAAGGCTAATAAAGAAATAATAGATGAAGTATTAGTAAGTGTAATGAGAGCACCAAAAACATTTACAAGAGAAGATGTTGTAGAAATAAATTGTCATGGAGGTATAGCTACAACAAATAAAGTATTGGAATTATTACTTCTTAATGGATGTAGATTAGCTGAACCAGGAGAATTTACTAAACGAGCTTTCTTAAATGGAAGAATAGATTTAATGGAAGCAGAAGCAGTAATGGACTTAATTAATGGAAAAACAGAAGAAGCAAGAAAACTAGCTATAGCAGGAATACAAGGAAATGGATCACAATTAATTAGTGATTTAAGAAGTGAATTAATTAAATTAATTAGTAATATAGAAGTGAATATTGATTATCCAGAATATGAAGATATATATGAAGTAACGATTAAAGATATCGAGGATAAAATAAAAATATTTAAAGAAAAATTAACTAATATAGTAAGTGAATATGAAAATGGTAAAATACTTAAGGATGGAATAAATACTGTTATTGTAGGAAGACCAAATGTTGGTAAAAGTAGTATATTAAATAGATTATTAAATGATAATAAGGCCATTGTTACAGATATTCCTGGTACTACTAGAGATATTGTTGAAGGAAATATTTCGTTTGATGGAATACAACTTAACATAATAGATACAGCAGGGATTAGGGAGACAGAAGATGTTGTTGAAAAGATAGGTGTTCTTAAAAGTATATCAAAAATAGAAGAAGCAGATTTAGTATTAATCATTCTAGATAATAATAAAGAGTTGTCACAAGAAGATTTAGATATAATTGATAAAACAAAAGATAAACCAAGTATAATAGTAATAAATAAAAATGACTTAGAAGGTAAAATAGATGTTTCAAAATTACAAGGAAGAGATATTGTCTATACCAACACTTTTGAATTGGATGGAATAGAATCTTTAAAAGAAAAAATATCTAAAATGTTTAAATTAGAGGAAATAAAACAAAAAGATTATAATTATATTACTAATGTAAGACAAATTTCAAAAATAAAAGAATGTCTAAATAGAGTAAAAGATGTCAATGATGCCTTGAATAATAAACTACCGCTTGATATAATAGAAATAGATTTAAGGGATATATGGACTATCCTAGGAGAAATAATTGGGGAAAGTTACAGTGAAGAATTGTTAGATGAATTATTTAGTAAATTTTGTGTAGGAAAGTAGGTAATTTATGAAAAAATTAAATGAAGTTCAAGAAATATTAGGATTTTCAATTGAAGAATGTCAAGAATTGATGGAATATGTTGATGAGCTAGAAATTCCATATAAAGACTTTTGTGAAATAATACAATATGCAAAAAAATTTCAATTAGATGGTCAAGTATATATTACAGATGAATTGTTATTTGAGATAATAAAAGAGTCATTAATAGGATATGACTATAGTAAAGGAAAAAATAATAAAAAATTAGTAAATACTAAAACACCAAAATCTACTGTAAATAGAGCTATTAATATTATGGTGAGATAATGCGAAAAGGGATTTATATTAAAGTAACAGAAGTAGATCAATATATAATAAACTTTGATATATTTAACTTAGAATGGAATCTTGTTGGTAATATTAAAGTAACCTTTGATGGGGATTTAAGTTGGCAAATATGGGATGATGTTAGATATTCATGGTATGTATCTGATTTTGTTGGATTGTGTGATTTAAAAAGAAAAAATGAAATAGAAAGTTTTGTCCAAGAAATATCAGAAAACACTAAACATTCACAATATCAAGAGTATGTTTTAGATATCGTAAAAGATATTTTAGGAAAAGATACAGATAGAAGTTTGAATTATGAAGAACAAGCAAAAATTATTGATGAGAATAGATATCTAAGAGCCAAAGAATATATTGAAAAACATGGACTATATGTTAATTATCCACAGGATTATTGGGATAAAGAATATCATCCAGATGAACACTATAAAAAGATTATGCAAGAAAGATTATCTTTAGACTATAATGATTTACCAAAAGACATAAAAAAAAGATTAACTAAAAGACAAGATATATAATCTTGTTTTTATTTACAAATAAAATAGTTTATTGTATAATCTATAACGATTAATGGAAGTGATTATATGAACTTTGATGTAATTGTTGTTGGTGGTGGACATGCTGGATGCGAAGCATCTCTTGCTTCAGCTAGAATGTATCATAATACACTATTAATAACAGGAAATATAAAAAATATAGCAGATATGCCATGTAACCCTAGTATTGGTGGTCCAGCTAAAGGAATATTAGTACGAGAAATAGACGCTTTAGGTGGCGAAATGGGTATTAATGCCGATAAGAGTCAAATTCAAATAAAAATGTTAAATACGAAAAAAGGACCTGCAGTTCAAGCACTTCGTGCTCAAGCAGATAAAATAACTTATCCACAAGAAATGTGGAAAACTATTTCAAGTCAAGACAATCTAGAAGTAATAGAAGCAATTGTTGATAATTTAGTTGTTGAAAATAATAAAGTATTGGGTGTTAAACTTGAAGACGGAAGAATTATTAATAGTAAAGCTGTAATATTAACAACCGGAACATATTTAAAAGCAGATATCTTAGTTGGTGATAAAAGAACTCCAGGTGGTCCACACGGAGAAAAAGAAGCAAAGAATCTATCTGATAATTTAAAGAAATTAGGATTAACGATTCAAAGATTAAAGACAGGAACTCCTCAAAGACTTGATAAATCTAGTATAGATTACTCTAAATTATCAAGAGAAGATGGAGATCAAGAATTACGTAGTTTTTCATATGATTATAATCCAACCTATGTAATTAATGAACAAGAACCATGTTATTTAACATACACCAATAATAAAACACATGAAATAATAAGAAATAATTTAAATAAATCAAGTATGTATGGTGGATATGTAAAGGGCGTTGGTCCAAGATACTGTCCATCTATTGAAGATAAAGTAGTAAGATTTTCTGATAAAGAAAGACATCAATTATTCCTTGAACCAGAAAGTAGATTTTACGATGATATTTATTTACAAGGATTTTCAACCAGTATGCCATATGAAATTCAAGAAGAAATGGTTCATAGTTTAGTGGGATTAGAACATGCAAAGATTCTTAAATATGCTTATGCTATAGAATATGATGCAATAGATCCATTAGAGATGAAAAAGAATCTAGAAAATAAAATAATTGAAAACTTATTCACTGCTGGGCAAATTAATGGTACTAGTGGATATGAAGAAGCAGCTGCACAAGGATTAATTGCAGGAATAAATGCAGTACTAAAACTAGAAGGAAAAGAACCATTTGTTTTAGGTAGAGATGAAGCTTATATTGGTGTTCTTATTGATGATTTAACGACACGTGGAACAAAAGAACCATATCGTATGTTAACTTCACGAGCAGAATATCGACTACTACTTCGTCATGATAATGCAGATATACGTCTTCGCGAATATGGATATAAGTATGGTTTAATTAGTGAAGAAAAATATAAAAGATTTAAAGATAAATTAACTAAAATTGAAGAATTAAAAGAATACTTAAAAAATAATAAAATAGTTACTAGTGAAAAGGAATTATTAAATAACTTAGGAACAAGTTTAATAAATGATGGTATTACTTTATATGATTTATTAAAAAGACCGGAAATAACTATTAATAAGTTAATTGAAAACGGAAAAGTTCCAGATATATACGATAAAGAAATAATTGAACAAGTAGAAATATATATAAAATATGAGGGATATATCAAAAAGGAAGAAAAAGAAGTAATCAAAATGCGTGAGATGGAAAATATTAAAATACCAAAAGATATTGATTATGATAAAGTAATAAATATTGCAAGTGAGGCAAAAGATAAATTAAAAAAAGTTATGCCAGAATCTATAGGTCAAGCAACCCGTATTAGCGGAGTTAATCCAAGTGATATAGCTATGCTCTCTGTATATTTAAAAAAGGAAAAGAAACATGAATAAAGACGAATTTATATCTGAAATCAAAAAAATGAATATTATGTTAAGTTCTTATCAATTAGATCAACTAGACAAATATTATAAACTACTTAAAGAATGGAATGAAAAAATAAATTTAACAAGAATTATTGAAGAAAAAGATGTATATTTAAAGCATTTTTATGATTCACTTACTCTATCTCGAGATGTTGATTTAAATAAAAATTTAAAACTATGTGATATTGGTACAGGTGCTGGCTTTCCAGGTTTAGTTTTAAAAATCGTTTTTCCTAATCTTAAAATAACTCTAGTAGATTCTCTTCTTAAAAGAATTAAGTTCCTTGATATAGTTATAGATGAACTTGGTTTAACTGGTATTGAAACAGTTCATTCACGTGCAGAAGATTACGCAAAATTACATAAAAATGAATTTGATATAGTTACTTCTCGTGCAGTTAGTAGACTAAATAATTTATTAGACTATTCTATTCCACTAATTAAGAAAAACGGATATTTTATTCCAATGAAAGCAAACTGTGAAGATGAAATTAAGGAAATAGAACCAATTCTTAAAAGAAAGAGACTGGAAATAGCTAAAATTAATCGATTTACTTTACCAATTGAGAATAGTAATAGAACAATTATTGTTATTAAAAATAAATAAAAATTGACTTAATAGAGTATTTTTGATATAATATAATGCGTTTTTAAAGGGGGATATTATGGGAGAAAAAGAAAATCAAGAAAAATTAAGACAAGATGCAATAAGTTATTTTAATAGATCAGATGCAAATTGTTCTGTTCTTTTAGAGAATATGCGAATTCATATAAATTTAATTGGAAATGAAGAACTAACATCAACTTTAATTGGTCAATTAAAAGAGATATATGATACAGTATTTAGTCAAGTAAAAGCCAATGTTGAATTTGCTAAAACAATCTATTCCGGTGTAATAGTACAAAGATATGAAGAATATTGGAATCATATTAAAAAAGAAATTGATAATAAAATCGAAGTACTACAAGCACAAGAAAGAGAAAGATTTAGAACTGGTAAATAAAATAATAATAAAAAAATCATTGAAAAATATGATTTTTTTTGTATAATATATTATATAAGGGTAAGAGGGTGTTAAAGTGGAAAATGAAATAATGTATATTAAACTTGATGATATAATACCTAATAGATTTCAGCCAAGAGAAAGATTTGATGAAAATGAACTTCAGAGATTAACTGAATCTATTCGCAAACACGGAGTTATCGAACCTATTTTAGTTCGTCCAATATCAAATAAATATGAAATAGTAGCTGGAGAAAGAAGATATAAAGCCTCTGTTTTGGCAGGGCTTACAAAAATTCCTGCTATTGTAAAACAGTTAAGTGATAAAGAAAGTTCAATAATGGCATTTGTTGAAAATAATCAACGTAGTGATGTGTCGGCCGTTGAAGAAGCAAGAACAATGGATCGCCTTTTAAAAACAAATAATATGACACAAGAAGAATTGGCGACTGAATTAGGATTGAATCAATCAACTATAGCTAATAAATTAAGGCTTCTAAACTTGCCATATGAAGTTCAAGAAGCAGTAATAAACAATGAAATATCAGAAAGACATGCAAGAAGCTTGTTATCGGTTAAAGATGAAGAAAAACAAATAGAATTATTAGAAAAAATAAAAGAAAAGAAAATGACTGTAAGAGAGTTGGATAGTGAGATAAAGAATATGAATGGAAATATGAATGATTATAATGAAATGAATTTTAATTTCAATAGTGAAAGCAATAGTGCTCCTAATGGGCCTAGTACATTTGAAGAAAAGAAAGATGATGGATTTAATCCAGGAATGTATTTTAATAATAGTGATTTTTCTATGCCAACTCAAGAAACTAAGCCAACTGATTCAATAACAAATACACCAGAAGAAAATGAGTTTATGAGTTATTTAAATAATTATGAAACAAAAGAACCAGTTCAAGAAGAGCCAATAACATTACATGAACAAAGACCAAATGATAGTAAAGATGCTAATGATTTTAGAAACTTTTTAAATAGTTATAGTTCTACTTCTGAAGAAGATACTAAAGTTCCAGAAGCACCAAAAGAAGAACCAGCTGACGATGGATTTATGAGTTTCTTAAATAATTATGATAACAACAATCCATTACCAGAAGAACCAACAGTTCAAGAAGAAACAACTGCTCCAGAAGCACCAAAAGAAGAGCCAGCTGACGATGGATTTATGAGTTTCTTAAATAATTATGATAATAATAATCCACTACCAGAGGAACCAACAGTCCAAGAAGAAACAACTGCTCCAGAAGAGTCAAAAGAAGAGCCTGTGGATGAAGGGTTTATGAGTTTCTTAAATAATTATGATAACAACAATCCATTACCAGCAGAATCAACAACACCAGAAGAACCAGAAGGTGGTCCAACAGACGAAGCATTTTTGAACTTTTTAAACAATTTTGATAATAATCCACTTCCTCCTATTGAGGGCGATAACAAGGAAGAAAATCTATATAGTGACTTTAATAATACAACAACAAATAATGTTGCAGCAGAAAGTACTGTTTCACCAATATCTCCTTCAGTAGCAAATCAATATGTTGAAAATAACGAAAATTTTGTTGATATTTCAAAACAAGATCGTATTACTAATGTTGATGAAATAATTGATAAATTAGCAGCTGTTGTTAATGAAGTAAAAGAAAAAAGTGTATTCAAAGT
>JAEEGL015475573.1_pt1 | contig 15909 bp, 14 predicted proteins | sample 9134231 | NCBI WGS metagenome assembly JAEEGL01 (sample SAMN16246548, study PRJNA631951) | gut metagenome | biome: gut microbiome; feature: rumen; material: fiber-attached | host: Bos | place: Iran: Karaj | collected 2018-10 | reverse complement strand
CTCGCAGATATTCCACGACTACAAGCACGGCATAAAATCCGGCTACGCCAAATTCGAGACCTTCCCAATATGGAATCTTCCTCTCCAGCATCCCGTCAATCTGGCATATGAGGCTGCCACCGCAGACTTGAACGACGTCAACATGATAGATCCGTTCCACCTTGAGGCATACGGCATAACGACGGTCAACTACAACCGGGACGTCGAGGTCTTCCCTGTGCTCAACACCATGTTCCAGATGATAGCCGGGGAATCACCCTATAAAAGCCCGACAGACATGGGCGTCAATATGGCCGGTTACTGCATAACCGACGACGATGCCGTAAGCAGGGCTTCCGAGCAGGAGATCATAAGGAGATACCTGAACGCCGTAACGAACGAATGGCTGGGCCAGTGCGATAAGGCAGAGGTCTTCAAGCTTGAACTCCTCATGAACCAGATGGGGCTCTCGACATCCGACAGACCCGTTGTAGGCGCAGCACTTACCCTGGCGGACGAGACTGAACAGCCTGCCGCTGCGATCGAGCTCGATGACGGCACCATAATAACCGGCAAGACCAGCCAGCTCCTCGGAGCTTCGTCGGCAGCGCTCTTAAACAGCCTTAAGGTCCTGGCCGGCATACCGCACAGCATACACATAATTTCGCCTACGATAATAGAGCCCATACAGAAGCTCAAGGTCGAGAATCTAGGCAATCACAATCCTCTCCTGCATATGGACGAGACTCTGATCGCCCTTTCTATCTCGGCAGTGACTGACAAGAATTCCGCTCTGGCACTGGAACAGCTGCCAAGGCTCAAAGGCTGTGAAGCACACTCCTCCGTCAAGCTCTCAAAAGTTGATGAGAACGTCTACAAGCGGCTCGGCATGAACCTCACTTCCGAAGCTACTTATCAGTCGAAGAGGATATTCCAGTTCTGAAACAGGATAAAGCAAAGCCCTGCCTTCCGGCAGGGCTTTTACAATACTGCTTGATCCAAGTCTATGGTTATCAGCGGACTCCTCCGGGATACAGTCCAGACCAACCGCAGCCTTCGACTTTGTCTATGAGAGCCATATCCTCTTCGGATATCTCAAAATCGAACACCTTCGTATTCTCTATTATGCGCTCAGGCGTCTTGCTCTTGGGCAGGGGCAGGAGTCCCTTCTGGAGCTCCCAGCGGATACATATTTGGGCTATCGACTTGTTGTACTTCTCAGCGAAGGCCTTCATCTCCTCCACCTCAAAGATCCTTCCTGTCGCAAGAGGTCCCCATGCTTCTACGAGCATGCCTTCCTTCGTGCAGAAATCAACAGTATCCTGCTGCATGTATGAAGGATGGAACTCTATCTGGTCGAGCATCGGCTTTATCTCACAGGTATCATATATGACCTTTATGTGCTCCTCGAAGCAGTTGCATACTCCGATGGCGCGGATCTTCCCGTCCTTATAAAGCTTCTCGAAAGCTCTCCAGGTCTCCTGAAGCTCCTTTTTCCAGCCCTCGTCGCCGTTCCATCCGAACGGAGGTATCGGCCAGTGAACGAGATACATGTCGACATAATCGGTCCCGAGATTCTTGAGCGACTGATTGAATATCTTTATGCATCCCTCATAGCCCCTGAACTCAGGCCTTCCCGGGCGCTTCGTCGTTAAGAACAGATCTTCCCTCCTGATGCCCGACCTCGCTATACCCTCACGGACGCTAGGCTCGTTCCCGTAGGCGGCGGCTGTATCTATATGTCTGTATCCGGCTTCTATTGCCGTCTTTACTGCATTAACAGCGATCTCACCGTCAGGCGTCTGCCAGGTGCCGAATCCGACGCACGGTATCTTGACGCCGTTCCTCATCACATAGGTGTCTGTAAGTGTCTTCATTTATCAAGCTCCTTTATATATTGTCTTAAAACCATACTGTATCAGGATGCTTTCCGCTCCATCCGCAGTCATCTATAGAATCGAGATACTTCATATCTTCTTCCGTTATCTCGAAATCGAACAGTTTCGCGTTCTCTTCTATCCTTTCCCTGTGTACGCTCTTGGGAAGCGGCAGGAGTCCCTTCTGAAGCACCCATCTTATGCAGAGCTGGGCTATGGATCTGTCGTACTTTGCTGCCATCGCCGCGACCTTTTCATTCTTGAAGATCTCTCCTGTCCTGAGCGGGCTCCAGGCCTCTGTCAGTATCCCGTATTTCCTGCAGGTCTCGACCGTGTCGTCGTTTGTCCAGCTGATATGATACTCTATCTGATCGACCTGCGGCATTATCTCCGCATATTTAAGGAGATGCTCGATATGCCTCGCCCAGTAGTTCGAAAGGCCTATGGCCCTTACCCTGCCTTCCTTATACAGCTTCTCGAATGCTCTCCATGTCTCCCTTGAATACCATTCCCAGTTGTCTCTTATCGCTTTAGGCGCAGGCCAGTGGATAAGGAACAGGTCGACATAATCCGTATCAAGGAGCTTAAGTGAGCCCTCGAAAGCCCTTAATGTCTCTTCATACCCGTGCTGGTCGTTTATGAGCTTCGTTGTGATGAATATATCCTCTCTTTTTACTCCCGATCTCCTTATGCCTTCGGCGACACTGCCCTCGTTGTGATATCCCTCGGCCGTATCTATATGCCTGTATCCCGCTTCGAGCGCGTACTTAACCGCTTCGGCCGCAACTTCTCCATCGGGAGACTGCCATGTGCCGAAACCTACGCAGGGGATCGTTACTCCGTTCTTAAGGGTGAATACATCGGTAAGCCCTTTCATTTTTCTGCCCTCCTGTATGATGATCTGTTTTTACGTGCACTAAGATTATATCAATTCCATGCTCTTATTTCAACTTCGGGAGCCGTCCGTTCCTTTCTTCACGGTTTTACAATTTTGAGAATGATCAGGGTTTTTGGCATATCCGTATAGACTCGGGAGCCCGGATTGAAATATAATCTATATATAAAGATTAATTAAAAAAGACCTAATCAGGAGGAGATCATGGCTAAATTCAATAAAGGCGTATATCCTACGATGATAACCCCGTACAATAAGGACGGGCAGGTGGATTACGGTTCCGTAAAGGCACTTATAGAATGGTTCTGGGAAAAGGGCTGCGAAGGCGTTTTCGCTTCCTGCCAGTCGAGCGAGATATTCCATCTTTCCCTTAAGGACAGAGTCAAACTGGCTAAGACTGTTAAAGAGACGGCTGATGAGCTTGACGCTAAAGATCCCGCACACGGAGGGATGACGGTAGTCGCTTCAGGCCACATATCGGACGATCCGGACGAGCAGGTCTATGAGCTCTCCGCGATGGCCGATACCGGCGTCGACGCAGTAATAATGATATGTAACAGGCTCGATATCGCAAACACGACCGAGGATAAATGGATCGAGGAAGCGGACCGGCTCCTCTCAAGGCTGCCCGACACGGTCAAATACGGTTTCTATGAATGCCCCTATCCCTACCGCAGACTGCTCACCGACAAGATGCTGAAGTGGATGGTCAGTACCGGTCGCTTCGCCTTCATAAAGGATACAGTAAGCAATGTCAGCATCATCAACAACAGGATAGACATACTTAAGGACAGCGGCATACATCTTTTCAACGCAAACGCGCCTACTCTTCTTGACACCTTAAAGCACGGAGCCGACGGCTACAGCGGACCCATGGCAAACTTCCATCCCCAGCTCTACGTATGGCTCTGCAGGAACTTCGAGAAAGAGCCGGAAAAGGCAGAATGGCTCTACTCATTCCTCTGCACGGCTTCATATCTTGAAGGCGGCCTCACCTATCCCCCGACAGCCAAGTACATGCTCAGCAGATATGAGGGGATCCCGATGGAGTATACCTCGAGGACCAAGGACGCAAGGCTCATGACAGAGTACGATACGGCCTCGATAGACAGGATGAAGGCTCTTGCAGACTGGTTCGAAAAACAGCTGTGAAATATCAAAAGAATGATGAAGGGCTGCGGAACATGATCCGCAGTCCTATTCTTTTCCCGCCATAAAGCAAAAGATCCCGTGCCTTAAAGCACGGGATCTTGTCTAATTGACTTATCTTGTCAGTTCTCTATAAGGTCATCCCTTATGTAGCCCTTAAGTGACTTGCCGCCGGATACGCAGCTTATCTTGTACCAGGTGTACTCGCCGTCCTTGGTACCTTCATCAAGGAGATACAGGGTCGTGCCCTTGGAGAGCTTGCCTACCACACTGCTGCCTGTCGAAGCAGACGAACGCAGGTTGACTCCGTCCTTTGCGACCTTCATTACCTTCGCTGACAGGAAGTCGCCTCTGATATATCCGCTCTTCTCGGTTCCGGACTGTGTGAACGTTACAGCATACCATGTGTTGTTCCCGTCAGGCGTACCGTTATCAGTAACCGTCACTTCTGTACCGATATTAAGACTGGTGACCTTGTTGCTGGTAGCATTTGCCTCGGACCTTACATTCACTCCGCTGGAGTTGACGTACATCGTGCTTGCGGTCCCTGAAGGAGCCTGCGATCCTCCTCCCTGTGCCGATCCGGAAGGATCGGGTGTGGTCTCTTCCTTGAAGCCGTCCACTGAAACATAATCGCACTGGGCAAATCCGTCTTCCGTCGCTTTAAGCACAGCATATACCGTAGTCGTGCTGCTTTCGATATCGATGCTCACATAATCCTCATTCGAATATGACTCAAGATCGTATCCGGGCCAGAGGGAAAGCAGGAATCCGGCTTTCTGTGTCCCCGACGAATCCGTTATCTTGGAGGTCATCCTCTGTGTTGCGGGCAGTCCGTCTATGCTGAGCTTTCCCTCAGCATCAGCCGTTCCGGAGAAGGTCTCCGCTCCAACGGTCACTGTCAGCTGTCCTCCCGATATCGGAGCATCGCTGCTGTCTTTGAGCATTACAGTAAACGTTACTGTTTTATCATATGGCGTTTTTGTCGGTGTCGGTTCTGCTGAAACGCTTGCTTCAGGAACATCCTCGCCTTGCTGGCTGTCTTTTGATTTGCCGCAGCCTATCGACATGATGCTGAATATCATGATAACTGCGACCAATACAGCTAAAAATTTCTTCATTCTATCCTCCTGTTTGATACAGTACAGTCTAAAATCATACTTATTGTATATCATTTTGTTATTATACACAACTTTTTTCGCCTTTGCACACTTAAGTTAACAGAAATGAAAAAAGTATGACACAATATCTATGACTGAAATGTCCCGTATCATCTACCGATTGTATATATATTAACATCTATGTGAATATAGTCAAGTAAAACGGGAAGATATGCTCATACGGACCGCTCTTTCATGTCCCTTAAATACACAAAACCGGCCCAGAAGGGCCGGTGCTGTGTCTTTAAGAAGATCATTTCCTCCGGGCTCACGCCCTGAAGGATCTTTAAACTCTGTCTCGCGGTCACAGATCCTGACTGTTTTTATACGTAAGGAACGATATTGCGGACGTTCTTGAGGAGCGGAGCCAGCCAGAGCACTACGAAAGGAGTGAGGGCGATCGGTACGACGTCAGCGATGCCTATCATGGATACTGCGAACCAGTAGTCTGTACCGGTGAAGTATGAAAGTGAAAGGCTCGTGGTGACGATCATGAGGATGCCGAATCCTACGCAGAGGATCTCGCTCTTGATGATGAATTTGCTCTTTGACTCAGCGATGACATCCAGGAGCTCGAGTTTGCCGTTCTTGAGGTGGATAAGAGCGGGGAGAGCAGCTGAGAGTCCGACTGTGATACCGTCAGTAAGAGGGGAATGGAGCGGTACGAACATTCCGGCAAGGAGTGCCCATACGATCGTTCCGATGTAACCTGCGAAGAATCCGCTGACAGGCCCGAAGAGGTATCCGATAGCGGGGATTATGAAAGCGAATGTACGGAAGTGCACCTGTCCGGGGATCAGCGGGATAGGTGAAAGATATGCCCATACAACACCTGTGAGAACACCGAATATTACGAAGAATATGATGTTCACGAATGAGAATTTCTTTTTCTGGTTTTCCATGGTTTTTTCCTTTCGATTTGTCTTGTCGAATGATATTTGTTGCTCCCGTCCGCGAAACGGGGAGTTTTAAACTTTTTCAGATGAGCGGGATATAGAACAGCACGTGCAGTACTATCGTCCCGGCTACCGCGACCAGCGTCACCAGCGCGAATATGAGGTCTCTGACGGTAGGCTTTATGGTCTTGTATGAAGTCCTCTTGACGCTGAAGTTCAGCTTGTAATAGTGCATCCCGAGGGATATCGCGTGGCCCTTGTTAAGGACCCTGAAGAAGAGCGGCACTGCGAATATGAGATAGTTCTTGATCTTCGTAGTCCACTTGCACTGCTCTATCTCAAGTCCCCTTGAGCTCTCGGCTTCCATTATCGTGTTGAGCTCGCTTATGACTATCGGGATGACCTGGAATACAAGTCCTATGCCGTAGGACAGCGAATACGGGAAATGCCATTTGCTGAGTCCCAGGATTATCTCGCTGAAGTTCGTCGAGATCAGCACCGTGAAGAACGACGAAACCATGAGGTAGAGCCTTAACGCCGAGGCAAAGCCCTTGTATATGTCATACCAGTCTATGCATATCTTTATGCCCAGAACCTCGGTCCTTAAGAACACGGGGCCTTCGACCTGCGGCTCCTGGAACATGCCCAGAATGAACCACAGTATAAGTAGGAATATCATAATAGCCTTCAGCTGTTTTGCAAGGAAAGCCATCTCCTTCATCACGCCGGCGCTTATCCACAGTATGAGGAAGAACACGAGCAGGAACGCGAGAGCCCATGCGGTCTTGACTACGGACGTCAGGACAGCCATGACTATCAGGAACACGAACTTCGTCCTCGGGTCGAGCTTATGCAGGAAGGTATCCTTATCTACATATGTAAGATATCTCATTCCTCTTCACCTCTCTTCCCAAGGAGCCTCTGAGCTTCCTCTTTGAACTCCTCCACATTGAAGCAGACCTTATCAAAGTTGTATCTCTTCGAAAGCTGTACCACAGGCGGCAGTGAGATGTTTATGAATTCGAATATGTCGTCCCTTAAGGCCAGATCCTTTATGGTCCCGTAGTATATCTTCTCTGATTTGTTCAGTATTATGGCCTCGTCGGCATTCCTGAACACGAGCGGTATCTCGTGGCTTATTATTATGACGGTCTTCCCGGCGTCCCTCAGTCCCCTTATGATATCCTCGAGCTGGTTTTTAATAAGGAGGTCCATGCCGAGCGTGGGCTCGTCCAGGATTATTACGTCAGAGCTCGAGAAGAGCACCGACAGTATCGTGAGCAGATGCTTCTTTCCCATCGAGAGGTTCACGGGGAAAGTATCGGCGTCGTCATAAAGATCATACTTCTTTAAGACTTCATCGACCTTCTCGGGGGAGAATTCCAGACCGTGCATCTTTGCGCAGAACGATATCTCAGCCCTTACGGTCTGCTCGAACAGCATGTGCTCCGGATGCTGGAAAACGAGGATTATGTTCCTCGATATCTGGGCAACGGTCTTCTTCAGGATCGATTCACCCATGAATCTCACGTCGCCGGTCGTCGGCTTGTATATGCCGTTCAGATGCTTGACCAGAGTCGTTTTTCCCGAACCGTTCTGGCCCATTATGGCTACCACCTTCCCCTTGGGGAAAGCGGCGTTTATATCCTTTAACGCATGATATCCGTCTTCGAAGAACTTGTTGAGCTGATGTACGGTTATGTACGGATCATCCGAGGTCTCTGAGTTGTCCGTAAGCTCCTCCGTCCTCTTTTCGAATATCTTATCGAGCTCCCGCTCCGCTCCGCGCATGTTGTAGAACATGCCGATATCAGCCGTAAGCGATGAAAGAGCTCTGTAGATCTCTACTTCCTGGGGTATCGTGACTCCAAGGGTCTCCTGCAGCGGGAAATCCCGGAAGAAATCGTCCCTTAAGCCGTCGAAAACGATCTTTCCGTTGTCGAGGCCCATGACCTTGTCCACTATGCCCGCCGACCAGTCGAGGTTGTTGTCGACTATCAGCACCGTCGTGCCGTCGGCCTTGAGCTGGTTCAAAATGCCTCTCACCATGTTCTTCCCGTTGGGGTCGAGCGAGCTCACCGGCTCGTCCATGATGAGTATGTCGGGCTTCATAGCAAGGACTGAGGCTATGCACACCGCCTGCCTCTGCCCGCCTGAAAGTGCCGCGACCGAACGCTTCCTTAAGTACTGAAGGTTAAGAAGGTCCAGAACGTACTCTATGCGGTCGGATATCTCCTCCGAGGATATGCCCATGTTCTCGACGCCGAACGCGATAGCGTCCTCAACGCCGTACCCGAACAGCTGATCCTCAGGGGTCTGTGAGACTACGCTTACAAGGGCGTCGCTCCCGAAATCGAGCTCGCCTTCAAGAACGCCGTTCTGCTCAAGAGCGGGGATTACGCCTGACAGGACGTTTACGAGCGTGGTCTTTCCGCTTCCGCTCGGTCCCACTACGGCAGTGATCTGTCCCTCTCCTATCGTGAAGGTGACGTCATCGAGCACCGTCTTTCCCTTCGGCGTATATCTGTATGTGATATGCTTTACATCAAAACTCACTTAAAAAGGCTCCTTTTATTTGGAAGACTTTACAGGGAATACCGGGAGGGGCTCAAGGAATATGATGTCGTCCCTCTTTGATGCATCGCCTTCGGCAAGTATAGCCGCCCTGCCCTCGACAGTGCCGCCTGCGCGGCGTACGAGCGCTTCCATGGCCTTAAGGGATTCTCCCGTGCTTATGACGTCGTCGACTATGAGCACTCTCTTGCCGCTTATCTCTTCAGCCTCTTCCTCATCGAGGCAGAGGATCTGCTTTGTCCTGGTCGTTATCGAATAGACCTCTGTCACGAAAGGATTGACCATGTAGGGCTTAATGCTCTTTCTTGCGACATAGTATCTCTTCATCCCGAGAAGTCTCGAAAGCTCCTGCACGAGCGGTATGCCTTTGGCTTCCGCCGTTATAAGGACGTCGACTTCGGGCAGCTTCTTTAAAAGCTCCTGAGCAGCCTTGAGCACGAGCTCGCAGTCGCCCAGAATGACGAAGCTCGCGATCTCGAGCTGGTCGCTAACACGGACTATAGGCAGTTTTCTCGTAAGGCCTGCAACTTCTATCTCATAGTAACGCATCGTATACTCCCTTATAGGTTTTTGTGCATGCCGGATCATATCCGGACATAGATATTATATGTTTCAATGAATACAAAATCAATCAATTTCTTAATAATTTGTTAATAATTTCAGCAAATGTTCGGCATATCTGCATACTGCTTCCGATATACATTCCTGTCGAGACGGATCACGAGCCAAAATCCGAACATTAGCTTCCATATGCTGATTTATAAGTACGGGAACAAGTAAAAGGAGGCTCATTCAAGCCTCCTTTACACTGCATTACCTTTTTATTTTTCCGGGATAATATCTCTCACTTTCTCATCAGTCTTCCTGCCTTTACGAAAAGCTTCCTTAAAAGATCGGTCACGAACATCCCTATGAAGGGGAAAATAAAACTGTAAATGAGATAATACGGCATGAGCTCCTTCATAGAGAGCTTCCAGTCTATATAGTGGAAAATATTGTTGTAGAGATAGACATTAAGAGTGTACCTTCCCAGCTTCTTGAGGCGCAGCTTTGCAAGGATGTCGTTCAGAAATTCGCAGGTGCTGCTCTGCCCCGAGAAGGTTATGCCTACCGAAATTACGAACACCATCGCGAGGAGAAAATCGAACTGCGAGCGGTCAAAGCGATCGGAACAGATTATTACCGCGATATATCCTCCCGTCTCGGCAAGTGTTATGAGGAAAGTGCCTACGCCTGTGAATTCAGTCTTTTTAATCGTTTCGGCGATACCGTGGCTCATGACGCCTCCGGCGAGGCCCATCATGGCCCTTAGGAGTGCACCGTATGGGAATCCTGTTTTCCCCAGTTTTCCCGTCACGTTTAGATTTCCAGCGTACATGGACAGTGCCCCCATGAGCATGGCGTACAGGACGGGAACTGCCGCCTTCTTAAAGAACGTGTTTTCTTTCTTCAAAAGAAAATAAAGGAAAAACGGCATTACGATGATCATTGCCGATATATACCAGACCTGTCCCAGTACCGCATAGTGCCTGACCCCTGTAGCGTCCATGAGTAGCGGCACGTATACGCTTTCAGCGGCATTCTTGAGTATATCCCCTGCCGTCGGTTTTGACACGAACTGCCTCACCGCAAAAGCCACGGCGCAGGCAAGAAGAAGATCCGGCATAATGCCTTTTATCTTTCTTTTCATTATTGAAAAGACCATGCTGCCGGTATCCGTCATCTCCCCGTCTTCGGCTTCCCTCACTCTCCCGGCACTTTCCGTCATAAGGAAGCCCGAGACGACGAAAAAGAACTCGACCGCTATATATCCTCCCCTGAAAGGAGAGCTCTCCCCCTTCGAAGCAAGGAAAACTGTATGCGTGAGAACTATGAGAGCGACGAAGATAAGCCGCCAAAAGTCTATAGCGAGATTTCTTTTTCTTTTCTCCATATCATGCTCCTCTTTTTTAAACGTCATACGCACCTTTCTCTTCAGTATTGTCAGGATGCGCTCCGCCCGATACATACACCGATAATATGACAATGCTCAGCAGCGCCATGAAAGCGACCGCAATGATCAGAAGATGTAATATCGCATCATCAAGATGATCGGGGATGCTTTCAAGTATCCGCCACATTACAACAGCCGCTGATACGAAAGCAGCTGAATATACGATAAACGGCACAGGGCTTACCGGTCCGCTTCCGGCATATCTCCTCCATCTTATAAGGAACACGACGGAGAGCACCAGCAAGACCACAGGCTGGATCAGCAGGATACTGTACAATGCCCACTCCTTTATCTGCTCCGATATGATGAGCGCTGCTGTCAGTATGCTCATAAATATGGTATGCAGAAGATAATACAGCATAATGAGGATCATAACGGTCCTGCCTTCATGCCTTGCCATCACGAGGCCTGTGACCGAAAGCACAAAAAGCGATACCGTCATAATGATCTCATAGTCCGTAACAGATCTGCTCTGAATCGAGCCGGACATAAGAAGGACCGAAAACAGATAGCAGACAGTAAGAACTATCTCAGATATGATAAGACAGATCTTTCTTGTGATGTTCATACGGTCTCTCCTTTATAACACCATGTGATCCTTCTTTTTGACTTTAAGATCATATCCGCCAAAACGGAAAACGTCATCTTTCCTTTTTTATGAATCTGATCCCCGTAAGGAACAGGCACACAGCCCTGAACAGAAGCCCCGGGATCATGAACTGAGGTCCCTCACCGGCATTGATCCCTATGGGAAGCGTCCTTATGACGATGTCGATGACGACAAAGATGAACGCAGCGGTCTCAGTGATCCTTCTCGTCCTCTCCCCTCCGTTAAGCAGACGCTTCATCACGAGCCCGAACACGAGCGCTGCCGCGAGTATCGCAAAATACACAAGCAGCTCATTTCCAGTAGACCTGTACAACAGCGAAAGGCACATGACCTCTGCCCTTGACAGGAATGCCATGCCTAGCCCGAAAAGGAAAGACAGTATCCCCTCAGATGTATAAGTCACGGCTTCCCCTGATCCTATGATGAAATAAAGGAGAGGCAAAAGAGAAGCAGCCTGTATAAGGAGCACGTATTTTTCCGTTCCCGAAAGTTTTTTCAGCCTTGCTATAAGTTCCTTCATCCCATGACCTCCTCAAGTGTCGACGTGAGATAGTATTCCTGTCTTTCAGCCGACAGGGCGTTTTCATCCCTCTTCTCAAAAACGGTCTTCCCGCTCACGGGATCTATCATCCTTACGATGGCGCTCCCTTCCTCCTGCATGAGCCCGCCTGCGGTCATGCTGTAAAGCCTGTATAACGGGTTGGTCCCGGGGAACCAGTTGGCTCCCACCGTCTCCCCCATGCACACGAGCTCTCCCGACTTAGAGATCCCCGTCAGCATCGTGTTTCTGTAAACTATCTCCTTCTCATAAGTCTTAAGGTCTATCTTTACAAGGTCGCAGAGAAGGAATCCGAACCTTGTCGAATGGTATTCGTTTATATAGAGGGTATCGCCTTCTGCATGGGCTCCCCAGTCGTAGCCGAAATCGCCCGGTACGAGCTTGGCTGACCATTCCTGATCCCCGTCATATATGCCGCTCTCGTCCTCGGTCTTCTTGACGAAATCCCTTATATAAAGGTCAGTACCTTCAATTGGATGCCAGTCGTTCCTGAAGCCGAGCGCGGCCATATCGTAGACCGTGACGCTCACGAAAAAATACAGGGCCGAGGCCAGCAGCAGTATGAATAAAAAGGCGTTCATGGAGAACTTCGGGCTTTTCAAAATATCACAGCTCCTTAATAAAGAAATAGTATGGTTCCTATATCAGTAACTATAGCACAGTTACAGGCGCATGACCATTATGAAGTATCATTCACGCATAAGGACCTGTTATTTTTTATTTTATCCGCGCTTGTCAGGCTGATAATCATTGAATACTATTGTATTCATGGTATATATTTAAGGTGAGCATTATAAAAACGGATAAAATGTTTTTTAAGTTTTTTCGACAAAAGAGGTCTTGGAGGGATTTATGGACAATATAGAAAGAACTATGAACATCCTTCACTATAAGAAGGCAGACAGACTGCCCGCCGTACATTTCGGCTACTGGCCGGAAGTGCTCATAGAGTGGGCCGAGCAGGGCAAGATATCGATGGAGCTTGCCAAGGGCTGGAGGATAGGCAACGAGTGCGAGATCGAGCTCGACAGGATTCTTGGCTGGGACTTCAACTACCTGCGCCAGCAGATGATGCCCAATCACAGGCTCTATCCGCCGTTCGAGACGAAGGTGCTCGAGACTCTTCCGGACGGGAGCCAGCGTGTGCAGAACCATCTGGGCCTTATAGAGAGGATAAAGCCGGGACTCAGATCCATACCTTCCGAGGATGACTATCAGTTGAAGGACAGGGAATCCTTTGAGAAGCTGTATCTGCCCAGGCTCAAGTATTTCCCTGAAAGGGTCGACAGGGAGTTTTTCAGTCATTTCAACGAGACCAGGTCCTACGACAGCCCGGCATGCCTCTATATGGGCTCGATCCTTGGAGATATCAGGGATATGTGCTCACTCGTCGGTATGAGCTATCTTATGTATGATGAAGATGAAGATCTTTTCAGGGACATAGTCGACACACATGCCGATCTCCAGTATGAATGCATCAAAGCAGTGTTCGAAACAGGCGCGAGATTCGATTTCTGCCACATGTGGGAGGACATGTGCTTCAAGACAGGGCCCCTCATAAGTCCTAAGCATTTTGAGGAGTATGCCGCCAAGCATTACAAGAGATATACCGATCTCTGCCATCAGTACGGGATCGACATCGTATCCCTCGACTGTGACGGCGTCGTAGACGAACTGATCCCGATCTGGCTCGAGAACGGCGTCAATACCATCTTCCCGATAGAGGTCGGAGTCTGGGGCGACCAGTTCGCTGCGGCAAGGAAGAAATACGGCGAAAGGCTCCTTGGCGTCGGCGGAATGGATAAGCGTGTCCTCCGCGAGGACAAGGCAGCCGTGGATGCCGAGATCGAAAGGCTGAAGCCTGTCATCGCGCTCGGCGGCTACATACCGTGCGTCGATCACAACATAATGCCCGGCACCAAGTTCGAGCTCGTACAGTACTATACAGACAAGATCAAGAGCATACGCATATAAACAGACTTAAGGCCGCCTTTTAAAGGCGGTCTTTTCATACTTGCATGATGGAGGTATCATATGGCGCTCATAACGCTCAATTTCGAAAGCCAGTATCTTGGCAATAACCACAATGTCGGGATCATAATGCCCGACAGGGACCGCAGCATGCCTGCGAAGGACTTCTACGGAAGCGGGAGAAAGTATAAGGTGCTCTGGCTGCTTCACGGGACACTGGGGGATTATTCTGACTGGATAAGGAAGTCCATGATAGAGCTCTACGCCTCGGAGAGGGATCTCATAGTCGTCATGCCTTCCGCCATGAACTCGAACTACGCGAACTGGCCGTCCTTCGGCACCGGATATGACATGTTCGACTATCTTACCGAAGAGCTCATGCCGCTCGTATACGGCTGGCTCCCGGCTTCCGACAAAAGGGAGGACAACTTCATAGCGGGCCTCTCGATGGGAGGCAGAGGCACCTTCGTCTACGCCTTCAACCATCCCGAACTGTTCGCGGGGGCAGCGATACTGTCGGCCAATCCGTATGATTTCAGGAAGCTCAGAGAGAAAGGCACGGGCATGTGGGAACGCATGAAGAAATCAGCCGTAAACTTCGAAGGCGGCGAGGAGGAGTTTATCGATTCCTACCAGAATTCAGTAAAGGTGCTCCGGGAACAGGTGAAGAAAGGAGCCGTCCTGCCTAGGCTGTTCATAGGTGCCGGCGAGGAAGACAGGATGATAATGGACGATATGCCCGAGACCAAGGCGCTCCTTGAAGAGCTGGGCATTAAAAACGTCATGTATCATACGGCTCCGGGGCTGGCACACGAGTGGCGCTACTGGGACATGGCGATCGAAAAGGCTCTCGATTTCTTCGGGATCGAGAAAAAGGACTGACCGGCAGTTATATAAAGAAGCATGAAAAGGCCTCATCTGACAGATGAGGCCTTAGTATTATAACTATACGCTTACGGTTCCGTATCAGGCTCAGGCTCTTTTGTCTTTTCGGGCTCCTGGGTCTTCTCGGGCGTAGGCTCGGGTGTCGGTTCCGGCGTAGGCTCGGGTGTGGTGTCCGGTGTCGGCTCGGGAGTATCGTCTGGCGTAGGTTCAGGAGTCGGCTCTGCTGTAGGCTCCGGCGTGTCGCTCGGCTCCGCGGACCCTGACGGTGAAGGAGACGGGCTGCTTGAAGGAGCATCTTTGGACTTTGTCGGCGTTGGCGAAGGTTTTGACGCAGGTTTTCTGGTCTTGCTCGGGCTGGGGCTCGGGCTCGGCGAAGGAGACGCGTCAGCCGAGGCTGAAGGCGTAGGCTCGGGAGCCGGTCTGCCCGTAAATTCTATGGAATGTATGATCCTGGAATACACATCCGAATAATCGTATTCGGTGCCGTTCCCCTCAAAGAACAGGACGGATATTATACTGTGATCCTGCTGATCGAGGAACCAGTAAACGTCTATGATCCCGAGCACGCTGGGCTCTTTCGAATCGATCCTGGCATGTATCATTTCCGTGCCGTTGATGACGGTCTTTTCCTTTGATATAAGGGAGGAATCCGCGTGATTGTCCTTAAGCTCGCTTATCATCTCGTCGGCAAACCGGGCAAGATCGTCCTCCGCGTGTCCCTCTCCTTCCGCTCTTGAGGCATATATCATCGCATAGTCCGTGCCGTTCTTCTCGGGATATACATACGGATCCTCATCTTCCCACTCTTCAGGCACCTTGAGGACATAGTTCCCGATGGTATAGTCTCGGAGCCTGTTGAAAAACGCATCTGATATCTTCTTTCCCGAATCGCTTAAGGCAGGGGTCTCCTCCGGGGCAGGGCCGGCAGTCCCGTAAGGCTCTATAGTTTCCTCTGTCGGCACCGGTTCATCTGCAGCTGCCAGTTCCCTATGTTTCTGGATCACTCCTATCACTATAAGAACCAGCGTCAGCACCGCAAGGGCAATGATCACATATCTTATGATCTTTTTGCTCCTGCCGCTGTCCTGACTGTCTTCCTCATCATCGGGAAGATCGAAGATCACCTGTTCCCTGTCCTGCGTCTTATTATCATTTCTCTGCTTCAGCTCTTTTTCTTTTCCGCTGTCGTAAGAAGCGTAACTGTCGCCTGTACCGGTGTCAGCCGTTATATCACTGTCATCATCGATCGAATGTACCGAGGGAAGATCGAGCTCGAAAGCGTCTGCACCGGTGTTATCCGCGTCCTCCTCAGGGAGAGTATCCGCGATATTTTCCGCTTCCGCTTTTATCACATCCGTTAT
>JAEEGL012780451.1_pt1 | contig 15909 bp, 11 predicted proteins | sample 9134231 | NCBI WGS metagenome assembly JAEEGL01 (sample SAMN16246548, study PRJNA631951) | gut metagenome | biome: gut microbiome; feature: rumen; material: fiber-attached | host: Bos | place: Iran: Karaj | collected 2018-10 | reverse complement strand
GACCATTTTTATGCCGAGGATCTCGAGATAATAAGAGAGCCGTATACACACGAGAGGTTCAGGCCGCTTAAGGTGTACGGACCCGAAAACGTGGGCAGGCATATCGATCTTCTGGTTCCCGATCCGGGCGACAGAGATCCGCGCTACATATACGAGAGGGCATATGCTTTCAAGCCCGTGACCGTCGGAGATTATGAAGTCGTGCCGCTTATCGCCAAGCATGACAGGAAGCAGGAATGCTTTATATATATAGTGAGAAGCCTTAAAGAGGACAAGACGGTGCTCTACTGTCATGATACCGGATCACTGCCGGAGAATACCGTGGAATACATATTGCAATACTCCCACAAGTTCGATCTTGTCAGCCTTGATTGCACTCAGGGGGTTAAGAAAGACGGAAACAATCATATGGGTTATGAGGATGCGAAGCTTGAAAAGCAGAGGCTTATAGACCTCGGCGTATGCAAGCCTTCCTGCATCTTCGTGCTCAATCATTTTTCACATAACGGAAAGCTGCTTCACGACCAACTTGTCGAAATGGCAAAGAAGGACGATATGATCGTATCCTATGACGGCCTTGAGGTAAGCTTCTAGGAGGATATATGCTTGAGGAAAAACAGACGGAACAGATGTTGTTTAAGCTGAGAAGGCTTGAAGAAACCGTTGAAACGCTGCTGTTCACCAAGGTCGATGAGATCGAAGCGTCGGCATTTCATACAAAGGAAAGGCTTCACAGCGTTCCGGATAAAGAGAGATTTACGCCCTGCGCGAAGGGGACCGTATTTGAGGGAGAGGAGAGCTTTGTCTGGTTCCTGACGGAATACACCGTTCCCGAGAACCTTGCGGGCCGGGATCTTTTCATAAAGCCGCTTGCGGACGGCTACGAAGGCTTTCTTTTCTTAAACGGTGTTCCGGCCGGCTCATATACGAACAAGCTGAACAGAGGCGGACACGGAAACCACTACTGTGACCTTTTTGCTCCTGCCGCAAAGAGCGGCGAGCACTTTGATATAGCGGTCGAATACTATGCGCATCATTATGTTGCGGGTACATCGCCTTTTGAAGAGAATCCGGACGAACGCTTTGAGATCCGGTATTCGGGCTTCAATATCTGCGTTAAGAACGAGAGGATATGGGACTTCTATTTTAACCTGAAGATCGCGAACCAGATGGCCGTGTATATGACGCACGATATGTTCAGGCGCGGCGATGTGATAAACGCGCTGAAACGCGTTCACGAGATCGTATACTACGATATTGACAATATAGACCGCGAAACCTTTTATGCGGCCTGCAGCAGTGCAAATGAAGTGCTCGGGAAACTCCTGTCCGTGAAGAATTCCGCTTCCGCGCCTTTCGCCGGACTTGTCGGCCACTCGCATATGGACACCGCCTGGCTCTGGAGCAAGAAGGAGACCCTCAAGAAATGCGCGAGGACATATGCAAACACAGTGAGCCTTATGGACCAGTATCCCGAATACACGTTCATACAGAGCTCGGCATATCATCTCGACATAATTAAAAAGAATTATCCGGCCCTGTTCGAAAAAATCAGGGAAAAGATCGCGGAAGGACGCTATGAGCCCAACGGCGGAGTATGGGTCGAGTGCGACTGCAATATCCCCACCGGCGAGACTATGGTGAGACAGTTCGTATGGGGACAGAGATATACGAAGGAAAACTTCGGCTATCTTTCCGATGCGTTCTGGCTTCCCGACACCTTCGGCTACAGCGCGGCTCTTCCCCAGATAATGAAGAAGAGCGGCATTAAATACTTTCTCACTACCAAGCTGTCCTGGTGCGATACCACGCTGTTTCCGTATGACACCTTCATATGGAGAGGCATAGACGGAACAGAGGTCCTTGCCCATTTCAACCGCATACATGTATGGCCGGATCCCAAGTGCCTGCTGGAGGATGTTGTCTCGGACAAGGGCATAGTCGACAAGCGTGTCACCGACAGAAGACTCATATCATACGGCTACGGCGATGGCGGCGGCGGCCCGGAATTTGAGATGATAGAGATAGCAAGAAGGCTCGAAGACTGCAACGGCCTGCCGAGAACCCGGCATACCACAGTGAGCCGCTTTATGAACGAGCTCGAAGAAACGATGACAGAGCCTTCGACATACACAGGCGAGCTCTATCTTGAGCTCCACAGAGGCACACTCACAAACAAGCACGAGATAAAGAGAAACAACCGCAAGGCGGAGATCGCGCTCCATGATCTTGAATACCTTACCGTTAAGAAGGCGGTGAGTGACGGCGCGGTAGCAAGCGATGAAAAGATCAGGCCGAGAGTTGCCGAACTTCTCGTGAACCAGTTCCATGACATCCTCCCCGGCACCTGCATAGGAAGCGCCCACGACGAATGCTTCGAGGAGATCGGGCATATGCTTAAGGAAAGCAATGCGGAGATCGCACGTCTTATGGGAAGTGACGCTGCATCACCTTGCGGTGATGAGATATATGCGGATCTGGAAAACACCATATCCTTTGACAGAAACGATCCGGTCTATATACCCGTTGTGCAGGGCTATGTTCCCGCACCTGAGTACACCGGCCAGAAGACGGAGAATATAGACGGGGAAGAAAAATATGCAATATCCGGGCTTTCGATCCCTGCGTTCGGTTCTGGTTCCGTAAGGCTTGTAAGAGGAGAGCGGACCGAGGCTGCGGGCAGCACCGTATTTAGTTATGACGGAAGGAAGCTTAAGACACCTCTCCTTGACATAACCTTTGACGATAACGGCTTTATCTCGTCCTGCATAGACACAGAGTACGGGCGCGAGCTTAAAGGCGACGGAGAAGCGTTCAATACCTTCCTTATGGCTGAGGACGTGCCGGTTGATTACGACAACTGGAACATAGACGCGGACATTGAGTGCAAGTTAAAGCCGACGGCCGAACTGCTCTCCGAAAGGCTTGTGTCGATCGGGGAGTGTGAATGCAGGATAAGGCGCGAGTACAGAATATCGCCGAAGTCGACCCTCAAGCAGGATATGATAGTCTATGCCGACAGCAAAGCGATCGTTTTCGAGACCGTTATGGACTGGTATGACGACCACAGGCTGCTTAAGGTGGCTTTCGATACGAACGTGAATTCCGAATATGCAAGGTGCGAAACTCAGTTCGGTTGTATAAAGCGCCCGACCACGAGAAATACGGCCGAGCAGAAAGCAAAGTTTGAGGTAAGCACTCACAAATACACGGACATATCCGAGCCCGGCTACGGTGTGAGCATCTTAAACGACTGCAAGTACGGCATATCCGTGAACAAGGGCTCCCTCAGACTCTCGCTCCATAAGGGCGGAAACCGTCCCGACATAAGAGGAGATAAGGGCAGACACAAGGTTACATATGCTTTTATGCCGCATATCGGAGGCTTCTCTGCGGATAATGTCACGAAGCCCGCATATGAGCTGAACTACAGACCGTTACAGAAGATGATGTCCGAAAAGCCCGCTCCCGTACAGCCTCTCATCCGCTCGTCGAAACCCAATGTGCTGATCGAGACGATAAAGCCCGCGGAAGATAACTGCAAGGGCTTCATAGCAAGAGTATACGAGGCGGAGGGAACATATACGAACGCGGTGCTCTCACTCGGATTTGAGGCAGCGGAGATATGCGAAACGGATATGCTCGAAAACGTTGAAACACGATATGAGAAGGGCGACCGCATCACTGTATCCTTCAAGCCTTTCGAGATCAGGACCTTTAAGATAATGTACGAATAACCTCAAGTTTATTCTTCTTTAATTGACGGATGCCGCGGGCGGTGTTACAATCACCTCAAGATGAGATATCCCTTCGGGGAAGAAAGGCGGTCATATGGATATTGCAGGATTGTCCACGGCATTGAGTCAGATAAATACATCAAGCGACATCGGCGTCGTAATGCTTTCCAAAGCGCTGGATACGCAGGAAAAGCTCGGCGACGATATGATAAAGATGATGGAGCAGTCCGTTAATCCGAACCTTGGCGCCAATGTTGATGTAAGAGTTTGATAAGATCAAGGCCTGTCCCTATGGGGCAGTTTTTTTTATGCCGATCCACACTGATTTCGGGTCCGAACCGGCAAAACACATCGGAAATCGAGATTATGCGAAAATCGATGTGCTAATCCCGCTTGTTGGCGCCGTGAGCACAACGGAAAACAAGATTATGCGAAAATCGATGTGCTAATCCCGCTTGTTGGCGCCGTGAGCACATCGGAAATCGAGATTTTGAGAAAATCGATGTGCTAATCCCGGTTGTTGGCACTTTGAACACATCGGAAATCAAGATTATGTGATTTCCGATGTGTCAGGCGATGCAGAACCGGCTTCCGCCGGCTTCCGCCCACTTCTCTTCCTCAACCTTGAAAATCAGCGCAAAATTTGTTATAATCATATATTACCACGCTATGTGGTATGGAGGTCAGATATGAGAAGATACAGATTACGGATAGGTCTGGATGTGGATGACACGTTATACGACTGCAATGCATATGCGCTGTCGATCGTGAACAAGAACCATCCTGACGAGGAACCCGTCAGCATTAACGAGATCAAAGGCTGGGGCAATTACGGAAGACATTTCGACGAAAGGATCGCGCTTTACTCCGATCCCGAGTTTGTCCGCACGCAGCCGATACTCAACGGAGCGCAGAAGTTCGTCCGCGAGCTCTCGAAGCAGGCTGATGTTTTCTTTGTAACCGCAGTTCCCGCCGCATGTATGAGTGCGAGAGCTGAGCGGCTGTTGCAGGACTTTCCCGAGATACCTTCCCAGAACATAATAATCGGCACCCGTAAGGATGTCTTCGCTCTTGATATGCTTTTGGACGACGGCGCGCACAATATCGCAAATTCTAAGGCGGTTTACCCGGTTCTTTTCCGCAAACCCTGGAATATGGATATGTCCGGAATTCTTGCCGTAAACAGCTATTCCGATTTTATGCAGCTGTTCCGTATGGTCCGCAACTCGTTTGTCGAGAAGGCTCCCGATCTTTCCGACGGCGGCGTCATATGTCTTGTCGGCCCTTCGGGTTCCTTAAAGAACGAGATAGCATATGAGCTCACCAAGGATTCCATCGAATTCAAGAAGCCGCTGACATCGACCACAAGGCCGATAAATCCCGGCGAGAGCGAGACGGCATACAGATTCATAGATGAGGATCAGTTCCTGGCCGAAAAGGAAGAAGGAAGATTCCTTGAGACCACGGTATATTCCAAATATCATTTCGGAACGCCCACACACGAGATCTCACAGATCGTGAACGAAGGCAACTATGCCGTGCTTCCCATCGATATCTGCGGCGCGCTGACCATAAGGAACGCATACAGAGGCCGTACGCTCATGGTATTCGTGAACCGCGAGAAGGAAGCGGTGTTGAAGAACATCATAAGCCGCAAGTCCAATGACGATGACAAGGTAAGGCGCATAATGTCCCTTGACATAGAGTACAGAAATGCCGAGATCTGCGATATCGAGCTCAAATGCGAGGACAATGCGGCACGGGCGGCAGCGGAACTCAAGAAGATAGTTACCGGATCAAACAGATAAGAGGTCAATATGTATAAAGCATTATTGCAGGAAATAAAAAAATACGACACGATCATCATACACCGCCATACAAACCCCGACGGAGACGCGATCGGAAGCCAGATAGGGATGAAACACCTGATCACATCGAACTTCCCCGAAAAGAAGGTCTATACGGTCGGAGACGATGCGGGCAGATATTCCTTTATGGACGAGTCGATTATGGACGAGGTAGAGGACAGCGCATATGAAAACGCCCTCGCGATCGTTCTTGACTGCGGCGGCGCAAATATGGTGAACGACGAGAGATACAAGACCGCGAAAGCCACCGCGAGGATGGATCATCATATGTACACCGGAGCATTTACCGACGTCGAGGTCATCGAGACCACATTCGAGAGCTGCTGCGGTTTGATCGGGGATATGATAATGACGGAGGGACTCAGGATCGACGAGATCGGAGCAAAGTCGCTCTTTACCGGTCTTGTTACGGATTCCGGGCGCTTCCGCTATGACTGCACTACGGCGAGGACCTTCCGCATAGCGGCTTTCCTCACCGAAAAGGCAAATATGGATTTCAACGATCTGTATTCGAAGATGTACGCTGAAGATTTCAACGCGCTTAAGAGAAGATCGGAGTTCATACTGAAGATAAAGTTTACGGAGCACAATGTCGCATATATCTATTCCGACGCTGCGGAGGTCGAAAGGCTCAATGCGGAAGGTATGTCGACCTTCGGCATATCCAGAGGCATGGTCGGCGTTATGGGAGATATAAAGGGCGTCGACATATGGGTAAACTTTACAGAGAGCGAAGGAAAGGTGCTTTGCGAACTGCGCTCGAGTAAGTTCAACATTAATCCGATAGCGGTAAAATACGGCGGCGGCGGACACGAGAAGGCAAGCGGCGCGACCATAGCGGATAAGGAAACAGCCATGGCGATGCTCAAAGACCTTGACGATATGATGCTGTAACCCGGAATACTCACAGAAAAGGAAGAAAATATGGATAACAAGAATTACGAGATAAAGAAGCAGATCCTGGATAAGATCAAGTCATACGACCGTATCATCATCGGTCGTCATTTCCGTCCCGACGGAGATGCTGTCGGTTCAACAAACGGTATGGCTTGGATATTGCGCGAATCCTTCCCGGAAAAGGAGATCTGCGTTGTAAACGAGGACTATTCCGAATATGTGGCTTTCCTTGACGACGACAAGACGGTCCTTCCCGATTCGGCATATGCGGACGCCCTGTTCATAGCGATCGACACAGGCACGGCCGACAGACTTTCCAACAGAAAGTATGATCTTGCAAAGGAACTCGTGAAGATCGACCATCACGTTGACAACCAGCCTTACGGCGACATTTACTGGGTGGAGGACTGGCGTTCGTCGGCCTGCGAGATGATAGCGGACTTTGCTCTTACCTTTAAGGATGAGCTCAAGGTCACAAAGAAGGCGGCAGAGTGCCTTTTCACAGGTATGGCAACCGACTCCGGACGCTTCCGTTATGCATCCACGAGCGGTGAGACGATGAGGATTGCGGGCTTCCTTCTGGACTTCGGCCTCGACCTTGAGACCATATATTCGAATCTCTATCTTGAAGATTTCGAGAACTTCAAGTTCCAGGCATATATCTTCGGCCAGATGAAGATCACCGAAAACGGTGTCGCATATGTGTTTGTCACACGCGAAATGCAGAAGGAATGGAATCTTACGAACGAGACCGCAAGCAATGTTATCTCGCTCTTAAATTCGATAAAGGGCTCCATCATATGGCTTGCTTTCATAGAGAATCCCTATGATGACCAGATCCGTGTGAGACTTCGTTCGAGATTCGTGACCATTAACAAACTCGGCGAAAAGTATAACGGCGGCGGTCACGAGAACGCTGCGGGAGCAACGGTAAATTCAAGAGAGGAAATGATGCGTCTGATCGAGGATGCGGATAAGATCTCCAAGGACTACAAGGAAAACAATACCGGCTGGATGTAAATATGAAAAAGTACCTGTTTGCGATATTATATTTCATATTGCTGTCGGGTTTTACGCTGTTTGTGGTTCTGGACACTTTTGTCTTAAAGGTTGCGCCGGAGACGGTGACGATACCTGTTACGATAAAGCCGACTCCGACCTTCACGCCGGCACCGGCATCGACGTCGACACCGGTTGCGACAGAAACACAGGATAGCGGGAGAGGGCAGGAGGACACAGAAATCGTAACGGTCGCGACTGCAAACCCGACACCCACAGAAACTCCGACGCCAACCGTGACGATCACTCCGACATGGACGGAAAACGGATATGTCGATTCAAATATGACAGTGACCATAACCAAATACCGCGAATATGATTCCGATATTTTTGTGGCAGATCTGATCCTTAATTCAGCGGATATACTTAAAACCCAGCTGTCATCGGCTTACAGATCCAAAAGCAACTGGGAAGTGGTCTCGAATATCTCAAGCATATGCGAAAACCTTGTGATCTCAATAAACGGTGATTGCTGGGCTTCCAGAAGCGGCTATTCGATAAAAAACGGTGTGGTTCTGCGTGATACCGTAACGAAATACACAAAAGGTTTCACAAGAGAAGAGCCTATGCAGGAGGACTATGTTCTGTTCAGTGACGGAACGGCAAAGGTCATAAGAGAGGGCGAAACCACCGTTGAAGAACTGATAGAGCAGGGTGCATGGCAGCTGTTCAATTTCGGCCCCGTATTGATCGATGATTACAGGGACGTTTCCCGCACAAGCGTGACTACATCGAACGTGGCAGCGGAAACAGCGCCGAGGACCGCGATAGGAATGAAGGAAGATCTTCACTATGTATTTATCGTGGTGGACGGAAGAAGCTGGACAAAGACCCTGAATTATATGAACAAGGGCGTTACCTGCTACGAGCTTGCCGAATTCGGCATGAAACTCGGGCTTAAGAGCCTTTACAATCTTGACGGCGGAGGGTCATCCACCCTTTATTTCAACGGGGAAGTCCTGAACAAGCCCTGTCGTAACGGCAGGACCATAGAAGAGCAGACTGTGAGTGATATAATTTATGTCGGATACTAAAAAGCCTTTTCACAGAAATTCATTTGTATATTTGCTGATCGCGCTGCTGCTTGCTCTCACAGGCTTCATATATGAGCATTTCAGCCACGATATTTACTCCTACTCGATGATGTATGCATTCTCTGTACCCCTCGTACTGGGAACACTCTTAAACATGATCCTGGAGCGTTTAAGGGCACATTCACCGGGAAGCCTTACAAGGCAGTTATGGCACTGCGGAGTCGCAACACTTACCATAGGACTTCTGGTAAGCGGAGTGTTTCAGATATACGGTTCCGCGAGCATATGGATAAACGTCTATTACCCCGTCGGAGCACTGCTTTTACTGATAAGCGGAATATTGTATTTTACTCATGACAGAAAGTAATGCAAAAGAATAACATACACTGAAAAAGGCCTTCGGAAATTTCCGAAGGCCTTAATTTTATGCTGTTTTTCGATTAGCGGGCTTTTCTCTTGGATACTGTCATTACTGCGAAGCTTGCAGCAGCCATGAAGAAGAGCATGAAGAGGATCATCATCGAAGAATCACCGGTCTTGGGTGTTGTATCGGCGGTAGCCTTTACATATGTGCAGCCGGAATCGAATTCGATCGTGCCCTTGTAGTTCTTGATGGTACCTGTAACAGTGATGGTGTCGCCGACCTTGAGGTCTTCGCCGCCCTTGAGACGATATGCCTGGATAACCTTATCGCCAACCTTTAAGTTAACGGTGATGTTCTTGTAGTTATCGTTGTAAGCGGAAGGGATCTCAACGATCGTACCGGTCACTTCCTGGATACCGGACATCTTCTCGCCTTCAGCAAGTGCAAATGCCTTCTCCATTACGAGGAGATCCTTTGCATATGCGAGCTGCTGGCCCTTTACATATGTGCAGTCCTTATCGAACTCGACAGTGCCCTTGTAGTTCTTGATGGTACCTGTAACGGTGATAACATCGCCAACCTTAAGGTCTTCGCCGCCCTTGAGACGATATGCCTGAACGATCTTGTCGCCAACCTTCATGTTAACGGTGATGTTCTTGTATTTATCGTTGTAAGCGGAAGGAATCTCAACGATAGTTCCGGAGAGAACCTGAGTTCCGGGCATTACTTCGCCCTCTGCAAGAGCAAATGCCTTCTCTACGGTAATAAGCTGTTTAGCTTCGTCAACGGAGAGAGTCTTTGAATATGTGCAATCCTTGTCAAATTCAACAGTGCCCTTGTAGTTCTTGAGAGTACCTGTAACAGTGATGGTGTCGCCGACCTTAAGGTCTTCGCCGCCCTTGAGACGGTAAGCCTGAACGATCTTGTCGCCAACCTGCATATTAACAGTGATGTTCTTGTAGTTATCGTTGTAAGCGGAAGGGATCTCAACGATAGTACCGCGGAGAACCTGAGTTCCGGGCATTACTTCGTTTTCTGCAAGAGCAAATGCCTTTGCAAGAACTTCTGCTTCACAGAGATCGGAAGCCTTTGCTTCAACGGTGATGTCGATCTTCTCAGTTACTACGGCGTCATTGCACTTGAGAGTAACAGTTACCGTAACGATCTGATCCTTTTCGGACTGAACAAGAGCAAGCTTGCCGTTTTCAGCTGTAGCGCCTGCTACTTCATATGTGATCGCAACATCGGTATATGTAAGACCTGTTGCATTGAGTGTGAGAGTAGTGTCGGTGTTAACCTTTGCGGGAATTCCGAGCTGTGCCTTTTCGAATTCAACCTTCTCTGCATCCGTTCTGTTGGGAAGCTGGAAGTTTGTGAAAGCATCTGCGGAAACAGGAGAGATGTAGAAGGCTCCGTCATACAGTGTATGGAGACCGGTTACATCCGCAATGTATCCCTTGTGTGAATTGAAGCTCTCGATGAACTTAGCCTGATCATCCTTGCCGATAGGGCAGGAAGAAGAGGAGATCCTTACATAGGACTGCTTGTCGCCAAGCTGGAACATGTAATATGTGGGATCGGAGCCGATACCGATGATCTCAACACCCTTAAGTGTAACAAGAATGGACTGAGGCTCTGCAATGGAAGCATCCTTGAGTGTAGCTGCCTTAAGGAACTTGTCGGTGTAATCCGCAGGAGCAACTGTCTTGATGGAAGTATCAAGAACTTCTACCTTTGCGTTTACGATCTCGTATGTGCCTGAGTAAGTATCACGGGTACCTGTTACCTGAACTGTCTGGCCGATCTTGAGGTTAAGGCTGTTGAAGTGATCGTCGCCGATGTTGTAAGCATAGTAACCGCCGTTTTCATCCTGGAAGTAGATGGAGTTGGAGGAGTTGCCGTTTGCCTTGGAGAGGAGAGCGGTAACAACACCCTTTACAACAACTGTTGCACCCTTCTCTGCTGCAGCATATTCAGCATATGAGAACTCCTTATATGCGGGAACGAAATGCTTGAAAGAAGTGGAAACCTTGTTGCCTGCCGCATCCTTGATGGTAGCGGTAAGAGTGTAATCAACCTGGTTCTTTGTCTTCTCATCAACGTCGATGGTCACCATCTTCTTGGAATCCATCTTGCCAACGGTAACGCCCGACTTGGCATCTGTGGACCATTCGATATCGTAGGTAACGCCATCGATCTTAACAACGCCGACAACAGTGTAATCGGAAGCGGTTGCTGTTGCGTTGCCGTCTTTGGAAGCATACATACTGGTAATGTAATCTTTTGCTGCGGTTAAACCTGATGTGTCAGCGGGAGCCGCGGTAGGAGCGACCGTTACAGCGGGAGCGACAGTGGGAGTAGCGGAGCTTGTGGGCTCTTCTTCCTTTTTCTTTCCGCAGGCTGTAAGGCAGGTAATGCTCATTGCTGCTACAAGCAGTAATGAAAGAAGTTTTTTAGTCTTCATCTTTTCTTCCTTCCCTATTTAATGAATTATTGTTATATGTTCCTTAGACAATACCTTGATCTGATAGGTTCCACTGAAGTATTCCACGATACCCTTGACGGATATTGTGCAGTCTTTATATGCATCGGCGGTGATCAGATTGCGGTTATCGTCGTAGAGGACTACTGTTCTGACATCTATCTTTGTGCCGTCCTGAGCAACACAATGAAGTGTCATTGCTCCGTTGGAGGAGCTTGCGGGGTTGTCGGTGGTGTAGATGCTTTCAACCTCAAGATCATTTACGGAAACCGTTGTTCCCTGGATGAGATCGGCATAATCATATGTCTTGACGCTGCCGTCCTCAAATGTGATATCAACTTTTCCGTTCACAAACTTCGATGCGTCGATGGGAGTGAAGGATGCCTCATATCCCGTACCGATGAGCTGAAGATTGGACGGATTGTCCGGTCTCATGATGTTGTATGAGACATCGGCGATCTGGTATGTGCCGCCTGCCTCATAATACTGACAGGAACCCACGATCCTTACGCGGTTGCCGACATGAAGGATCTCAAGTCCCGCACCGCTCAGGTTGTAGCCGTAGAATACGGATATTCCGTAATACATATCGTTTTCGGAGTCGTATTCCTCGACATAGACCGTGCTGTCGGAATTCGTGGTCACAACGCCTTCAAAAGCAACCTTCTGTCCGTTGTAATCCGCTACGTTCAGCCTGAGTTCCTTTAATGTGAGCTCATGGGCATCGCCGTAGAAAAAGTCGGGATCTTTCTCTCCGGAATAAAGGTTAAGCTTTGCAGCCTTTGCATTGTTCAGGGCTTCCATGGCAAGCGCGCCGTAACGGTTGTTGGCCGTGGAAGATGCGATGGCAAGACCGTTCTGCAGGATCTCGATGTTTAAGTTCCTGTAATTAGGGTCGTCGGCTGTTTTGTACCATACCCAGACGAGATAACGACCGCCCGTGGAGTCGAGGTTCCAGTTTGAATCGTCGGATTCGAGGATGATGGAAGTGGCTTTGGAGAGGGCGGCTCTCGTAAACTTTGAGGCAGCCTTTCCGTATTCTTCTATCTTTCCCGTTGATTCAGGCGTGTTGATCGCGAGGAATCTCGCTTTTAAGAGACCTGAACTTTCGACACTCGTGGGAACATCGAAGTGGACCGTGTCGCCGTCTACAAATGTCTTCACCGTGGCTTCGGTCTTCAATGAGTTTGTGCTCATATCGAGAGAGAGCCTTGCGGCGTAGTCGACATATACGGCAGCCTCGGTGGGAGTGGGAGAGGGTGTTTCGGTCGGAGCAGCCGTCGCAGTGGGCGTGCTCTCCGTTTCCGGAACAGGCTCCTTTTTCTCTCCGCAGGCAACGAAGCATACGGAGAGAAGAAGGGCTGCAGTGAATATTCCTGTTTTTTTATTGAAGATGAACATATTTATTCCTGTATTTCCTATGAATTAATACTGGCAGTTCTTGATAGCCTCGGCAAATGCCGCATCAATGTTCTTATCAACATCGGATGTGATGAGGAAGCACTTCTGCATAAGAGAACCTACCTGATCACGAGCCTTGGAAGAGCCGTTGAAAGCGGGAGATACATAGTAAGCCTTTTCCTGCTCAAGGCAAACCTTAGCGGAAAGAGCGGAGATGTAGGAACCGCCGTCAGCCTTTGCAAGGTGAGCCGCATAGATGGGGTTGGATGCTACGGAAGAAAGAACCGGAACATAACCCGAAGCGATGGAGAAGCTTGCCTGGAACTCAACACTTGTGGTGAGGTACTTAACGAACAGCCAGGAAGCGATAACTTCCTGAGGGTTGTCCTTTCTGAAGATACATACGGAAGGACCCTGGGAGATAACCTTGGGATTGGAAGGATCAACCTGAGGAATGGAGGTGATGCCTACTTCGAAAGGATATTTGCCGGTGTTGTCAGCAGCGGGACGCTGATGTGTTGCGCCTGCGGAAGAACCGATGGACATATAGCTTCTTGTGCCTGTCTCTGCTACGAAAAGACCGGAAGTATATGCGCCATAGAGCTGCTGGGTTGTAACGAGGTCGTTCTGATACCAGTTTCTGAAACGCTTAACGAATTCCTTGTTCTGAGCGTTGTCGAAGAGGAAGTGCTCGCCGGTTGCGCTTGTGTAAGGGGAACCCTGCTGCTCGCACATTGTGATGAACCAGTTGGCTTCGGAGTCATATCCGAGAGGAACGCACTGAGGATCGATATCCTTGATGGTCTCGCAGAGTGTTTCCATCTCATCCCATGTCTTGGGAACGCTGAGGCCGTTCTCATCGAAGAAGGTCTTGTTGTAGTAAAGAACTTCCGTTGACTTGGAGAAGGGGAGAGTGTACATATGCTCGTCACCGAAGGACTTTCCTTCTGCATAGTAGCCGGGGATGAAATCGTTGATCTGAGCCTGTGTAAGGCCGAGAACTTCCGTGGAGCCGTCAGCTCTCTTAACGGTTTCGGTGCTTGCGATGAGGTTGTCGAGATGAGCAACCGCATGAGCAAGGTTGTAACGTGCTACGTGATCGGGATAGCAGTATGCGATGTTGGGCTCGGAACCTACTGTAAGCTCGGTACTGATCTGATCTCTTACGTCGTCGTAGGAACCAACCTGTGATGCTTCAATGGTGATGTTGGGGTAGAGCTTGTTGAACTCGGCGATGTACTCGTCAAGAACGGATGAAAGGTTCTGACCCATTGTGTGATAGAAAACAACGGTTACTTTGCTGCCGTCATATCCGCCCGCGGGAACGGTGAAGTTGGGGCCGGCATCAACGGTGGGCGTCATATCTGAAGGTGTGTTTTGAGTAGGCGCGCTGGTGGGGGCACCGGTAGGGGTTCCCTTAGTGTCGGCTGCTTCGCCGCAGGCTGTGAACAGCATTGACGCAGCGAGCATCGTGCATGCGAGAGTTTTGAAAAATCTCTTCTTCATATTATTGTATCTCCTTGTGTGTTGTTGATTGGCACGATTGCATATCTTTTCACGTGCAATCTGACCTCTATTATTTAATGCCCTGAGGCAATAAATACAAAATCATCCCTTGATACCGGAACGGCTCACGCCCTTCATGATGTACTTCCTTAAGAAGATGAACACCAGGAAGAGAGGGAAGGATACGATGGCAACGGCAGCCATCTGTACGGGATAGTTTACATCGCCCGTCGAAGCGGTGAAGGCGTTGCGGAGACCGTTGGTAACCAGCTTATGCGCATCATCCTTCGTAACCAGTCTGGGCCAGATGTAGGAGTTCCATGCACCCATCATCTTAAGGATCGTGATCGAGATGAGTGTGGGAAGGGACAGGGGAACCATAACCTTCCAAAGATATTTTATGTCGCTCGTTCCGTCAACCTTTGCCGCCAGGTACAGTTCATTCGGTATCTGAAGGAAATTCTGTCTCAGCAGGTATATGTAGAATACGCTTACAAGGAAGGGCACAATGAGTACTACATATGTGTCGATCCAGTGGAAGGTATTGACGGTGCTGTAGTTCGTGATCGTGAAAAGTTCTCCGGGGATCATCATGGTAGCCATGAGGAAGCCGAACATCGCATTCTTTCCCTTGAACTCAAGCCTTGCAAACGCGAAAGCGGAGAGAACGGTTATGACCAGGGAAAGGATCGTGGAAACAACTCCGACATACAGAGTGTTCAGGAACAGTCTTCCGAGGTTTGCGGTCTGGAAGGCGCTGGGATAGTTCTCCAGTATGACCTTCTTGGGCCAGAACGTCGGGATGTTCAGTCTGTACTCGTCCAGTGACTTAAGGGATGAGTTTATCATCCAGTAGAACGGGAAGAGTATGATCAGCGCCATTACAATAAGGAAAGCGTAAACGAGGACTTTTACAAGGACCTGGACAATGTTCTGTGTAGCGGTGACCGTTGCCAGATTCCTTTCATTCATAGTTTTGTCAGCCATAATTCTCACCTCCCCTTAGTAATGTACTCTCTTCTTGCTTACCTGAAGGTTGATCATGGTAACCACGAAGATGATTGCAAACAGAATAAGGGCAGATGCGCTCGCGAGACCGTAGTTGTTCTCGGCAAGTGAATCATAGATGAAGCCTACCATTGTCTGGAGCTTTCCGGGATCGCCGGTAGGACCCATGGTATCTCCGAATATACCTACGATGCTCGTATATTCCTTAAAGCCGCCGATGAAACCTGTTATGATGACATATGCCAGCATGGGGGAAAGGAGAGGGATCGTGATCCTTCTCAGTATCCTTCTTCTTGAGGTTCCGTCAATCTTTGCGGCATCATAGTACTGCTTGTTTATGGACTGGAGACCGCCCATGAGGATAAGGATCTTGAAGGGCAGTGCGTTCCATACTATATAAACGACCATTACCGTGATGTTTGCGGCATATGAGGAGCTGGCGTTGATCCAGTTGACCCTCTTTCCGCCGAGACGCTCGATAAGGTTGTTTACGATACCGATGGATGCGATGGAGGAGATATGCTCAACGGTGAAATATGTCTTTACCGCGTCG
>JAEEGL017021943.1_pt1 | contig 15910 bp, 7 predicted proteins | sample 9134231 | NCBI WGS metagenome assembly JAEEGL01 (sample SAMN16246548, study PRJNA631951) | gut metagenome | biome: gut microbiome; feature: rumen; material: fiber-attached | host: Bos | place: Iran: Karaj | collected 2018-10 | reverse complement strand
CATCTTATCCAAAGAGACAACAGCTTCTTTCCATTGGTTAACGATGGAGATTACATCATCCGCCGTCATCTGGGAAGGATGAATATGATAGAATTCCTCCAGTTTGTCGTATGCCCATGTCCATTCGTAGGTATAATAATGCTCGTACATACGTTGGAACTCCTCATTGATATACTTTAATCGGTTAACAGTACCCTTCTCAATCTTATCGAGCAAGGCTTCAACTTCTGATTTTGGAGCAATCAAACCACTGATATCCACCCATTCACCATGACCGATGGATGTATCAGGCAGCAGACGAGCACGAATCTCATCGTTCGACTTGAAATCAATACCTTCCAAGCGTTTTATCAAGGAATTACCCAGGAATTTATGAATGGCGATCTCGTAGAAACAGATACCCTTCTTCAAAGATTCGCTACGAATCTTCGCACTGTGATAAGCATATTCTTCCGACAGTTCACCGGAAACATTTCGAAGCTCCATCAGCAGTTCCCTTCCCTTAAACATTTTCTGAATAGTAAAAGGACTTAACAAGTTATAGTTGATAAAATCCAATCGGTTCGGGTCTGTTCGCTGGTCACGCTTCGGCCATTTCTGAGCATCACGAATTGTTCCCACACTTCGCAGGTTCACTCCTGGAACCAAATAGGTGGTATTATTCTTCTCTATCAAATAAGAAAAAGGCAGGTTGGAAGTATCAGAATGGTTCACGTGTCGTCCCATCACTAAAGAGAAAGCGCCTACGCGAGATGGCCAAAGGATATACGAGTCGGATGCTGTCTTAGCTCCCCGTTCCAACGTACCTTGATGGATAGGTCCCAGTTTATACATGTGATTGCTTTGGTTTGAACCTGATCCTGCGTTCATAAAACTAAACATTCCGGCAATCAAAAGAGTAGATTTATGATGTGTAACCGTGAACGGACCGGCAAAGATTGCACATGCCTCACCGTTCTCACCCTGACAATTACTGAAAAAGAGAGAATCGGAAGCTGAATAGCCATGGCCCAACCGACAAGCCTGTCCGACAAAACAACGACTAATCATTGTAGCACTATCAATATGGGAACCTGAGGAGATGATAAAATCATCGGCAATGACGTTATGACCGATATATACCGGTGCATCCTGGTTACTATTGACCGTTCCGTTATACAAACGGCTTACACCCTTGATCACAGCATAATCGCCAATCCTCACATTCTCTATTCTTCCCGTATTCATAATGGTAGTATGACTACCAATGACTCCAATTGTAGAAGCATGTTTCTCAGAATAATAACGAGCCAAGTCCTTTAGTTTTTCTGCCAGCATAGGACGATGACGATACAATGCCATGATATAAGCCATATGAGCCGACAATTTATCATGAATCATAACCTCACGACCACCTGTCTCGTTCATCACGGATACCTCTACCCCATTCCCGAATTTCGACAGTCCATCCGTCAGGATGATATCGACATTCTGAATGAATGTATAGTCACCAATCTCATAATTAGCGATATAGTTCTGGATATTCTCAATATAACAATGATTGCCAATCGTCACATTATGTAAACTGACATGATGCAAAGCTGAATGTACCTTAATTCCCCCAGGCAAGGTAAAGACATCGTTGAGTACACCAATACGGATAGTTCCCGAAAAATGAACATGATGAATATGATTCGGAGTAAAATCCTCATGTACACGAATATTATTCCAATCGTCGGCCATGCAGTGTTGTGTCGTCAATACGTCGATTTCGTTTTGTGTCAAATTTCTATAGTTCATAATAATCAGTTTAAATTCGCCGCAAAGTTAGTCAGTTTTTTTCATTTCAGCATCTTTTCAACAAATAAAAAGGGCTGCTCAATCGAGCAGCCCTTAACGTTAACTTTTAAGAGAGAGAATTTAGAATATATTTAGTGAACGTCTTTTCTAGTATCCCACCAGAGTTGCTCACCCCAAACATAATCTTTCAGTTTGGCATTTTGAGCAGACCAGTTTGCATTGTTATAGTTCACCTGATTCTGTGGATAAGGGAATCTGAATGGAATATCGTTATGAATTCCATTGTAAGGAGAACGAGCACCAGGATATCTTGGAGAAACACCATCAGCAGCCTTAGCTGTATGGATGTAAGTCGGATAACCTGTACGACGATACAATGACCAAGCTTCCAAACTCTGTTTGAAGAGTCCTACCCATTCTTCGAAGTAAAGCATACCAAAAGAACCATCAAATTTACCAGGACCTTCCAGGTAAGCTGTAGCTTCGTCCTCAGCGACACCACTTTCTTCCATAGAGAGTTGAACAGCCTTATTATAAGCTTCCTCAGCGCTCATTGGAGTGCTCCAGCCTCTCAAAGCAGCTTCAGCCATGATATAATAAGGTTCACAAGCTCTAATCAATGGAGATGTACCAGCAGGGATATCACGATATAAAGCACCGATACGTGAAATCATATTTTTATCTGCAGGGTCAAGCAATGCACCATTCTCGTAACCACGATATTCGCCATCCTTCTTTGCCGGTTTAGCAATAATAGCAATACGCGGGTCTTTCATCATCTTCAAGTGATCGATAAGGATATCAGAGATACAGTGGTCATCACGAGTACGTGAGTTATCGTACCATGGCTCAAAGTGAGATGCATCTGCTAACCAATGGAATACAGTAGCATTCGCATTGCTGTCGATATATGGATAGCTTGAAGGATTACCGAAAATTTCAGTACATACTGACTGAGATGTTGAAGGTTCAACATTTACAATACGCATTGCAACACGAAGACGTAAAGAGTTACAGAACATCTGCCATTTCTTCACATTACCGTTGAACAACAGGTCACCAGCGCCCAAATCATCTGAACCAATTCCACTTGCCCAACTGTCAGCAGCTTCTTTCAACTTAGCCAAAACAGCAGTAATAACATCTTTCTGGCTGTCGTACGGAGACTGGAGAATACCACCATCTTCTGGTGCACCTTTAAATGCCTGTGAGTATGGCATATCACCGAAAGCATCTACACAGCAGAAAATCAACCAAGCTTGTAAAGTCTTACAAACATTTACGATATTCTTGTTTTCTGTTCTACTCAAGATATCATCCAACTGTACATAACCCGTATAAGTAGAATACCAACGGTTACCATAAGTGTTATTAGATGGTGTAAGACCATTATAGTCATTCAAATATTGAATCTTAGACAAATGGCCAACCCATTCACCTTCATCCAAAGCAGTACCCCACTGGCTCATAGCCGATCTGATGACATAAGCCAACTGGTTCGTATAAGGAACTTCCGAATATGCATCAGGGTTCGTATTGATCTCTTCAAAATCACCAGTACATCCTACCAAGAGGAGACCGCATGACAAGAATAATATTTTAAATAAATTTTTCATAATCGTTCTCCATTAAAAAGTTAAACCTAATTTCAAACCGAAGCTGCGAGACATCGGAGTAGAAGCCTGTTCGAAACCGACACCACGGCTATCTGAAGAAACACCACCGGTTTCCGGATCGATACGCATTGTGTTCGACTTATCCACCCAAAGCAAAGCCAGATTTGTTCCAATCAAAGAAATAGTTGCACGATTGAAGTACTTAGTCTTTCTCAAAATTGATCTAGGAACATCCCAAGTGATATAAGCCTCACGAAGTTTCAAGAATGATCCATCGAATACATATGTTTCATTTGCAGTGTACAAAGAGTTGAACCAAGAGTATGCATTCGTCTTAATGTCATTCGTCTTCCAAGAAGTAACGGTACCGTTAGCATCAGTTGAAGCAGGGATAACGAATTTCTCGTCTGTTGCTACATCTACGCCACCTACGATATCGCGTTCACGGATTCCTCCCTTAGCTGTTGGTTCACCAACACCGGCTTGATATGCGTGGCTCATCGTCTGTGACCAGATGTCACCACCCTTACGGAAGTCGAGCATGAAACCGAAGCTGAAGTCCTTAATGCTGAACTCATTGCGCCATCCCATCAGAAAGTCAGGAACAACGTGTCCGATAATTGAATTGGCATCCTGAATTGGAGAACCGTTAGCACGCATCTTGATAGCACCAACCTGATCAGCTGTTGCATATCCAGCCTTTACATCTGCCTCTGTGATACGAGCGTAACCAATGCCTTTCAAAGAACCCCAAGACTGGCCCGGGATAGCCATGTTACTGATACCCCAAGTCCAACCTAAGCTAACACCACCAGGAAGTAATTCTTCACCTGTTTCTGGATCCTTGTAGAGGTAAACGATCTCACTCTTATCCTTAGAGAAGTTCAGTGTGGATGTCCAGTTCAAACCATTCTTGCTCTTGAGGATATCACCACGAAGTTGAATTTCAATACCCTTATTCCGGATTTCACCAGCATTAACCAACATTGAGGTGAAACCTACGGTATTATCAGTACTTACGGTAAGAATCTGGTCTTCAGTCTTCTTCTGATAGTAAGCAACGTCTAAGTGTAAACGATCTTGGAATAAACCAACCTCAGCACCGATTTCCCAAGTAGTAACCTTTTCAGGTTTCAAGTTCAAGTTAGGATAAGTCATACTCTGGTACATACGAGAAACACCATTGAATACACCTCCTGAATAGTAGTAGTAACTATTACGATATGCACTAGTTGCAGAACCGATCTGAGCCCAACCAGCACGGAACTTCAAGAACTCAAGAACAGAACCCTTAATGCTTTCGAAAGAAGCTGTTGGGATCCAGCTCAATGATACTGATGGATAGAAGAAGTCATCGCGGATAGTTGATGACCAGTCGTTACGTGCACTGGCATCCAAATACAACTGATTCTTCCAACCCAAAGAGAAGTTACCATAAATGGAGTTAGAACGAATCTTACTGTGACTCATACCAATCACTGGGTCACCAACTCTATTTGACAAAGTATAAATACCCGGCATAATCAACTGACTTGCACCTAATGTACCACTTTCCCATGTTACGTCACGGTAGTTAGCACCAGCAATAGCTGTCAAGTTGAAATCACCGAAAGTCTTGTTGAAAGAAGCGATGAAGTCAGCGTTGAACTCAGTGTTCTTCTGATCATTCTGAGTGAAACGACCATCTGGATCATCAAATTCGAAGTAAACTCTTTCAAAAGTCTTCAGTGCATAGTAGTCAACACCGATACGACCTTCGAACTTCAACCATTCAAACGGTTGATAGTACAAAGAAGACTTACCGAAGATACGGTCACGCTGCATACTGTTCGTATTCATGTAAACGTTGAAATATGGGTTTACATGATAAGCGTCAATCCAGTTATAATAGGTATAGTTACCAGCTTCGTCTTTCTGATCCCAGTTAGCCTTCAAAGACTTTATGTTCATCTGACGAGCAGACCAAGCAACCAATGAGTTGATAGGGTTGTTTGCGTGGTAACCCTGAGCGTTCAAGTTGTCACTCTTAGTACGTGTATAGGTTGCACTCATGTCATAAGACACCCACTTGTTCAATCTCAATGTCGTATTGAACGAACCGGTATATCTCTTCTGGTCTGTGTTAGGTACAGTACCCTTTTGATCACGATAAGAGAGTGAAACACGTGTTGATGCACGATCACTGTTTGATGAAACAGATACCATGTGGTTCATGGTAACACCAGTCTGGAAGAAGTCCCTGATATTGTTAGGACGAGAAACGAAAGGAGCAGGTTTGCCATCACTATCGAACTGAACCAGATTCAAACCAACGTCCAATCTTGGACCCCAAGACTCATCATAACCGCGGTCGAAACCGACATTCTCAGAATAAGACTGATAATCTGTATATTTGCTCTGATGATTGAAGTGCCATTCATCACCGTTGTGACCTTGACCATACAAGTTCTGTAACTTAGGGATGTTAGCAACGCGGTCCATAGTGAGGTTCATATCATATGATACTGTCACACCATTACCTTTCTTACCATTCTTCGTAGTGATCAAGATAACACCGTTACCAGCGCGCATACCATAGAGGGCAGCAGAACCTCCCTTAAGGACAGAGATAGACTCGATATCCTCTGGGTTGATATCGTTCAAACCAGAACCGTAGTCAATACCTTCATAGTAGTTATCACCAGTACGTTGTGTATCATTGGTGATAGGAACACCATCAACAACGATCATCGGCTGCTGGTTTGCACTCAAAGAACCATTACCACGGACAGAGATACGAGAAGAAGCACCGACGGTACCACCGAATGTGTTGACCTGAACACCGGCTACCTTACCGGTCAAAGAACTGGTCACACTTGGAGAACCGGCCTTCGTCAATTCGTCAGCCTTTACCTCTGTAATTGCATAACCCAATGATTTCTTCTCACGAGAGATACCCATAGCGGTTACGACTACCTCTTCCAGCTGTTCAGATTCAGGTTTCAATGTAATCTGCATTCTTCCCGGAGTGATGGCAACTTCCACTGTACGCATACCTACGTATGAAACGACGATAGTCTTCACCGAACTAGGTGCGTTAGGAATGTCGAACTCACCATCAATGTTGGTAATAGAACCGATGGTTGTACCTTTAACTAAGACGGATGCACCGATTACGGGTTCCCCGTCTTCTTCTGAGATTACGACACCAGTCACACGTTGTGTCTGAGCCGTCACTAATCCTACCCATAAGAACAGGCAGGTTAAAACAAACAACAATCTTGCTTTCATAACAATCTCAATTAATTAACACATTTTTAGTTACTAAATATATAACTTAACTCATCTCAATAAATGCAAAGATACTAAGAAAAATGATAGTGCAAAATTATTTTTCATTATTTTTTCAAAACGTCATAATTAATTGCCAAATATCAACGTTTTGTTAACATTTTCATCAAAAACAAGTACCTTTATTCATACGTTAACAAGACTTAATCGACTTAAAACCAAAACATATTTTAAGATAAACAAGTAATTCCTTATAAAAAGGTTAATCCATTAAAAAAATTTACTACGGGAAAGGTAATCATGGTGCATATATTATATATAAGGTGTAATCACAACACATTTAAATAAAAAAGGGCTGCTCAATCGAGCAGCCCTTTTTTATCTGTATAGTAGAGGAATGAGTTATTCTTTCTTCTCATCAGGAACTTGACGGATGTAAATATCACGTTGTGGATATGGAATCTCGATGTTGTTTTGGTTCAAAGTATTGTAGATAATCTCTTTCGCCTTGCTGACAACGCCGAACTGCTCAGCAACAAGTACCCAGAAGACCACATTCAAATTCACACTATTATCACCAAAGTCCTGGAAATAAACACTCACACCATGTTTTTCGTCAATCAGGTTACGACCGTACTTGTCTTTTCCATTCAGTTCCTTCAATCCTTCTGCCAACATCGACCGAACTTTCTCCACATCAACACCGTATGCTACGCCGACAGGGACCTTAACCAACTCATATGAATGGTTACGCGTAAGGTTTTTAAAGTTTTTCGCAAAGAGGGCACTATTCAAGAACGCGATAACACAGCCGTCAATCGTCGCAATCTGCGTACTTTGATACGTGATACTGTCAACTTTGCCACGTATGCCATCACATTCGATAATATCTCCTACCCTCACACGTCCTGTCATCAACGACAAACCGTAGAAGAAGTTCTCGATTAAGTCCTTCATGGCAAAACCGACACCGGTTGCCAAACCAGCCGTAACAATCGAAATACCCGTTGCAGGAACTTCAAAGAGTTTCAGAATAAATATAAAATAGATAGTCCAAATGATAATTGTCACCAAATTATTGAATAACGTGAGGTTTGCATTATTCGCGAGCACAACGCCATCGTTCTTCTTACGTATCACCTTATATTTATAATGACGATACAACATCTTAATTAAATAAATAAGGTATCTGCAAATGAAGAATGCCATAGCGGATAAAGCAAAACGGAACAACGACAATGTACAAATATTGGTGATCACAATCCGATGAGAATATATATTCATTACCGCACCCGACAAATCGAAGACATCCGATGCCCAGTAAATGCTATACAGGAACGACATAATTCCCAAAACTGGAATAAACGCCATTATCAGGAAATCGTAGAACCATGTGATGTGTATGGTATCTGCATTGCTCATAGAACCGGAGATACCCGTCTCAACGAGATAACGACTCTTTTTCTTGTTAAGGTATTTCTTCTCGTACATCTTTAACAAGTCGTATACACAAGTAATGGTCTGGATAGCGGCCAACTGGAACAACCACCAGATAAAGATCTGTACCGCCAACAAAACATAGCCACTCAGTGACATAATAGTAGAAATTGCCATCAAAGCCAAGGAGATCCACGTATAGAAGATATCGCTTCGAGGAATATTCTTATTATGACGGTGAATCACATTCCACTGCCACAAAGTGAAAAGCAACAAGATTGGAGGGAATATCAAGCTAACCAGTCTGTTAGGAATAAAGATGACACGGAATATGATGATAATGAAACCCATTAGCATGATGGGTGTGTAGATACGGAAGCCACTCTTAATCTGATTGCCATCCAAGCGAATCAATAAAGAAACCAAGATTGCTGCTATTAACCAGGCAAATTCAACAAACAACTGAGAAGCCATGATAAAGAAGTTATTATACATAAAAACTTTCAGTATCATAAGTACTATAGCAAAGATCAGTACCGAGCCAGCTAGGATATAACATAGTTTTTTCTTTCGGAATTCTTCCGTCTTGAACCGCTTGATACTCCGCATGCCAACCCGCACAAACAGATTACTCAAAATCGTTGAAACAATCAAATAGAAAATGACAAAGATAATAACGCCAAAGACAATCGGACCACGCCAATCACTGTGCACCTTGACAAATTCCTTGTTCTCGTATTTGTCTTCCACATCTTGTTTTGCCCGATTAATATAGGTACGGAACTGTTTGAGCTGTTTCAGATAGCTATCTTCACCATTGACGAAAATACTTTGCTGAATAGCATGATAACGTTGGTTGGCATAGTCATACAGTTCTTTCAGACGTTTGCTTGTCAACTCATAATGCTCATTATCAACCTCAATACTCTCCAAACGTTCCTTCATCAAAGAAAGAATGTTTTTAGCATATTCCAGACAAGCCGCGCGGTCGTCCTGCCCTTGTTCGGTGAGAAAGATAGGATTCTTCGCCAATTCAGCCGTATCAGGAACAACCACCATGTCGTCCAACATTGCTAAATCTTCAGAATCCAACACGAGACTATCAAGCCCTAACATATTAAGTGGTAACATCTGTATCGAATCACTCTGAATCATTGAAGGAGGCAAGACTTCCAATGAAAGGATCAATCGTTCATAACGTTCAATCTCAGTACGAAGATTTTGTTTGATTTGCTCGTATGGCATTTGACGTACAGAGAACTCTCGATACAAGGATGTAGCTTCATGACAGGCATACGTCATATCAAACGTGTAATCCCGCTGTTGTGAATAAAGCATCAATGAGATTTTACTACTCCGCTCCATGATATCAACCATCCTTAGGTGTTGCATCTCACTCATCATCTTCAGTCGGGAAATCATCCGCTGTTGATTATTATACGTATTTTCTAACTCAATCCGGAGAACCGATAACGTTTTAGCCAAGTCCTTCTCATTCAAAACCGATCCTGCTGGAAGAATGATCAAAAATAGTAGAATGACAGAAAGTAAATACTTCTTCATAAAAGTGAATAAATTCATTTAAATTAATCGTTTATGAGTACAAAAATATACAACTTGTTAGAATTGACAAAAAAAGAAAAAACCTTTATAGTTCTTTTTTATAATCAATAGTGTTCCTTAATTTACGATAACGATAACAATACAATTGGGCACTTTCTTTTCTAAAACGAAACTTCGAGTTTCTGAAAGCAATATAAAAAAGCAAAGGCTGCCTCAAAAGAAGCAGCCTTACACCTTATATATTCTATATAATATTATTCGCCAACAATAGCAGCAACACCCGGAAGAACCTTACCTTCGATTGCCTCCAACATAGCGCCACCACCTGTAGATACGTATGAAACCTTGTCGGCCAAGCCAAACTTATTGACAGCAGCCACAGAGTCACCACCACCTACCAATGAATATGCACCGTTTTCAGTAGCCTCAGCTACATACTTAGCGATCTCACCAGTACCATGAGCAAAGTTCGGGAATTCGAATACACCTACAGGACCATTCCAAAGGATTGTCTTGGAATCCAAGATGATCTTCTTCCAATTCTCCAAAGAAGCAGGAGAAGCATCCATACCTTCCCAACCATCAGGAATATTGAAGATATCTACTACCTTACGATTTGCATCGTTTGAGAACTTATCACCAGCAACTGTTGCAACAGACAATGACAGCTTAACGCCTAATTTCTTAGCCTCTTCAATTACTGACAATGCTTCTGGCATCAAATCATCCTCATGGAGAGAATCACCAATGTGACCACCTTGAGCCTTGATAAAGGTAAAGCCCATGCCACCACCGATAATCAAGTTATCAACCTTTGTCAACAAGTTCTTGATAACAGCCAACTTAGAAGAAACTTTTGAACCACCGATAATAGCAGTGAACGGATGCTGAGCATTCTTCAATACGTTATCAATAGCCTTAACTTCTTTCTCCATCAAATAGCCCAACATCTTATGGTCAACATCGAAATAATCAGCGATAACAGCTGTAGAAGCATGCTTGCGGTGAGCTGTACCAAATGCATCATTTACATAAGCATCTGCATAGCTAGCCAACGTCTTGGCAAATTCTTTCTGAGAAGCCTTCATAGCTTTCTTAGCGTCATCGTATGCAGGATCTTCCTTGTCAATACCTACAGGTTTGCCTTCTTCTTCAGGGTAGAAACGAAGGTTCTCAAGCAATAAAGCCTCACCCGGCTTCAAAGCAGCAGCAGCATCTGCAGCCTTAGCACAATCTGGAGCAAACTGTACTGGAACACCCAGTCTTTCAGCAACAGCATCAACAATCTGACTCAAAGACATCTTTGGATTAACCTTACCTTTTGGTTTACCCATGTGTGACATCATAATCAAACTACCACCATCTGCCAATACCTTCTTCAAAGTAGGCAACGCACCACGAATACGAGTATCGTCCGTTACTTTACCATTCTCATCCAATGGCACATTGAAATCAACACGTACGATCGCTTTTTTACCAGCAAAATTGAATTTGTCAATTGTTTGCATAATCTTTTATTTTAAATGTTTAATGAATGCTCTTTTTAAAATCGATGCAAAGGTACGAATAATTTTCATTCGTAACTCTTTCAAACTGTTATTTTTCTTAATGAAAAAATACATCATTACTCTTAATCTTCTTCTCATCCTTAAAAATGCATAGGAAATGCCTCTGAGAGGAACTATTTACATCCTAACCAAGCTCAAATAAATTAATATTTTTTAATATAAATATTCAGTTTTTTATTTTGTGATATCAAAAAGAAGGTCTACATTTGCTCCCGATGACAACCGAAAATGTCATCAGAAAAAAATGTATAACAACAAAAATAAACAGATTTAACGCAAAGGAAAATCTATTTATTTTTCCGTAAACTATTTGAATATGTATTTAGAGAAAAAGGCGAAAGCCATGCTTTCAAAATTGAATTTGATTCTATGTGAACAATCACACAAGGATTTAGCTCTCGAACACACTCTCTACTCTACTTCCAGTATTTCTACAGAAAGTACTGCCGATAGTTTGTTCACTCTAAATGAAGTCCAACCTCAACAAAAGGAGAACAATAGATTTATACACAAGGCATTTTTAGTTTTTCATGGTGCGTTTATAGTTTTGGCGTGTATCCTTGCTACTTCCTGTCAACAGTTTAATGAGGAGGCCGAAGAACTGGTAGGTACTGGCGCTATTACGTTGAGTGTCTCAACGAGGTCGGCGGATGAAGCACCCATTCAGTATCCGGTTAACATGTTTGCTTTAACCGCTGATGGGAAGTATGCGGGATCACAAATCATTCAGTCGGAAGAAGAACAAATCAGTTTCAATTTACCCAAGGGTGAATATACGCTGATCGCGCTCTCTGGTATAACGGATGATTATATTGTGCCAGAAAAGCCAAACGCTGAGGATCTCATCACCTTTGCCAACGGACAATATGCCACCAGTCCGCTAATGTACGGCACAGCTGACGTAACCCTCGCAAACAAAAGTACAAAAGCAACGATCGTACTATCCTACACAGTCGCAGCAATTCAGGTAAAACTAAACAACATTCCAAATGCAAATACAGTAAACATCAGTATTTCTCCCCTCCTTCCCTCCATGACCATTGACGGAGTTTTTCAAGGTAATGGTCAGAAAATCAACCTTGCCTGCCAAAAAGATGAAGAAGGTAACTGGACACACGATGTCGTTTACGTTTTTCCGGGTTTAGGTGATAAGACTATATTCTCTATATCCATTGAAGAAGAGGGTGAGACACAGACATTTGGCTATACCTACAACGGGTGTCCCGAAGCCAATCACCCTTTCAACATTATTGGAAATTACGATGAGACTTTGAAAATCGACGGACTGTTGGAAAGCAATGGATGGGAAGAACCGATAAACGTCAACTTCACATTCGGGAATAATGTAGAAAATGAGACCATGCCTGATGAAGAAACGCCAACAGATGAAACACCTACAGAAGAGATCCCAACTGAAATTCCACAAGTAGGAACCATCTGGAATGATTGTATCGTGGCTAGTGTAAGCAATATCAAAGAAAACAGTGCCGACCTCCTACTATTGAGTTTGCAAGAATGGGAAAGCGTACAGAGAAAAGCCGACCAAATGATTGTAGGATACACCGTAAACGGCATAGGGAACTGGAGATTGCCGGATTATAAAGAAGCAAAGTTACTTGGCGATACGTTCAACAATGACAAACTGAAAGCTTTGAATAAAATAATACAAGCACGTGAAGAAGAAGACGAAGTACTCATTTCAGAAAAAAGACGATATATCTGCAAGAAAAATGGGAGTAATTACTCATTTGTCTTTGAATATAATCCACGAGTAACGACTACTGGAGGAAATCCTTTATACTTAATAAGAGCAGTAGCCAAATATCATTTCACTTTTTTATGAAAGAAACAAGTTCATGTTATTGTAAGGCTCGTTAATTAAAAGAACATTTGAATAGCTGAATATACAATCTTAACTCAACTCACTTACAAACAGCAATCATGTGTCTTTTATCGAATTAATTAACAGCCAAGGGGCTGCGTCTTTGTGAAAAGATGCAACCCCTCCTTATAATATTTAGATAGAAAAGTAATGCTTAGAATGAATAATCCAAACTTACACCAAACACTTTGTTTGATCTGGAGTAAATATCAGTTCCAGGTAATTTTGTCTGATTGTAATTGTCGGTTTTCTTTGTATAATCCTTATAGGTAGTCCACATATAGCCCACATTCAGCAAAGCACGTGAAGAAAGTTTGATAGCGGCACCTAAACCAATTGAGTGAGAGTCGCAATAGAAACTGGTATCGCTCTGGAAGTCATCAGCCAATCCGTAGTTTGTAAACTGAATACCAGTACTAAGGGTCAAGAAATTAGTAACATCAAACTCAGTACCAAACAAATATTCTAATGTGCCATGAGTCAAAGCCTTTTGCTTATCATTAGCCATTCCTGCATGCTTGTCATCAAAGTGATGGAATTCAGCATTTACGCGCCATTGAGGCAATACCTTGCATCCTGCAGCAATTGAAAGAAGAGCAGGAATATCACTCGGCGTGTTCACACCATCCGCATACGGAGCCAATAATGATGGATCAGGAGCGACTAACGTTTTTGTCTTGTTCTCAATGTTCAGATTTGTTTTGAACTCATATTTCAAGGCAAAGTTCCAACGGTCCAACTTTGCATCCAAGCCAATCACAGGTGTCAAACCCCAACCTGTCTGGGTGCAATCTAACTGAATATCTGTAAGTTGAGTTCCTCCGTAATTTGGAAGCAACTCTGCTTTCACAAAACCCTCATATCCACCGGAAAAATAATTCATCTTGCCACCGGCAAAACCAGCCAACCAATCATTGAACTTATAACCAAGACCTAACTGGAAAGCATATATAAACTGCCTACCATCCATAGCTGAACTAATAGAATAAGTATCGCGATTCAAAGGACGACCAGCTGCAGCAGATTGTTGAAAAATAAGAGCAGAAACCAATGATGAGAAAAGAGGAAGTCCGGTATCGAATGAACACTTTCCACCACCACCAGTAACACCGAAGAAAGCAGATAACGTAAGGTCATCCATCTTATAAGCAGCATATAAACTTGGGATGATAGGAGCAGAAGCCTTTCCTTTATAATATTGATTAACCATCTCTGTACCTACAGCACCATTTTTGAATGCATAAGTAGCATACGATGCATCAATATTACGAGTCTGATAAGCACTTTGGATGCTTAAAGACATCGTCAAGCCATCATGAGGTAAAAAAGAAACACCTGCCGGATTCGTATAAAGACCATCAATGCCAATAGAAGCACCACGGGAAATCATTCGAAGAAAAGCTGCATGTTGATTTGTATTGGTCAAAATACCACCCGCGAAGAGCGGTGAAAGAGAAAGCCATAAAAGAAGGCTTACAGAAAAAAACTTTTTCATATTGCACATTTAAATAAAATTTGTGCACAAAGGTATAGGAAAAATACACACTAACAAAAGAAATGTGTATTATTTTTGATAAAAAGTTCGTTTTTGTGTTCATTTTCTCCGAATTAGGACTTTTATAAAAAACATACCTAATTAATATAATAAAAGAGAAAATGATGAAAATAATCAAGAAATTTGTAACTTTGCACCCCATGAAAGGGCACGGAGTGTTTTTTCTTGATATTGAAATATAAAAAATAAGATATGTTTGAGAATTTAAGTGAACGACTGGAACGATCGTTCAAAATATTAAAAGGTGAAGGTCGTATTACCGAGATCAACGTTGCCGAGACGCTGAAGGATGTACGTCGTGCCTTGTTGGATGCCGATGTAAACTATAAGGTTGCCAAGACTTTTACTGATACGGTAAAAGAGAAAGCATTAGGACAAAACGTATTGACAGCTGTCAAGCCGGGACAGTTAATGGTAAAAATTGTTCATGACGAGCTGGCGTTGTTGATGGGTGGTGAGACAGCCGAGTTGAAATTAGAGAATCGTCCTGCCATTATCCTGATGTCCGGTTTGCAAGGTTCCGGTAAGACCACATTCGCTTCGAAGTTGGCCAACCTTCTAAAGAACAAAAAGAACCGCCATCCGCTGTTGGTTGCTGGTGACGTCTATCGTCCTGCAGCTATTGAACAGTTAAAAGTACTTGGCGAACAGATAAATGTGCCTGTATTTACCATTCCAGAAAGTAAAGATCCTGTTCAGATCGCTTTGGAAGGTATTCAATATGCCAAGGCCAACAGTTGTGACACCGTCATTGTCGATACAGCCGGTCGTTTGGCTATTGACGAGCAGATGATGAACGAGATTGAGGCTATCAAGAATGCTATCAATCCTGATGAAACACTCTTCGTTGTCGACTCCATGACAGGTCAGGATGCTGTCAACACAGCACGTGAGTTCAACGAACGCCTTGACTTCACCGGTGTTGTACTAACGAAATTGGACGGTGATACTCGTGGTGGTGCCGCCCTTTCCATTCGTACCGTTGTCGACAAACCTATCAAGTTCATTGGTACAGGTGAAAAGATGGAAGCAATCGACGTCTTCCATCCCGCACGTATGGCTGACCGTATCTTAGGAATGGGTGATATCGTATCCTTGGTTGAAAGAGCTCAGGAACAGTACGATGAGGAAGAAGCTAAACGTTTGCAGAGAAAGATTCAGAAGAATCAGTTTGATTTCAACGATTTCATGGGCCAGATTCAACAAATCAAGAAAATGGGTAATCTGAAAGATTTGGCAT